>Ga0206802_1162_pt1 | contig 15276 bp, 12 predicted proteins | sample Alteio_BWOrgCont_63_FD_152902 | JGI IMG/M metagenome (GOLD analysis project Ga0206802, IMG submission 152902) | Enriched cells from forest soil in Barre Woods Harvard Forest LTER site, Petersham, Massachusetts, United States -... | ecosystem: Environmental > Terrestrial > Soil > Temperate forest >... | reverse complement strand
TATCACCCAACTGAATCGTTCCGGCGGCCTGAAGCCACCCTCTCCCGGCCCTCTCCCCGCCCACGCGAAGCGTCCTCCGACAATTGGTTCTGATCTGCGGGGAGAGGGTGGCCGTAGGCCGGGAGAGGGGTTTGTGACAATTTTTCATAGGAACTCAGGCCGAAGCCAAGTCGCGTTCCAAAACCGGGGAAACGCCCGCCGCCTGGGGCCGCCACCACCGCCGGGCTCTCCCAAACTTTGACCGGCTGGTAAAAAGTGTCGCGCTGCACGGGAGTGCGCCCTGTTTCGCGGATGGCTTTGACCATTTCCACCTCGGTTTGAAGCTGTGGCGTTTTGGCGCCAGCCATGTGAAAAATGTGCTCTTCCATGATCGTGCCATGCAAATCATCCGCCCCATAGTTCAACGCCACTTGCGCGAGCTTCATGCCCAGCCCGACCCAATAGGCCGTGATGTGATCGAAATTGTCCAGGTAGATGCGGCTCACGGCGATGGTGCGCAAGGAATCAAAACCCGTCGGCGGAACTTTGACTGGAATGTCATTGTTCTCGGGCTGATAAGGCAACGGGACGAAACCGGTGAAACCGCCCGTCTCGTCCTGCAAATGGCGAAGCTGGCGCAGATGGTCAACGCGGTCGGCCAGCGATTCGACGTGGCCGTAAAGCATCGTGCAAGTGCTGCGGCCGCCCATTTTGTGCCAGGTACGATGAACGTCGAGGTATTCCTCCGCCGATTCCTTGCCGCGGGCGATGCGTGAGCGGATTTCCGGGCGGAAAATCTCCGCCCCGCCGCCCGTCAACGATTCCAGACCGGCCTCCCACAATTCGCGCAGCGTCTCGGCGACCGATTTGCGGGCCAGCCAGGCCAGATGCAAAATCTCGATGGCGGTGAAACACTTCAATTGCAGGCGCGCGTCCACCGCCTTGAGCGCGCGCAACATGTCCGTGTAATAACTGAACGGCAACGAAGGATGCAGCCCGCCGACAATGTGCAATTCGGTCACGCCCACGGCCAGGGCTTCACGGGCTTTTTGCGCGATTTCCTCGACGGTGAATTGCATGCCGTCGGCGTCGCGCTTTTTGCGGGCGAAAGCGCAGAATTGGCAGCTTAAAATGCAGTAATTGGAGTAATTGATGTAGCGATTGATGATATAGCTGGCGCGCGCGCCGTTCTTGCGGCGGCAAACCAGGCTGGCCAGCGCGCCGAGGGCGTTGAGGTCCTTGCTCTCAAGCAGCCGCAGCGCCTCCTCTTCGGAAAAGCGCTCGCCGGCCACGGCCTTTTCATGCAGGCCGCGCCATTCACCGTGTTGCAAAAAAAAGTTCACCTTTTTATCCGCATCCATGGAAACACAATTTCCGTCAGAGTCACGACCAGAAACACGACGCTCAGAAGCGCGTTGAGGCGGAAGAAGGCCAGTTGAATCCAATTCAAGCTGCGCCGCTGCGCCAGCGCATGCTCCAGCAACAGGCATCCCAAAATAAAAACCAGCCCCGCGAGGTAGGCCAGGCGAAAGCCCGCCAGCAAGCCAAAGCCCGCCAGGAGCCCCCACATCAGCATGTGGGAGAGGAACGAGACGGCCAGGGCATTGGCCACGCCCCAACGCACCACCAGCGAGTGCAAGCCATTCCTGCGGTCAAACTCGTAATCCTGCACCGCGTAAATAATGTCGAAGCCGACCAGCCAAAAAACCACCGCCGCCGCCAGCAACAACGGGAGCACCGCGCTGTATTGCAAGACCCGCAGACCGTAGCCCGCCGGCCAGAAGTCGAAATTTCCCTTGACCGCGAGCCACGCTCCAATGGGCGCCAGCGCCAGCGCCACCCCAAGAAAGACGTGCGTGAAATCCGTGAATCGTTTCGTCAACGAATAAAAACAAACCACCAGCAACGCCACGGGCGAAAGATAAAAACAGGCGGGGTTGAGAAAATAGGCGGCCACAATCAACCCCACGCCGCTCGCGATGCACAACGTCCACGCGCTGCCCAGGGAGATTTCGCCGCGCGGCAGATGGCGTCCGGCCGTGCGCGGATTGGCGCGGTCAAATTCGCGGTCGGCGATGCGATTGAAGGACATGGCGCAGGTCCGCGCGCAGGTCATGGCCGCCAGAATGAGCAGGAAAACCTTCTTCCCCGGCCAGCCGCGCTGCTCGCGCGCCGCCACCGCCATCGAAGCCAGGGCGAACGGCAGCGCGAAAACGGTATGGGAGAACTTGACGAACTCGGCCCAGCGACGAACGGTGGCTAAAAGCGATGATTCGCGCCGAATCGCCGGCAGCGGCGGCGCGTGGTCGGGGGCTTGCCCTTGTTTGCCAGCGATATTCTTCATCTTGGGCTGTTCTTCATAATCCTAATCCTAATCTTAATCCCAATCTCAGTCGGGGACGAAGAAGATTAAGATTAGGATTAAGATTAAGATTAAGACCGGCAAAGTGCCAATTCAATGGTGAGGGTCCAGTTCGTGCAGGTGCGAACTTTCTTTGGGTCGGGATGGCTGCTTGCGTTACCACAAAAGTGTGGTATGAGTGGGTGATGGGGCGCCGGGGCCCCAAAAAAGGGAAACTGGCGCGTGTTCTTTGAAATTGGGGGAAAAAGTGGGGAGTGGCCGGCCGGGAAGGAAGGCGAGCGGAATAGCCCCCTGTCCTGCACATATCGAGCGATAGTCGGGAGGCTGCGTGAATTTCACGCAGACTCGAGTCTTCCGCCGAAGAATGAGGGGCTGACACGCAAGAAGGCTCAACAAGCCCAAAAATGGCGTACGATTGTAGCACAGAATCAAAGCTACTAAAGGCTAGTAAAGGCTACTAAAGCCTTAAGCGTTTTCGCGGCGAAAGAGCCTCCAAGTGGTTAAAATGAGCCAAATTGGCTCAAGGGGTGGGAAGGCTCAAGGCCGATGAACAGGCGAAAGCAGGCTGTCTAGCCGTCCTTGGCGAAGCCAGATTTGCGCCCAGTTCGTGGTTTTTGGCGCCTGGCGCGTATCACTCATGGCGGATGAATTGGAGCCGCCATGAACTGAACACAAATTGTCAACCGGATGTCTTTTATGGCTTATGGAGCGAATATGACCGAATCAAGGTGGGAATCTCGTGCCGAACCGTCACGACGGACGGACCAGGCCTTTGCCCGGGCGGCAGCCGATCCAGACTACGACCTGGTGGTTCGGGTGCGGGACGGGAACTTGCACGCCTTCGGCGCATTGGTGGAAAAGTACAATCAGCCGATTGTCAACTTCGCCGCCCGCACCTTGGGCGATCCAATGGAAGCGCAGGATGTCGCGCAGAACGCTTTTGTGCGGGTCTTCAAGGAATCCGGCCGTTTTCGGTTCGCCTGCCGGTTCTCGACTTGGTTGTACACCATCACGCGCAACCTTTGCCTAAACGAACTGAGGCGTCGCGCGCGCTTCCAATGTGACAACGCGGGGTCTGAAGAAATCGAACAGCCTGAACTTGCCCGATGGGAGTGGCAGGCCACCCATCACGGCCATGGTCCGGAAACGGTTTTTCAGCGTGAGCTGCAGGAGAAGATTGAACAAGCCCTGGCCTTGCTGCCCGAAAGAGAGCGCACAGCCATCCTCCTCTTACAGGAAGAGGATTTGTCCTATGCGGACGTGGCAGCGATTTTGGGGACCTCCCTGGCGGCAACCAAAACGCTGATTCACCGGGGGCGGCAGGCGTTGAAAACAGTATTGCGGCCCTATTTGAGAAGCGGTGCTTGGAACGAATCTTGGGCGGAGGCTTTCGCGCAGTGAAAACAAGCCCTTTAATGAATTCTTTTTCGTGGAAAAGCGCTGCTCGACCGTATCACCTTTAACCGGTCTTTCGTCAAGAAGGCCCGGCCAATCAGATGCGATGTGAAACAACCAAGTGCCAAAGGCACGAAACCCAACGAGCCCACGCATGGGAAAAATGAGTTTTCTAATGCCCCTGTTCTCGATGTCCGACGAGCAAGCCATGTGGCGGGTTCAAATGACGGACGACCACGCGGCGTTCGGCCAACTTGTGCAGCGATGGGAGCAACCGATTTTGCGGCTATGCGCCCGCATGTCGGGCAGCTTGCAGCAGGCGGAGGACCTGAAGCAGGAGACGTTTACGCGGATTTTTGTCCGCCGAAAAGACTTCCGTCAGGGCTGCAAATTTTCCACCTGGCTTTGGCGCATCGCGCTGAACCTTTGTTATGACGAACTGCGCAAACGACAACGACGCGGCGAGTCTCCCCTTGAGGGCGAAATCGAAGAGGGCGGAGACGCGCGGGAACACGCGTCCGAGGAGCCTTCACCCGATTCGCGGCTGGCTTCGCTGGAAGAGTGCGAATTGGTCCGTGGCGCCCTGCTGCGCCTCCCGGACGCGCACCGCGCCGTGCTGGTGCTGCGCTACTGCGAAGGGCTTAAGCTGCGGGAAATTGCCGATATTCTGGAGATTCCCGAAACCACCGCCAGTTCCCGCATTGCCGTCGGCTTGGCCCAAATCACCCGGTTGCTCGAACCCCAATTTGATGAAATCAAAGGAAAGGTCTGCTAATGCCAATGAGCAGCCACATTTTATTGCTTAACTTATGAATCACCCAACACAAAACGAATGGTTAAAATACCTGGACGGCGAGGCTTCGCCGAAGGAGGTCAAACACCTGCTGGAACATCTGGAGCAATGTCCGATGTGCGCCACGGAACTTGCCGGCTGGAAGCGCAGCGTGCAAAAACTTCAACGGATGCCCTTCCCGGCACCGGGAGAAGTTCGGCCAGGTCAGCGACGCGACATGACCCCGGTTTTCACGCTGGTAAAATGGGGGCTGGCTGCCGCGATTGTGTTATGCGCGGGTTTTGCCTTTGGCCGCCTGTCCGCCATGCACAGCGTTTCACTGGAGCGAACGGTGGCCGCACGAGTCCAGGATGACTTCCGGCGCGAACTGCGGGCGGATTTGCTGGCGGCCCTGGACCCGGAACAGGAGGTCAAGGACGAGTTTCAGAAACAATTGCGCTTTGAGGTGCAAAACGCCCAGACGAAATCAAACGCCCGTCTGTATCGCGATTTTACGCAGGTGGTGTTACAGCAACGGCAGGAGGATCAGCAGCGGGTGCTGGCGTTAGTCACCGACGTTCGAGAGCAGCAAATTACGGATTGTCTCGCTCTCAGGCGAGATTTGGAAACAGCCGTTTCCATGGCGGACAGCGACTTGCGGCAGAATCGCCGCCAGATCACCCAACTGACCGACACTTTGTTAACCGTGCAAAAATAACGAAAAAAAACTTATGAAAAATTATATCGTGATAGTGACTTCACTCGGGCTTTGGGCCGGCTTGCTCTTGCATGTTGAAGCTCAACAGTCGGCGGCGGCTCTTGGAGCGGCGGATCCCAACATGCTCACGGTTCAAGGAAGTCAGGTGGCTTATGCCCCGATATGGTCATCCGCTCCCCGGGCTGAAACTACGTCAACCTTTGGCTGGGCGACAGATGCGCGCGAGGGCGAAGGCCCCGTTTCGGTTATGACGTTCAAATCACCAGATCAAACGAACCTGGATGAAACGGCCCAGGACTTGAATATCCTGTCATACATTTTTTCGCAAAACCTCGAGCGGGCACTCGGCGTGGAAGGCGGCGAATCAGAGGATTACAAGCTGGGGATTCCCATGCTCCTGCAAACGGGCGGCCATTGGGTCGAGGCAAGCTATATCGAAGGATTTGGCGCGATTTTTAACCTCAAAGTTAGATTTCCCTTGGTGCTGGCAGCCGTAACAAATAAGGATGCGCAAACTCCACAGGTGGATTCCGAATGGGAACAAGCACGGCGCGCTATTGCCGGCGTCGCGCCGGTTGATCCGAGCCGTCAGTCTTCGTATGATAATTCTTACGCTAAGGCGAGACGATACAGTCCGAAGTTGGTGGAAACGCTTAAGAAGCGCGTGCTCGAACTTCTCAAAAATGCATCCAATCTGCGCCATGTCCAACCCGATGAATGGGTGGCGGTCACGTTCGCCGGACCACCGAACGGTCTCATGCATACGCGCAGAGGCGCCGGACGGTCGTTCTCAGGCACCCTTCCGCCGGGCAGCCCACTAGGCGCTTTCGGCGATATTTTCCAAGGGCAGCCCGACGCCGCCCTTGCGCCCGGCGTCCTCCCGGCCGGGGGAGCCTCTCCGTCCGCCCCCGTCCCGATCGCGAGTAGCGGAGCCATGGCCGGTCAACCGACCGCGCCGCAGTCGGTGGGGGTGGTGATCATGCCTCCCGGCGCCAGCGGCACCATAAGCGCCGCGCCACAGACCGCGGCTGCGGCGGGTGCAACCAGCGGCGGCGGCGGCAGCTCGACTACCGCGCCGCAGGTTCCGGACCGCGCCACGATGATGACCATCCGCGTCAAGAAGCGGGACGCCGACGCCTTCGCAGCCAATAAAATGACCGAGGAGCAATTCTTCCATGCGGCTGAAATTACAACATATCTCGGCCCGGTCATCGTCAATCGAGCGAATAGCGATTATTATCGCATCCTGGCTCGGTGAGCCAACAGTGGGAGATTTCTCGGCAACCCCAGCCATGAGCGTCTTTCCTAATCAGACGCGCGCCCTTACAAGCCAAGCCAGGTCCGAAGACGATTTCTGAAAGAGCTTTGGTCGCGGGCTGAGAGAACTCCCATGGACTTTATGACCAACCTTATTTCGATGGTAGCCAGTTGGGATTTGATGCCGCACGGAACATTCAGTCCGGCTGCGCGCCAATCCAAGAGAGCCATATCCACATGTTGCAATTGCGATGAGATCGGAACGACAAACAGGTCTCCTGCAAAACTGCTGTACCCGATGACAATGGCAAGACGCACTTTTCGGCTAGTCAAATCAGTGAACGGAATAGGAAGAAGAATGACCTCATTTATCGAGAAGCTCATTGAAAACGTCATCCGCCGGGTTGTCCCAGGCTTCAGTCAGAGTTTGCTCAGATTTCCTCAACCACGCCTCTCGTTCGCCTTCGTCTCCGGAAGTTTCCTTAGTCTGAATGGTGACAACAACTTGACACCTTTCCACCAAAGGCAATGGTCGAGGCAACTTCAGGACTCCGTGTTCGTAAATGGCATCCACCGTGGTGGTCATGGTGACAGTAGTAGCATGTCATCGAACACTTGGCAAGAGCCACTCGCGATCCTGCGCCCGTGTCCACTTCCCACTTCACCGCTGCTAGCCACATGCAGGTTGACAAGTGCCGTTTGACGCCATCGCGGCACAGTGTTATTTTCGAGCCATGAGCGCCAAGCGACTACTTTACAGCGTCCTGGTAATTGCATCATTTATTTGCCGTGTTTCTCACGCCGCTGTTACCAATTCCGCGATCGCTTCGCCACGGAATTCCTTTCTCAATTGGCGGGAAGTCGAGTCCGAGGATTACCTCGTGTATATGGCCAATCTGACGGCCATCGGCTGTCCGACCCAGACCATTCGGGATATCGTGACGGCGGATGTGATCGGCGTCTATGCCGATAGTCGGAAGGAGACGCTGAAGGATTACTACCAAAATTTCCAGTTCTGGCAGTCCGACCAGCCTCAAGCGGCGTCGCGGGCAGAATTGGAAACGCAACACACTGCCTTGGACGCGGATATGCGCCGCGTCTTGCACGAGTTGTTGGGGGCGGACGCGCCGCTGCCGGATATCACCCGTCAATGGCAGAGCGCGGAGTTGGAATGGAAACTCGCCTTTTTGCCGCCCGACAAACGAGCGCAGGCAAAGGCCATTTTAACCGACCACGAGCACGGCGATCAGCAAGCCAAGAACCTGAGCGATGGAATTAACATAAGCGTGGACACCAACGAACTCCAGCGCATCGTTGATTACCACGAAGAAGGACGCGCCGATTTGCGCAACCTTTTGTCTCCCGATGAATTTGAAATGGTGGAGATGGCGACTTCATGGACCGGCGAAAACCTGCGTCGCGCGATGGTGCATTTCGCACCGACGGAAAAAGAATTCCGGGCCATCTTTGCCGCCTGGAGGAAGCACGACGAAGATTTGGTTGGAGTTTACGCCGCCCGCAAATCCGACCCGGGTAATGATGACGTATATGCGCAGATCCAAACATACCTAACCGAAGAGCGTTACAACCAATATCGTCAAACTTGGTGGAGGTAGCGGCGCGACTATCGCCTCGATCCGGATTCTCGTGAGCGCGGACGATATTTGCGGACTGGCTCGATGGTCTTTTCGCGAGCGCGGGATACTAAAACGATGGGGCATCCCTCGTAACCAAACGACTTCCGCATTTCTTGAGCGAGATATTTTCGGTACTGGTCGGAAAACAAATCAGTCCGGTTGACGAATAGCAGGAACGTCGGCGGCGATTGTCTGACTTGCGTGGCGTAAAAGAATTTCAGCCGGTGCCCGGCCGAACTGACTGGCTGCCGCCGCTCGATGGCATCATTCAACGCCCGGTTCAATATTGCTGTCGGCACTTTCTGCTTCAATTGCGAGGCGACATAGCGGATGGATTCCAGCAGTTGCTCCAAATGGAAACCTGTCGTGGCGGAGGTGAAAATCACGGGCGCATAATCCAGGAAGAACAGCTTCTCGCGCACCCAGCCGGCAAACTCAGCCAGCGTGGCTAGCGGTTTGGCCTGTCCTTCACGCCGCGTCTCCTTGCTGGCGGCGCGCAATTGGCGGCGGCCCGCCTCCAAGCCTGGTATGGCCAAGTCCCATTTGTTGATCACCAGAATGCACGCCTTCTTCTCCTCAATGATCTTGTCGGCCACTTTTTTGTCCTGGGTCAGAATGCCCGCCTCGGCATCCAAGACGAATATAACGATGTCGCAACGGGCAATGGATTCCTCCGTCCTTTTGACGCTAAAAAATTCCACTGAATTGTCCACCCGCCCTGGCCGCCGCACACCCGCAGTGTCAATGAGAATGTATTTCTGCCGCGCGCCCTCGGTCTCAACCTCAAAAGGGACATCCACCGCGTCCCGCGTGGTTCCCGGGATCGGCGACACAATGACCCGCTCCGACTGAGTCAATTTGTTGATGAGCGACGACTTCCCCACATTGGGACGACCCACCACGGCGAGCTTGAGCGGCGGTTCAGCATCCGCCTCGGCAGCGGCTTCGGCAGCCGGAGGAAGGGCGGCCAGCGCGGCGCTCATTAACGCGTCAATCCCACGTTGGTGGATGGCGCTGACGGGGAAAATCTTGGCAAAACCGAGTTCGGAAAATTCGCCAGCCCCAATGTCGTCCCGGTCATTGTCCACTTTGTTAACGGCCACCAGCGCCTCTTTGCCCGCGCGCCGCAATTTCTCCGCAACTTCCTTATCCAGCGGCACGACCCCTTCATGCACGTTGACCACCAGTATAATGACGTGCGCGGCCTCAATGGCCAATTCAACCTGCTCGAAAGCCGCGCGGGCGATGACGTCGCGCGCCTTTTCCCCATGAACCAAGCCGATGCCGCCCGTATCCACCAGCGTGAAAGCACGCCCCTCCCATTCGACCTCGGCGGTGACGCGGTCGCGCGTGACGCCCGGTTCGTCGTGGACGATGGCGATGCGGCGACCGGCAATGCGGTTGAAAAGGGCCGATTTCCCCACGTTGGGCCGGCCTACAATAGCGATTAAATCTGACATCTGCGCCTAGCATACTCCTGAAACCGTCCCGCCACAAAGAATCTTAAATTTGAGGATTATACTTGAGCCAGCGGTAAAAAAACCTAATGTAACCCCATGTCTAAGGTAAAACACATTGTCCTTTTGAAGTTCAAAGAGGGTACAACCGAAGAGCAAATCACGAAGTTCTTCGAGGATGTCCTGGATTTGTCGGAAACGGTGCCCGGCATCGATGATTACGTTTCGGGAACCAATTGCAGCCAGGGCGGCCTTAATCAAGGCCTGACGCACGGCTATGTAATGACCTTTTCTGATGTCGCGGCCCGCGACGCTTATTTGGTCCATCCAGAGCATGAGCGATTCAAAGCCATGGCCATCCCGCTGGTTGAAACAGTGCTGATCTTCGACTTTGAGGTCTAAGGTTCGCCGGGGTGTTGCCTCTGGGCGGGCCTCTCTCGCTGTCCATCATGAAACGTACGCATCACTGCAACGAGTTGCGGCTGGCCCACATTGGCCAGTCGGCGACCCTTTCCGGTTGGGTCCATTCCCGGCGCGATCTGGGGGGGCTTATTTTTATAGACATCCGCGACCGCGAAGGCCGCACCCAAACGGTCTTTGATCCTTCTGATTTGCCCAAGGAACTTTTCGACCGCGCTGCCTCCTTGCGCAGCGAATGTGTCGTCAGCGTTACCGGCCAAGTCCAAGCCCGTCCATCAGGCACCAACAATCCGAAAATCCCGACCGGCGAAATAGAAATCGCCGTGACCTCGCTCGAAGTGCTGAACATGGCCGATGTGCTTCCCTTCCCGGTGGATGACCCGGAAGTGGCCAAGACCGTCAACGAGGAGTTGCGCCTGCAATACCGCTATCTCGATTTGCGCCGACCGGAAATGGTCCGCAATCTTCGCGTCCGCAGCAAAGTCGCCACCGCCACGCGCGTTTATTTTGACGAACAGGGCTTTTTGGAAGTGGAAACGCCGACTCTGTTCAAATCCACCCCCGAAGGCGCGCGCGAATTTCTGGTACCCAGCCGGTTGCATCCGGGAAAATTTTACGCCCTGCCGCAATCGCCGCAGCAGTTCAAACAAATCCTCATGGTGGGTGGCATCGAGAAATATTTTCAATTGGCCCGCTGTTACCGCGACGAAGATTTGCGCGCCGACCGGCAACCGGAGTTCACGCAAATTGACCTGGAAATGTCCTTCATCGAGCGCGAAGACATTTACGCCCTGATCGAAGGACTGCTCAAGCGCATCTGGAAAACCGCGCTCGACATGGACATCCCGACGCCATTCCAACGCCTCTCATTTCAAGAGGCGCTCAATCGCTTTGGTATTGACAAGCCGGACACGCGTTACGGCATGGAATTGGCTGATTTCACCGAGGAATTTCGCGCCAGCACTTTCAAGGTGTTTAGCGGCGCGATTGCCGCCGGCGGCGTGGTTAAGGCGCTCAACGCCAAAGGCATGGCCGATGCCACTCAGGGCCAGATCGAAACGATGACCGAATATGCCAAGAGCTTCGGCGCCAAAGGGCTGGCCTACATCAAAGTAGAGAAGGGCGAATGGAAATCGCCCATCGTCAAGTTTTTCAACGGCGCCGAAAAAGCCGCGCTGACCGCGAAACTCAAAATCGAGGAAGGGGACTTGATTCTTTTTGCGGCGGACCAATGGCTCAATGCCTGCGAAATTTTGGGCAAAATCCGCGTGTATTGCGCCGAAGTCTTAAAGTCCAAGGGAAAATTGGCGATTGACCCAAATCGATTTGATTTTCTCTGGGTGGTGGATTTTCCGTTGCTGGCCTTCGACAAGGAACAGAACCGATGGTATTCCAGCCATCATCCTTTCACGTCGCCGGTCGCTACAGATATTCCGCTGCTGGCCTCGGACCCGAAAAAAGTGCGCGGACAGCACTATGACATCGTGGTCAACGGCGTCGAATTGGGCGGCGGATCCATCCGAATCCACCAACCTGAGGTGCAGAAGCTGATTTTCGAGCAAGTCCTGCAAATCCCGCCCGACTTGGTCAAAGCGCGTTTCGGCTACATGCTGGAGGCTTTCCGCTATGGCGCACCCCCACACGGAGGCATTGCCCTAGGCTTTGATCGTTTGATTGCGATTTTGTGCGGCACGCCGAGCATCCGCGACGTGCTCGCCTTCCCCAAAACGGCCAAAGGCACCGACCTGATGACTGATTCCCCCGCCGGCGTCGAAGCCCGCCAACTGCGCGACCTCTACCTGGAAATCAAAGTGGCGAAGAAAGACTAGGCCGTTTGCGTAGCGCCCCAGGGTTGCCGGGCGTCCCCATTACGGCTCCCTCACGCGGAAAAATAATTGCGGAATGTTGGTCTCCGGCGCGATCACCTGCATCAAGGAACCGGTGCCGATGAAATTGCTATAGAAAATCCAGTTGCTCGTGGCGAGGTTGGTGTTTTGCTGAATGGTGTAGCTTTGATTGGTCAATGTACTGAATGCGAACGTGAGATTGTGGTTGGACAATTGCGGCGGCTGGATCGCGACCGGCGGCGGCAATGCCACCAGATAAACTCCCGTATTATTATTTGTCAGCGAAAACCCGAAGGGAATGTTGATGCTGGTGAAACCGCCGGAAAGCCCGCTACAGGCGAGAATTTGGAATAGGCTGCCCGGTACCGCCGTGAAATTGGTCAGCAGATTCACAGTCAGCGGGCCGCCCAACGCGGCACTGCCATTGACCAGGAGTTGCCCACATTGCCCGGCTCCACTGCCGGCCAAGCCAATGGTCAACGCGCCGCCGCCGGTTGAGAAGGGGCCCGGGACCGAGAGAGTGCCGCTGTCCACTTCAATCGAGCCGCCAATATTGGTCAGCGTACTGGTCAAAGTAGAAACGCCGGGGCCGTGGTGTTTGCGCAGCAAACCGTAATTGTTAAAGGTGCCTCCGCTCATGGTGCCGCCGTCGCCGTCAAATTCAAAGATGCCCGATGTCAGATTGACCATGCCAAACGCGCCAAGCGAGAAAGTTCCCCCGTTGGTTTGTTTCATGACCCCAGCGTTCCAAAGATATTCATAACTCAGCGAAGGTGAATTGGTGGCATAAATGGTTATGGAATTGGAATTGGTAAAATACTGCCCTGTCGCGCCGTAGAAATTTCCTCCGGTCCACCAGAACATTCCTAGTGGGAAATTTAGATTCAAGCCGTTCGAAGATATTACAAGATCGCCGCTGTCCAGCAGCACCTGGCCAGGGCCGCTTCCTGTCATCGTTCCAGCCCAAGTGCTTCCGTTGACGCCGCCAGTCAGATCGACCACCGCGTTTGTCCCAACGACAAATACTCCATTGGAACTCACACTGGCGCCGTTGGCCAGCACCAGCACTCCGCTGTCCGCTTCGATGGTGCCGCCGCTATCCTCCAGCACGCATCCCATCACGGATGTCCCAGTGCCGTAGCGCTTGCGCAAGAGCCCTTGGTTGACAAAGATATTTCCGCTGGTGCTGCCCCCATCACCGTCAAACTCATATATGCCCGAAGGCTCATTGATCAAAGCGAAGGCTCCGACAGAGAAATTTCCCGCGTTGGTCTGCAGCATTTGCCCCTGGTTATAAAAGGTGCAGTAATCCAGTGCGGGTGAATTGTTGGCTGCAATGGTAATGGCACTCAGATTGGTCGCCTGATTATTGTAGAACCCGCCTCCTGTCCACGTGAACAAACCCGCTGGGAAGTTTAGGACAAGACCGGTGGGCGCGACTTCGATCTCCCCGCTCTGTAACAGCACCTGACCCGCGCCGCTGCCCGTCATGGTGCCTGCCCAGGTAGTTTCGCTGCCGCCGGTCAGGTCCACCTCGGCGTTAGCCGTTGCGACAAATAAACCGTTTGAGCTGGAACCGCCTCCCGCCAAGGTCAATGTGCCGCTGTCCGCCTCGACCGTGCCACCCAGGTTGGCAAAGTTGCTGACTACGGAACCACCTGTGCCGCTGCTTTTGCGCAGCAGGCCGCTGTTGATAAATTGAAGGCCCGAGGCGAGGCTTCCGTCGCCGGCGAATTCATAAGTTCCCAATGCTTCGTTTTCAAAAATTGCGCCATTAATTGAGCCGGCATTCGTTTCCACGAATAATCCTTCATTGAAGAAGTAGGCGGCCGAAAAAATCGGCCCGCTGGCAGTGAAAGCCGTCATCACTCCCAAGTTGGTGAAGTAACTATTCCCCTGGCCTTCCTGGCCCAAGCTGCCGCCAGTCCACCAAAAATAATTGGACGGAAAATTGAACGACAAGCCGGAGCTGACAATCTCGCCGCTGCTCAACAAGACATGGCCGGCGCCAGCGCCATTCATTGCTCCCACCCAATACGCACTCCCGCCTCCCGTCAGGTTCAGCGTCGAATTATTGCTGGCGTTGAAGGTGCCGCCGGTAGATGTGTAGTTCAAACTGGCGTTCAAAACCAGCGTGCCGCTATCTACTTCGACCGTTCCATCTGTCATTTCGAGAGGCGGGCCGAGCACATACGAGTTGGTGCCGCCGGATTTCTGAATCATTCCGCCGGGGAGCAGTGTGACCACATCATTTCCAGCCTGGCCCATGACACCATCGCCCTGAAAATCAAAATAATAGGAAGAAAGATTGATGCTGCCGACTGTCAGCGAACCGTTGCTCTGGATGGTGATGCTGTTAAGTGTGGCGGTCGAGTTTGCAAGCGTATTGGCTGGCGGGCCCAGGATCACGTCTGCTCCAACCATCCCGGATCCGCCGGGAAAAAGCCCGTAAGGCGGCGTCGGCGACCAATTGCTCGGCTGCGAAACTATCGAGCCGCTACTATTGCAATTCCCATTGGTATAATAGGACTGGCTCCAGATGTTGTTGCTGGGCCAATAGTTGGTAGTGGTGCCGCAGACCTCGTAAATCTGCCCTTGCGCATTGTCCGCCCAAACGTAAGTTTGCGCCTGGGCGGATGCCATCGTCGCAAGCAAAACCGCGCCGATGGCGGCGGCAATGTTCCTACGGAGTTGGTTTGTTGAATTGAACAGGGGCCGGGAAAAAGACATTAAGTCGCTCATGCCTAATGGGGTCTATTGCTCAAGGTTTTCGGAGTGTAGTGGTTTCTATTACTTTGGCAAGTTTTTCTCGGACTTTTCCCCTCTTTTTTGGCTTAGAAGGCTCATACGATCCCCATTGCGAGCAAGATTGAGGTTGCTATTCTGGCATTGAATTTTCTCCCTGGCCGGGCCACCTTGCTGTGGTTCTTATGATGTATATTTGTTTCCCCTTCGCAAAAGGTGTGGCGGCGCCGTTACTTCGGCTGACTGGGCTGCTGCTCTGTTGCTTTTTTCTTGCACCCATTATGAATGCTCAAACTAGCCCGACCAACGCCCAGGCCAAAATTCAAACCGCCACTATCGGCGGCGGCTGTTTCTGGTGCGCCGAGGCCGTTTTCCAACGCATCCCCGGCGTCAAATCCGTCGTCTCCGGTTTCGCCGGCGGCACGACCGACAATCCGACTTACCCGGAAGTTTGCACCGGCGCCACTGGCCACGCGGAAGTCATCCAGATCCAATTTGACCCGGCGGTCATCACTTACGAAAAATTGCTAGAAATCTTCTGGGAAGCGCACGACCCGACGACCCTCAACAAGCAGGGGGCGGACTTCGGCACGCAATATCGCTCCATCGTTCTTTACAGCGACGACGCGCAGAAGGCGGCGGCGGAAAAATCCATGGCCACAGCGGCCTCTCATTTCTCCAAGCCCA
>Ga0206802_1161_pt1 | contig 15329 bp, 11 predicted proteins | sample Alteio_BWOrgCont_63_FD_152902 | JGI IMG/M metagenome (GOLD analysis project Ga0206802, IMG submission 152902) | Enriched cells from forest soil in Barre Woods Harvard Forest LTER site, Petersham, Massachusetts, United States -... | ecosystem: Environmental > Terrestrial > Soil > Temperate forest >... | reverse complement strand
AGATCAAATCCGCCTGAAAAATATTTTCTTGGTAAAAACTGTTGAGTTAATGGATCAAGATCATCTTTAATGTAGTTGTAAACGCCTTTTTTGAAGGCTTGAAGGTAGCGTTGGTATATCTTTTCAGTATCAGAGATTGCCGCGTCGCCTTCGGCTCCTCGCAATGACACCTGTTGTGTGATGACACTGCTTTCATACCCTATTCCTGTTACTTTTTTCTTATTCTCATACACCTGCGCTAGGATGCTGTCTCTGATCTTCTTTTTGTACCAAGTAGCAAGGATCAGTGAGTTGTAGACCTGACGAAGCTGGGCGAAATTTTTATTATTGTTGACTTCTTTGGTTAATTCAGGAATTACTACTTCACGGACGATTTGGGAGCCGAGGGCGTTTACGTCATTCTGAGGCAAAGCCGAAGAATCTAAATATGCCTTAAGATCCTTCGCTGCGCTCAGGATGACAGGATTATTTTGAATGCTTTCGTGTTTCTCAAGGGAAAGATAATCCTGCTCAAGCATGACTTTTAATTTACTTTCCACCACATAGGCTGTGCCGGCTTTGGCGTTCTCATAAACTACTGCTTTATCGGGGACTATCCATACCTTGTTAAAAGTATTGATCGGAATATTTGTTGTGCCATATTTTTGGGCTGCTTCTTCGTAGATTCGTTTCCAAAATTTCTTACCGATCTCATCTTCAGGATAAATTAAACTGGCGGTGATTTGTTTGAGCATGTAGTCTTCAGCAAGTAAATCCCGGCCCATTTCGGTTAGGCCAAAGCTGTTGGGGATTATACGGTCTTTTTCATACGGAGAGAGATTTACCCATAGGTCTTTTTCGGGGATGGTTAGGCTGGCTAGGAAGTATTTGATTAGTTTGGTGGCTTCTTGTTTGAGTTGTTCTTGTTGAGATCCTTCGCTACGCTCAGGATGACGATTATCCGTATCGCCTTGGTCTAAAATAAAATCGAAACGGAATGGATTATCGGGATGGACTTTGATGCCTTTAAGTATGGGGGGATCAAGTGGCGGGCTTAAATGGACCATGATCCCGGGCGCCGGCAGACGAAACTCACCTGTCCCGCCAAAGGCGGGGTCGGCCTTAGCAATTGGCAGCGGCCAGAGCGTGTTAACTAAAAAAACTGTGAGGATAAATATATGAATCAAACGATTAAAATTATTGGACATCTTTTAAAAGGTCATCAAAGAAAAAACATGGTCCAAAAAGATTTATCTCAATTCTAAAAAAGACAAATTCGTCATCAGTAGATAGGCAGAAAGCTGTTTTCGGGTTATGGGAATTGGCTCAAGGGGGGGCGATAAAAGCAAAAAGGATGGGTACTGTTGTCAAGGCGCTCATGGCAGTGTTGATCGATGATGAAAAAGCTATGATGGAAAACAGCGATGGAGCACTAAGAATGTTGGTTCGAGCAGGAGCAATAACAGCAAAGGACATTCCTAAAGGTTCTTTGGACGTATTTATTGAAATTTTAATCAACCCAGAAGAATTTGTGGAAAGGAAACGAAAAGCTGCTTTCTGGTTAAAGGTATTGGCTAAAAGAGGATTGATAAGAGCAGAAAGAATGGATGCCGTTGTCGATGCACTCATGGCTGGGTTAAAGGATGATGATCAGGAGGTGGTGGTTTATTGTGCTCGAGGGTTAAAGTTTTTGGCCAAAGCAGGGTCAATAACAGCGGAAGATATTCCTGAGAATGACATGGATATGTTTATCAATGGTTTAATGTATTCTAATTTATTCACTGAAAGAAAATTAAACGCTATTAGGTTAAAGGAATTGGCTGAGGCGAAATTGATACGGCAAGAAAGTGTTCCCGGTGCTGTCCGGGCATTTTTTGCGTGGCTAAATGACTCGGATATTATTGTATTCCATTATAGCGCTCTGGGGTTAAAGGCATTGGCTGAAGATGGATTAGTAAGGGCTGAGGATATACCAGTCGATCTTATAGATAACTTAATCAAAAAGTTAATCAGTTCAGGAAAGGAATGGCGGAAAAATATTGTTTTTGTTTTAAAGGCATTGGCCGAAGGTAAACTGATTAATCCGGAAATGGTCATCAGCGATGATACTGAGCAGTTGTTTGAGGCCATGGATCAAAATGGGTGGTCCTACCAAAATAAAATCCTGCTGGCAAAAGCATACTATTCAATTTCAGGGAAAAGTACTTTATCGATAGAGTTACAAGAGAAATTAGAATATCTTTTTATGACTTTAAGTGAAAAGAGATTAAATAAAGCAAGTATCCAGCAGCTGATGGCTTTAGCCCAAAAAGCAGATAGAGAAACAATGCGTCAATGGGAGAAAAAGTGGATCAAAGAAACAGGAGTTATAAAAAAGATGTCCGCTTGGGAGATTCAATTTTATTCACAGGGTGAAACATATACTAACTTTACTGATTTTATGAAAGGAGCTTTTCTTTTTTCCAATGGTCAATTGCCTCAAAGGCCTAGAGGTCTTCCCAAAAAGGAAAGTAAAGTTGAAGCCGAATTACAAAAAGGCCCCATCATGATGATTGACGGCGAATCCATAGATTTAAATGAATTAAACGATCAATATGGCCGGACCGGAGACGGGGTTTATTATTTAAAAGGTCATAAAAAAGTGGTCTATTTTAAATTTTTAAAAGTAGGAGAAGATATTCATAATTTAAGCTATGAATACGATCTAATGAATTTTTTTAATGATAGAAAAGATAAATGGAGGTTGCTAGGGCGTTATCCCAGGGGTGTGAAGCGTTTGGTTGAAATAGCTCCTTCTGCTGTTCCACATGTGAGGGAGAATTTTGAAAACGGAAGGAAGTCTGTGAGATTGGATGTGAATGTTAAGGGAAATTACCAGTGCATGGTTTATGAGACGGATTTAGGTGATGACAATCGGAACGATTATAAGACCTATTTGAACGACCCTGATTTAAGTCCTGATGATGAATTTATGGAAGCGCTGAAGATCAATGTGCATGACAGGATGGTGATGGCCAAGCATGGGCTTTTTGATATGGAAATTATTGAACTTTTTCATAATGGTACCCGTGGTTTTGATTGGATGGTAGATGCTGGCAGATCTTTAGGAGCTGTGCATAGTGGGGCGGGACAGATAAGAGATGTTACGGGAGCAACCTTGTACCCTAATTTACGATTGTCTGGGCCGGCTGATTTCCCGAAGATTTATTATATAGGTGATTTATTGAAGGACAAAAGATCCCAATATTTAATGGATAATCGTCTTGATAAATTGTCGCGTATTGTTGGTCAAGATAAAGCCAAGGTGTTGCCGTATATTACAGCTGCTTATTTAGGGGACATTTTATTATCGATAGGTTTAATGGTCCCGACTTATCTACTAAGAAGAAATGAGCTTCAATATAAAAATGAAACACAACATAAAAATACTTTTTTACAAAGAGCTTTGACCTTGCTTTTTGACGAAGCTTATGAGGTATATCAAGGTAAACCTGCTGTGCCGTTGAGTCAGGCCATTGGATTAAATATTCAGTTGATGGCCAGACAAATGGCGTATTCTATGCCGAAGAAAGACGGAGAGATACCAAGTGGTTTGTATCCCAAAACAGAAATTAAAGGCGGCCAAGGGTTATGGGATGTTATGAAAAGTGAATATAGGATTCCAAGTCGAAATCCAGACTTAGGAGTAGTCATGAAAAGTTTTGATCTTGGGCCGGAGAGTGGGCCCAATTCGTTACTAGCGTTTATTGGGGCGCTATATGCAACAACGCCGGTAATGGTGCAGGGCCTTTTAACAGACCAGGCGCAGGTTGCAGAAACAAACAAGGGGATGGTAAGTGACACAGGCGGTATTGATTTAACAGCTGCCCGTATGAATGTACAGGTAAAAATTGGATCTCCAATAAAAGTATTCGGGGATGACAGGGAAGAGGGCTGGGATGACAATGGGGGAATTAAATTCCATACGACTTCGAAGCAATTGGGCCTTTTGCTGCAGCAGTTGCAAGATGCCCCAGGCTTCGTGCCGGTGATCATCAATATCCAGCCAGTGACAAATCTCAAATTATTTTTAGGCGTGGATGACGTGCCATTGCCGCACAAGTGAAACGTAGACATTTTGTCTAACATATGTTAGACTTGAAAAAAATGAGCCGATGGTGGCCGTTAATATCCACGAATTGACGCACAATCTTTCCGAATATTAAATAGAGAACAAGGGGACCAGGTGATTGTCAGGGTTCGTAACAAACCTGTGGCGAAAATTATTCCAGGGAATGAGAATATTAGAACTCCTTCCTGGAAAAAAGTTTTTCCTAAGGTAAGTTTAAAGAATAAAATTTCAGTTTCAAAACAAGTTGTTAAGTATCGAGATGAGGAACGGTGATGAATATTTCTTTAAGAAAGACTGAATTAATTGTCAATGAATAGTACCTATGTTGCTTAACCCGTTAACACTACATTTACCCAAAACTTCACTTGAAGCAGCCCGGCTTTATAAGGAATTGGAAGATTCCAAAGTCCTGGCTGGCGGGACATTCTTGCTTAACAGCATGAAATTGCTCAAGGTCAAGGGGACTAAGACAGCGCGGAATATTTTAAGTTTGGCCAAGGTTGATGAACTCAAAGGTGTAAGTCTTCAAGGAGACACCTTGACCATTAGAGCCATGACCCGGATCAATGATCTTTTAGAAACACAATTGCCTGATGGCCATTTGAAAGTTTTGCATACGGTTTGCACCAATATTTCAACCAATCCTATCCGTAATATGGCGACCTTTGGTGGTAATTTAACTTGCCGCTATACCTGGACAGAGATGGGGGCAGTGATGATAGCCCTGGAAGCAAAAATGCATTTTTTAGGGGCTGATGGCAAGGAAGAGATTATTGGTGCTGAGGATTTCTTTAAAAATGCGGCCCGTTCAGAAAAATTATTTACCCATGTGACCATTAAGACTAGAATGGCAGCATGTGCTGCTTATCGTCGTGTTAAGAAAACAGTGCATGTGGATGTCCCTTTATTAGCTATTTGTATGAAAACTGAAATTAAAGGCAAACAGTGGTACAATACAAGAGTTGGTATTAATAATGGCGTTGCTTTTGCCCAACGGGATCTTGCTTTAGAAGAATTTCTAAATAAAAGTTCATCTTCACCGGATTTAGGCAAGGAAGCCCTGGAGCATCTAACAACAGCCATTTACGATACCCGCTCCAGCGATTATAAAAAACACATGTTCAGGGTCAGTCTAAAATCAGCGATTGAGGAGATCTCTTTGTCATCCTGAGCGTAGCGAAGGATCTTAAGATGTCTTAAGATTCTTCACTTCGTTCAGAATGACGGACAACAATAAAATGGACGTTAATCTAACGATCAATAAAAAACAAATCACTTTAAACCTCAAAGGGAATGAAACCTTACTTGAGGTATTGCGCGACCATTTGTCTTTGACCGGGACTAAAACCGCTTGTCAGGAAAGCGAATGCGGTACTTGCACCGTCATCATTGATGGCAACGCAACGTTGTCGTGCATCACATTAGCAGCCAATGTGCAGGGCACAGAAATTACCAGTATTGAAGGTTTGGCCCAGGGAGATGTCTTGCATCCTGTACAGCAAGCCTTTATTGATTATGGTTCGGTGCAATGCGGCTTTTGCATACCGGGTATGATCATGTCGTCAGTCGCATTGTTGGAGAAAAATCCAGAGCCGACACAAAAAGAAGTTGAGTACGCCTTGGATGGCAATATTTGCCGCTGTGCCGGATATCCAAAGATTTTTGAAGCAGTACATGCAGCTGGAAAGAAGATGAAAAAATAATGGCACTGACAAAAAAATCAAAATTTGTAGATGAATATGTCGATCCTGTTGGCAAGAGTGTGCCGCGCATCGAGGGCAGGGGTATTGTCACAGGCCAGCTAAAGTATGTCTTTGACGTTCAAATGTCCAATATGCTGGTTGGCAAAATGCTGCGTTCTCCACATGCGCATGCGCGCATTATCAGCATTGACACATCCAAGGCAGAGGCCTTGCCTGGGGTAAAAGCCATTATCACGGCCCAAGACACTCATCAAATTAAATTTGGTTCCAATGAATATTTCTTTCCGCATACGGTCGATCAAATGGCTATTGAAGCGGACAAAGTCCGTTATATCGGTGATGAATTAGCTGCTGTTGCGGCCATTGATGAAGAAACAGCGGATGAAGCCCTGCGTTTGATTGATGTTAAATATGAAATCCTTCCTGGGGTTTTTGAAATTGAAGAAGCGATCAAACCAGGTGCTCCGGCGATCCATGAAGCCCTTAATAATATCGCGTTGATCCTGCCGGTTAATTTTGGCAATCCTGAACGCCTCATGAAAGAAGCGGATTCTGTGCGTGAAAGCAGATTCTGGTGCCCTGTAGCGCATCCCTCACCGATGGAACCGCATGTCTGTGTGGGGCAGTGGGAAACTTTTACCAATAAAATCACCTTGTGGTCTTCATCGCAGGCACCTTTTAAATGCCGTGAATCCTTGGCTAAAACTTTAAAAATGGATTTGAATGATGTCCGTGTGATCAAAATGGCAGTGGGTGGTGGTTTTGGCGGCAAATTGGAAATGTTGCCGATGGATTTTGCCGCCTGCCTGCTTTCTAAAAGAGCCGGTGGTTTGCCGGTAAAAATTTGTCTGACCCGTGAAGAAGAATTCACCACCACCCGTCGTAAACATGGCATGATTTACAAAGTTAAAACCGGGGTCAAAAAAGACGGAACACTTTTGGCGATAACGGGTGAAGTTTTAGCTGATGGTGGTGCCTATTGTAGTTATGGGCCTACTGTTTTGGCCGCGGCCATGATGCGTATTTTCATGGTGTACAAAATTCAACATTTTCGTATGAGTGGCTATCGCATTTATACCAATAATCCTATCAGTGGAGCTATGCGTGGTTTTGGCGGTGTGCAAAGTGGTTTTGCTATTGAATCGCACATGGATTTGGTAGCCAAAGATATAGGCATGGATCCCATAGACTTCCGACTTAAAAATATCACAACACCTAACATGGTGACTGTTAACAAAATGATTTTAACTACTAATGGATTAAAAGAATGCATTGAAAAAGCTCGTGCGGCTTGCGGTTGGGACGAAAAACGAGGCAAGCAGCAACATTTAAAACGTGGCATAGGTATTGGTATTGCGGCTGATGTCATGGGTTCTAAAATGTACAAATCCCACGAATCCGCCGGGGCTATTGTGAAGGTGGAAGAAGACGGTTCAGTTTATTTGTTCACCGGTGCCGCGGATACAGGACAGGGGTCTAATACAGCTTTATCTCAGATTGCGGCACAGGCTTTAGGCGTCAGTTATAGCCGCATTAAATGCAAGGCAGGGGACACGGAAATCACGCCTTTTGATACAGGCTCATTTGCCAGCCGTGTGACCTTTATTTCCGGTAACGCGGCACTTTTAGGCGGCCAGGATGCCAAGCTGCAGATTTTGGAAATTGTCGCTAAAGATAATAATATCAGCATTGATGAGTTGGATATCCGGGCTGAAAAAGTCATTTTTAAAAAAGATAATCGTGTGCTCATGAGTTTTGACAAAGCCTTGGAACTTTGCTACTCATTTAAGTACGGCAAACAAATCATCGGGAGAGGTAGCTATAACCCCAAAACAACCCCGATTGATTTTCGTTCCGGTGAGGGTAATGTTTCAGGTTCTTATGGTTTTGAGGCCCAGATTGCGGAAGTAGAAGTAGATACAGACACGGGTGTCGTTACGGTGCTTGAATTATGGGACGCGCATGATATCGGAAAAGCAATCAATCCGCAATCAGTGCAAGGCCAAATTGAAGGTTCATTGGCCATGGGGATTGGATATACATTTTATGAGGATTTAAGGTTTAAAAATGGCCGTGTGCTTAATGCAAACTTTGCAGGCTACCGTGTGCCGCGTTCTATTGGTATGCCTAAAATGAATGGCATTTTAGTTGAAACAGATGAACTCGAAGGTCCTTTTGGTGCCAAGGGTATGGGAGAGGCTGCATTATTACCGACCGCAGCAGCGGTTGCCAATGCCGTTGAAGATGCTATCGGTGTGCGCATCATGGACTTGCCTATTACGCCGGAAAAGATAATTAAGGCGTTAAAAGAACGGGCGTAACTCTCGTCATCCTGAGCGTAGCGAAGGATCTCAAAGAATTAATTTTATAAGAGATTCTTCGGCTTCGCCTCAGAATGACAGTTTATAATTCAAAATTTAATTAATTACTTTGTTTTTAAGAAATTTGATACTATAATTTAAAATAATTAAAATTCACTCCCGACAAGATTAGGAAAATCATGAAACGCATATTATTCACCATTTTATCTTTATCTATTCTTTCTTCCGGCTGCACTGTCTATCAAATTAACTCTAAAGACATGTCGCAACAATATTACACGCCTAAAACAAGCATTGATGATGTGACCTATGTCCAAACGACAGACAAGCCTTACACCCAAATCGCTGAGGTGACTGTTACCACAGAACGTCGTCAACCCATGGAAGATATTCTGCCTAAACTAAAGCAAGAGGCAGGGATGTTAGGTGCTGATGCCATCATTGATGTTGAATCCGATGCCACTGATCTGTGGAAAAAATACGCGCCTCAAAAGCTTTTAGGTAATGCCTATATCCGCTCCACCTATACAGCCAAAGCCATCGTTTGGAATTGATGCTAAGGCACGCCCCACGGCCCCAGCCCATGGGTTTATCTTCGGATTTCTTTTTTACAGGTTCTTGCGCGATCATTTTAATATTGCATCTTTGCCTGCCTGTCATTTGGGGGGATAATTTCTTTTTTATAAGCGAGAGCTTATGTGATTTGATTGCCGCTGGCCTGATCTTTTTTTTATCCTTCCTGTTTATTTTAAGAAAAATCTTAAATTCAGAAAACATTTTAAAAAGCAAATTAGATATCCCTGTTCTTTTAGCTTTAAGCGCGGCAGTATTTTCTTTAACTCATTCCGCGAGTTTCAGTGAGTCTTTTAGTTCGGTCCTTTTTTTAATTTCCTGTGTATGTCTATTTTATATTTTGCACGATTCTTTAAACAGCAAGGATGTCTTATATGTTTTTTGGTCTTATTTGTTGGTCTTTTCGATACTGGTGGCTGTTTTAGCTATATGGGAATACCTCTTTGCTCAAAATCCTTTGTCGATTGAAATGAGAAGATCTTTGACTGGATTTAATCATGGGACGCATTTTGGTTTTTTTTACAAACGCATTGCTTCCTTGTTTGACTGGCCCAATCTGCTTGCCGGGTATCTTATGCTGGTGATTCCCTTGACCTGGGCCAGTTTTATGCTGGTCCAAAAGTTATGGCAAAAAAGGATCTTAATTGTTCTTATTTTCTTGTTTCTACTTGTTTTCTTTTTGACTTTTTCATTTCTCTGCTGTGTTAGTTTTCTTGTAGTGAGTCTTTTAATCCTTCCTTTAATTCTTAAAGAATGTCATAAAATCAATATTAATAAAGTTCCTTTTTGGTTGGTGGGAGGGAGCCTGCTTTTGTTTTTTTTGATAATCCTTGTAGTCAGGAAAGATTTTGATATTGCGGCAAGGAAAGAATATTTAAAGCTCGCCTTCTTATTATTAAGGGACAATCCCTGGTTTGGGAGTGGAGCAGATACGTTTAATACAGTCAGCACTAAATATATTACGTATAATTTGGGGTTTAGCTCTTATGTGCATAACAGTTATTTACAACTTTGGGTTGAAAACGGGATTTTAGGGTTCATCGCAGTTATTTCATTAATCACGGTATTTGCCCAGAGGGCGTATAGAATGCTTAAGGAGCAACAGGACCATTCAAATCGAATTATCCTTATTGGTTTTATTTGGGCCATCACTTCTTTTTTAATAGACAATTTAACCAACTATACAATGCTAAGGCCCGATGTTTTATTCTTTTGGTGGGCCATCCTAGCCGCATTCTTTGCCTTTGAACGGATAACAAGTCATCCTGAGCCGATATCTCGTCATCTTGAGCCGATATATTGTCATTCTGAGCCCCAAGGGCGAAGAATCTCGATGGGATCCTTCGCTTCACTCAGGATGACAATAAGCGTGGTTTCCCTTTTCATCCTTGCCGCTTTATTGTACCTTGTCCTAAGAATGTCTTCAGGCCTTTTATCGTATCAACAAGGGGTAAAAAGTTTTGACAATCAAGATTATAACTCCGCGGAAACTTTTTTTTATAGGTCACAACAATTAGACCCCATCGAGCTGACATATCCGATGGCTATAGGTTCTGTGTACCTTAGAAAATATCTTTTTAGCCGTGATCCGAGGTATCTTGATATGGCTCAAAAAGAATATGAACAGGCGAGGGCGTTGGCACCCAATTTCCATAAAATTTATTTTACTTTAAGTAACATTGCCGCCGAGAAGAAAGATTATTCAAAAGCCAATCAACTTTTAAAGGAAGCGGCCCGATTATGCCCGATAGCGTATTCAAAAAATTAAAAACGATCATCGATAAAAGACCAGGTCTTTTATTACTCATTTTTGTTTATTTATATATTCTCCCCAAATGCCTTTCCTATGACAACGCCTGGATGCAGTGTGAAGAATTCAATATCAAACGCTGTGTTTTGGTCAATGGTCCTAATTTTACCTTTAATGACCTGCAAAATGGCTTGAACTGGAGGCAATTTGAGAATTGGCAGCCTCGCTGTTCCAGGCCCTTGTCATCTTATTTTGAAATCATAGATACCAAATTCCGCTCTTGGGCCTGGCATTATATCCTGCCTCATCCAAGCTTGTCCTTGACCTGGATTTTTTCATTAATTTTAGCTCCTGTATTTTTGTATAGGTTATTAAGAAATCGCGCGGTCAGTCCTAATGTGGCTATGAGCTTGGTTGCTTTTTATCTGGTGACGCCAGGCGTCTTGAGTTGTGAAGTCATGCTTTTTAGGCCTGCCAAGCCGATGACCAATTTTTTTATCATCCTTTGTTTGTACGCGGCCTCCCAGCTCAAGAAGAAGTTTACTGATTTAAACCACGATATTCCCGCGGGAAAATTTCTTTGTTTTTGGGGACTGCTTGGTTTTTCTCTTTATTGGGATGAGACAGCGTGGTTAATCTTTCCGGCAGTGCTTATATTCTTCCCTCAAATTTTTAAGAATCGGAGATATTTATTACTATTTTTTATACTGCCAGCCATCACTTTAATTAGTTATTTTGTCATTATTCCCTATCTATCAGTGGGGGCGGGGTATGATTTCCCTCATTTGATGTCTTACACTAAAATATTCGAACTGGGCAATGCCGGGGCTTTTGATAATGCTGTGAAATTTCTGGGAATTAATGCTAAGAATTTGATATTGGAAACCATGGGGATTATCGTGCCTTTTTCCAGTCATGCGCCACTGATTGTTAAACTCTTTATTGGCGCAGCAGCGATTTCGTGGGCAGGAATATTTTATTATGTGTCGTTGCGAGCCCTGCTTTTTAGGGCGTGGCAATCTTCTATATTCTTCTTAATCGGTCTCATTTTATTCTTTGACTACCTAATGGCTATTACCAATGAAGTTTGGGGCCCCTATTATTATGGAGCATTTTGGTCGGTATTCTTTGTTTTTTCTTTGGCCCACTTCATTGAGAAAGCACATATTCCTAAATATATTTTAACCGGTTTCTTTTTTTTAATAATAATGAGCATGTTCTATTGTTTTATAGCGACAAATACGATATATAAGAAATATCATTTCTATCCTTGCGATCCAAAGCAGATCAGGTTTTATTTTAAAGGAGAAAGAAAACGATTTGATCCATCCGAAAAGCCCCTGGTGGCTGGAGGGGACTTAAAGGCTGCCATTAAAGTTTATTGGGAGCAATCAAAACAGGGCAGATCGTTTGATTATTCTTATTTGCCAAGAGAATTATATTGGCTGCCGATAGAGTTGGAACCAAATCGATCCCATCCCAGATATGCGTTGCCGGAGAGTGATATTAATAATTTCAATAAAAGGAGTTGAGGAATGTCTTTTATTTCAATGCTTCGAACGTTAATTTTAACAGGTATGGTCTTTTTTGTTAGTTTGCCTTTTTCGTCAGCAGATTTACCGAGTTCTGATTTTAGCCTGCTTGATCTCGTCCAAAAGCCATTACTTAAAAAGCTCTATCACAAGCATGGATGGGGGCTTCTGAATATGAAAGAAGCAGATGGGGCATATGGTGCGAATGTTTCTTTTGAGCAAGGAGAAACTGATAAATGGTATATCGAAGAGCAGCGTTATGCCGTGGATCAGGTGGAAGCGGGTATTGATACGGGACGGCCTCAAGAAGTTTTTGACGCGTTTAAAGTATTCGCGTGGGGCTTTGCAAAGCAAGGGCCGGACGGAAGTTTTCAAGGGACCTCAGACCCTTTTCATAGCACTTCTTTTTTCCTGGAAGCCGCGGCGCGCGCATTGCTTCTGCTTCAAGAGACACATGATCCCCAATATCAAACATTAATTGATACTTATACGCCCAAGGTCCATGCCGCGGCGATCTGGATGACTGGTCCCAAGGTGAGTCGAGTGGGACAGGCGCGCAATAAAAGATTCACGCACCGGCGTTACGCTGTTGCCGCCGCCTTAGCCCTCAGTGGAGAAATTTCCTCAGACCAATCCTTGGCAAAAGCCGCACTTCCATATATTCAAGACGGCTTGTCGCTTCAAAGTCCTGAAGGGTATAACCCGGAAAAGGGAGGTTATGATGTGAACTATAACGCCGCCGGATTAGTTTACGCGGAACATTATTATACTACATTAAATTATGGCCATGATGCTCTACTGATGAAACGCTTGCAACAAATGCTCATTGCTTCATTAAACTGGGAAGAGACCAAGGTTTTAGATTCAGGAGATATCGACACGACCGGCAGTCTTAGGGTAGGCCACGAAAAGAACCGCATTGGAAGAGTAAAAACAACAGCCTATGGCCCCATTGCCCGCGCCTTCCTGTTTGGCGCGGAAATTACCGGAGATCCGTCTTACCGTGAGATTGCCCGGCGCATTGTCCATTTCCGCTGGAAGATCTAATGGTGGATTTTTTTAAACTCTTCAGGAGTATTAAAACTTTTGATAATACCGCTATCATCGATTTCTATCGTTTGCGGAGGATGGTCAGCAAATAATGAATTTAGTCCAAGGTCTTGGGGTAACCCCAAGACTTTTGATTTTAAGCGCTGATGAAAAATAGGGGGATGGCCTTTTTTATTTTGGTAGGTAGGGATTAAAATATCAGGATTATTCTTTTTAAAATGGTCGATAACCGCATCAATCGTTGAAGCTTTCACCAACGGGCAATCCACGGGTAAAAACATAACGCCTTCGGACGCATTATCCGCTTGGCGCCACCCTGCCTGGACAGAAGATGTCTGTCCAAAATAATAGTCTTTATTATAGACAACATGAATACGGCTGTGTATAAATATAAGTGGCTGTATTTCTGGGGCATGAGCGCCTAAAACTACGACGATTTTATCACAAGAGCTTTGCAGCAGGGTATTTTGCAGGTGTTGGATAACAGGGATTCCCGAGATGTTTGCCAAAGCTTTAGGTGACCCAAAGCGTTCGCTCAAGCCTGCTGATAAAAGAATACAGGTATTCATAAAATCATTATAAAACAGTAGTTCATACTGTCAATTATTAGAACATCTGTTGTCGACATAACTCAAAGGAGAGGTGCTTATGCTAATTTTCTACCTGGGTGGATTAATTACAGCTTTGTACTACGTCGTAAAATTATTGGGGCCTGAGATGGCTAAGCCTGTAACTATCGAAGTTGCTACAGATACCGAGCCGATTGCTGAAGTCAACGAGTCTGAGGACAGGACAGAAAAGCTTGAAATCCTTTTGCTTGAGAAAAATAAGAACATTGTTCTTTTACAAAATGAATTAAAAATATTCCATGCCCAATTACGTGATTTCGATAAAGTTAAAACACTGCTGGAAGAAGAAATCCATCATTTGAAGGAACAAAATCGTGTGTTTCGATCTGAGCTTGGGCTTCCCGCCGTTCAAACTAAAGAAAATTCAGTAGCATAAACTGACTCCGACATAATGTCGGAGTCATCCTGAGCTTATAAGCGAAGGATCTCATAATCAAGGAGAGCGTTATGAACCTTATTTGTCGTTTGCTTTTTTCTTGTATCTTCGTTATCATACCTTTTTCTATAACCCAAGCACAGGAGTCTAACGTGAAATCAACCATCGTCGTTTTAGAAACAAATCAGGGGAATATCGAAGTAACCTTATTCGCGGATAAAGCGCCTAAGACCGTCGAGAATTTTGTCGGCCTTGTCAAAAAAGGCTATTATAACGGTTTAATCTTTCATCGTGTCATCAAAGGTTTTATGATCCAGGGCGGTGACCCAACCGGAACAGGCAGTGGCGGGGCAAGCTTATGGGGTAGTGATTTTGCAGATGAGATTAGTCCTGACCTTACTTTTGACAAGCCAGGTACCTTAGCCATGGCTAATCGTGGGCCGGATACCAACGGCAGCCAATTTTTTATCACCACGGCACCCACTACATGGTTAAACGGGCACCATACGATTTTTGGATTAGTTTCACAAGGCTATGATGTTGTTTCAAAAATCGAAGGCACCCCGACAGGTACCGGAGACCGTCCGGTACAGGACCAAAAGATCATTAAAGCTTACGTCAAATAATAATGTCTTCTGAAATTCTTTACAAAGCGCTCGAAGCCTCCCAAAAGGGGCTTCGCTTTGCGTTTGCCACGATTATAGAATCGACATTAAAAGGTACCCCGCGTAAAGCAGGGGCCAAGATGGTTGTTTTTGAAGATGGCAGCTTAGAAGGGACAATCGGCGGCGGGCGCAATGAAAAAGCAGCCATTGCCGAATGCCTCAAAGCCATCCAAAAACAAAGACCCGCGACAGTCACGTACAATTATTTTGGGCGTGAAGGGGAGTCTGTCTGCGGTGGGCAGATGAAGGTTTTTATAGAACCCTTTGCCCTCAAGGACCATTTAATTATCTGCGGCGCGGGGCATATCGCTTTGCCATTGTCAGCAGTCGCTAAAATCCTTGGGTTTAAGGTTACGGTCATCGATGACCGTAAAGGATTCGCCAATAAACGGCGTTTTCCTCATGTTGACAAAGTCATCGTTGGCAATCATGCTCAAGAGTTGGCCAAGTTGGCTATCGAATCCAATACCTATGTGGCCATAGTAACGCAGGGCAATGAATATGATTTTGAATGCCTGAAAGCGGTGATAAAATCGTCAGCTGCCTATATAGGTGTTATTTCAAGCCAACCTAAAAGGGTAAAATTTTTTGGTCGTTTAAAAAGTACCGGCATTGAAGAAAAGTATTTAAAACGCGTGCA
>Ga0206802_1158_pt1 | contig 15461 bp, 13 predicted proteins | sample Alteio_BWOrgCont_63_FD_152902 | JGI IMG/M metagenome (GOLD analysis project Ga0206802, IMG submission 152902) | Enriched cells from forest soil in Barre Woods Harvard Forest LTER site, Petersham, Massachusetts, United States -... | ecosystem: Environmental > Terrestrial > Soil > Temperate forest >... | reverse complement strand
TGGATAACCGGGCATAGTTATATTATTTATGGTCCGTTAAGTGCCGGAGCAACCACAGTAATGTTTGAAGGAATTCCTACATGGCCCGATGCCGGAAGGTTTTGGGATATTATAGATAAACACAAAGTAAATATTTTATATACAGCGCCTACAGCGATCAGGAGCCTGATGAGTTTTGGAACTGAGCCATTGAAAAATAAAAAACTAGATACTTTAAAAGTATTGGGAACTGTGGGTGAACCGATCAATGAAGAAGCATGGCACTGGTACAATGATAATATTGGAAGAAATAATTGTCCGATAGTTGATACCTGGTGGCAGACAGAAAACGGAGGTATCATGATCTCGAACTTAGCTGGAGTTACACCATCAAAGCCGTCTTTCGCAACTTTGCCATTACCGGGTGTTCAGCCAATTTTGGTTGATGAGAATGGGAAAGAAATTATTGGTAATGATGTGACTGGAAATTTATGTATAAAATTTCCATGGCCGGGCATATTGCGTACAACTTATGGCGATCACGAAAGGTGCAGGTTAAATTATTTTGCTACCTATAAAGATCTATATTTTACAGGCGATGGATGTTTAAGAGATGCACAGGGAAATTACAGAATTACGGGTCGTGTAGATGATGTACTGAATGTAAGCGGCCACCGGATTGGAACTGCAGAGGTGGAGAATGCTATCAATATGCATCCAAATGTAATTGAAAGTGCCGTTGTAGGCTATCCGCATGATATAAAAGGACAAGGTATTTATGCTTATGTAATTTGTGCTAATTCAAATATAGATCAGGACATTCTGCGAAAAGAAATTGTAGAAACCGTTGCAAAAATAATCGGTGCCATTGCCAAGCCGGATAAAATTCAGTTTGTAAGTGGTTTGCCAAAAACACGAAGCGGGAAAATTATGCGCAGAATATTAAGAAAGATCGCCGAAGGTGAAACAAGTAATTTAGGCGATACATCAACATTGTTAGATCCTGCGGTAGTAGAGGAAATAAAAAATGGTAAATTATAATTGTACAATGCATCCTAAAAAATATTCCATTACTGATTTTACTTACTCACTGCCGGATGAAAAAATAGCAGCTTTTCCTTTGGAACAAAGAGATGTATCTAAGCTGCTCATTTATAAAAATGACACGATAGAAGAAAGCACTTATAAACAAATAGCCAATTATCTACCCGATAATAGCTTACTTATTTTCAACAATACCAAAGTAATTCGGGCAAGAATATTATTTCAGAAATCAACGGGCGGAAATATTGAAATCTTTTGTTTAGAGCCTTTCGAAGTGATAAATGAATACACAACTGTGATGAATAAAACAGGAAGTGTAAAATGGAAATGTATGATCGGCGGTGTTAGCAAATGGAAAGAAGGGGTTCTGGAAAAACAATTAGTAATTAATAATGAACAATTAATAATTAAAGCTGAGTTACTTGAAAAGCTTTCGGATGCTTACGTTGTAGAATTTTCGTGGCAGCCTTCTTCTTATAGTTTTTCTGAAATTTTATTATTGATCGGTGAAATACCTTTACCTCCTTACATAAAAAGAAAAGCGGCTGATGATGATAAAGAAAGATATCAAACTATTTATGCTGCGCATGATGGATCGGTAGCGGCCCCTACAGCCGGGCTTCATTTTACCACTGATATTTTTTCTTCTTTCAAAAAGAAGAATATTACGACAGACTATGTTACACTTCATGTTGGTGCTGGCACATTCAAGCCTGTAAAAGCTGCCGTAATGGAAGATCATGAAATGCATGCTGAATGGATCGATGTAAATATTTCAACGATCAATAACATTATTTCCAATCTCAATAATACGATCGTTGCAACGGGAACAACTTCATTGCGAACGATCGAAAGTTTATATTGGCTCGGCGTTAAAACAATTATTGATCCTACGATTTCTTATGATAAATTAATAATTGATCAATGGGATGTGTATGAAGATCCACTGTCAAATACTTCCTACTCCTCTTCTGAGGCATTAACAGCTTTAACGATATGGATGAAAAAAAACAATGCCGAAAGAGTAGTAACTAAAACACAAATTTTAATTGCGCCGGGGTATCAATTCAAAATCGCAAAAATACTCATCACTAATTTTCATCAGCCACAATCTACTTTACTCTTATTAGTAGCTGCAGCTATTGGTGATAGCTGGAAGAAAGTCTATCAATACGCGTTAGAAAATGATTTTCGATTTTTAAGTTATGGTGATGGAAGTCTACTGTATATAAAACAATAACGGTTGTCTTTTAGACAGCCGTTACAAAAAATAGTTTTAATAATATTTATGGAAGAGGAGTAGGTGTGGTTGAATTATCTCCTACGATCATAACCGGTGTGCCAAGAGGTATATAACTATACAGATCTTTCATTTCGGTATACTTTAATGAAATACAACCATCGGTCCAGTTGTAATAACTATCCACCGTCCATTCTTCATTTGGTCTTGTTGCATGAATGGCAATACCATCGCCGATCTGCGCAGTCTTAGGAATCAATCCTTCTTCTTTTCTTACTTTGAATTTTTCGTAACTCGGACCGTTAGGATAATCCAACAATAATTCAGGACCCCATTTTGGATTGATCTTTTTTAATATCACTTTAAAATTTCCATCAGGAGTCAATCTATCTCCTTTCATTTTTTTATCGGCAAGATCTTTACTTCCAAAAACTACGGGATATGTTGCCAACCAGCCGGCACTATCAAATACCTGTAATTCATAAGTATTTTTATATATAATTATTAAGTAAGGATTTCCCGTAGTATCTATCGGGACTATATTTTTTGCAGCAATTTTTCTTCTGCCGGTAGAGGAAACAAAAGACAAAAGAGAAAGAGCAACGATAAACACTAGTAAATAACCAATTCTATTCTTCATATTGAGCGCAATTTTTGCATACCGGACAGTTTAGCCATATGCAGTGCAAAAATATTTTATTACTTCCATAAACAGTCATTAGTGATATGTTTGTGGACAAATTATTACTGAATAATTTGACATATTTACGAGCTAATAGTTTACTCCGTTTGCTGTTAATCTATTTTAACAAACACATTTAACTTATTTTTAAATTATATTTGCAAATCCGCTACAAGGTGGACTTTACAAAAGAAAAAATAATACGTTATTTATCTTATGACGGAATCATCAAAATCATTTATAGCAAAAAGTACTATCAAATCGGCGGATCTCGAACATCGTCGTAAGATCAATTTTAATATTGGAAGATACAATGCTGCCGTACCTGCAGGCAAGCAACAATTTATTAATGTTAACCTTGTAAGAGAAAAAGCTAAAAATGCTAAATGGAAAGCAATTGAAACATTAGATGAACGCTTATTAGAATTCGAACAAAAATTTACTAACCGTGGCGGAAAAGTGATCTGGGCAGAAAATGCTGAACAGGCAATCGAAGAAATACTGGCTATTTGCAAACAAAAAAATTGCAAAACAGTCGTAAAGAGCAAGAGCATGGTGACGGAAGAAATTCACTTAAACAAAGCATTAGAAAAAAACGGTATTGAAAGTATTGAAACAGATCTTGGTGAATATATTCAGCAATTAGATGGCGAAGCACCGTATCATATTGTTACGCCTGCCATGCATAAAAGTAAGGAAGACGTAGCTAAATTATTTGCTGAAAAACTAGGAACACCATCTAAACTGACTCCGCAGGAATTAACATTAGTAGCAAGAAATATTCTTCGCGAAAAATATGTGCAAGCAGAAATTGGTGTAACCGGGGCAAATTTTATTATTAGCGATATTGGTGGAGTTGCCGTAACGGAAAATGAAGGCAATGCAAGATTGAGTTGCGCTTTTCCTAAAACACATATTGTAATTGTTGGTATTGAAAAGATGATACCGTCAATGACGGACCTTGCTTTGTTTTGGCCATTGCTATCTACTTTTGGCACCGGACAAAAAGTAACAGTATATAATAGTATTGTTACAGGACCAAGACAGGCAAATGAATTAGACGGCCCTGAAGAAATGTATGTGATACTATTAGATAATGGCCGTACTAATATTTTACAAAATCCCAAACAAAGAGAAAGCTTGTATTGCATTCGTTGCGGGGCTTGTTTAAATGCTTGTCCTGTTTATAAAAATATTGGCGGACATGCATACGAAGCAACTTATAGTGGTCCGATAGGAAGTATTATTACCCCAAATTTACAAGGGCTCGAAGAATTTAAACATTTAAGTTATGCCTCATCGCTTTGTGGAAATTGTACAGAAGTATGTGCTGTGAAAATTAATTTACACGAATTATTATTAGAGAATCGTCATGAATCTGTTGAAGAAGGGATGACGACATTTAATGAAAGAACCGCCTGGAAAATATGGAAGACTGCCAGCCTGAACAGAAACATGATGAATATGGGCAGCGGCAAAATAAAAACTAAATTAGTAAATAGCTTATTTAAAGATTGGAAAAAGAACAGGAGCGACTTGCAGTTCAGTCAAAAAACATTTAACCAGCAATGGCGCGAGCTATTTAATAAATAGCTTCTTATTGTTAATTATAATTATTTTTAAATAGTCGGACTAATGCCGGCTATTTTATTTTGCATGATTTTAATTTATTCTGATACCAATACTTCACGATTACAATATACCTGTTCTTTTATTTTTAAAGAATTGATGGATGTTGATTTTTCTATTATCGATGATAGAAAAATGTTTAGCAATTACATGGGGGCTAAAATAAATTACAGCTTAGTACAAAGTCCTGATTTTAGTTTTCATATACCCAACGAAAAATTATTATTTGAAACAGGTATTAATCGGCAGAATATTAACTGCTTTGAAACAAATGGATACAAAGCATTTTTTAAAACGAATCATTCAGATTTTCCATTCGATATTTTCGCCGCTTCTTTTTATTTATTGAGTCGTTACGAAGAATATTTGCCTCATACGAAAGATACCTATGGAAGATATGCTCACGAAAATTCGCTTGCGTTTAAAGAGCAGTTTTTGCAACTACCATTAATTAATATTTGGGTAGAAGAACTGCGTAAAGCATTGGCAGAAAAATATTCAACATTCAGTAGCAACTATCCAACATTTAAGTTTGTGCCCACTTATGATATTGATATTGCATATGCATATCAATATAAAGGAATTTTAAAAAGTGTTGGGGGTATTCTAAAATCATTGTTTTTGTTTGATACAAATGGCATAGGCGAAAGAGTAAATGTTTTACTGAAGAATAAAAAAGATCCATTTGATACGTATGATGATTTAGACGCATTGCATGATAGATATAAGCTACATCCTATTTACTTTTTTTTAGTTGCAAAAAAAAATGCAGGCTATGATAAAAATATCTTGCCACGTAAAGAAGCTGTTAGGATATTGATAGAGAAACAGTGTAAAAAATACACTATCGGCATTCATCCTTCCTGGCAAAGCGGCAGTGATATTGAATTATTGAATAGTGAAAAATCATATCTTGAAGAAGCGTGCGGCCAAAGAATAGTTAATACAAGACAACATTATATTCGTTTTAATTTACCCAATGGGTATCGAAGATTAATTGATGCAGGATTAGAAAATGATTATTCGATGGGGTATGGAAGCATCAATGGTTTCAGGGCATCGGTGGCATCTTCTTTTTATTGGTATGATCTGGAGAAAGAAGAACAAACCAATTTGCGCATTCATCCTTTTTGTTACATGGAAGCCAATTCTTATTATGAACAGAAGCTTTCAGCAACCGAAGCTTTCGAAGAGCTGATGCATTATTACATGATCTCCAAAAAAGTTAATGGCACTTTGATTAGTATTTGGCACAACCACATGATAGGAACTAATAAATTATTCAAAGGTTGGGGAGAAATGTATGAGCAGTTTTTGGAGAAGATAGACAGTTAAACTATTTTGTTTATTACCTGCTTCTCTTGCCATTTTCAAAATGGAACTCTGTTTTATTTCCCTGCATATCGTAAAATATCTGGGTACCATCTATTTTATCATTGCTATAAGGCGTTTGCCATTGTATGTTTTGCAGATTTTTTTTGTTGGGCGTCTCTTTAGAAAATTTATAATACATTTTTTCTACACCATTTTTTAGTCCCATGGTGTAGGGTGTTTCCCATTTTAACTCGCCATCATCGTAATATTCTTTTGATATACCATTCGTTAGATTATTGGTATAAGGAACAATACCTTGCAATGAATCATTGGGGTAATATTCTTTCGCAGCACCTTCTATTTTACCATTGCTGTAAGGAATGGCCCATTGTAATTTTTGATTTTCATAATATTGTTTTTGGATGCCATTGATCTCATCGTTGGCAAAAGGTGTTTCTGATTTTAGTGCGCCGCTTGGGTAATATCCTTTTACCATACCATTTCTTTTGCCTTCAAAATAAGGTACTTCTCCTAATAATATATTGTCTTTAGCAGAATACCTTCTGACCATACCGGTTGCTGTATCTTTTGAATAGATGACCAACCGATAAGTTGCAGCGCTATCTTTTGTTGTCGGTTTCATGTCGGCATTGGCATATTCTATCCACTTGCCTTCTTTCAATGAATCTTTATATTGATTGGTTGCTTCATTTTTATCGGTAAATCCTATTTGCGCGATGGAGGAGAAACTGATACAGCTAAACAGTATCAATGTTGTTGCGGTGATAATTCTACTTTTCATTTTAGCTGGCAATTAAATGGAAATCTAAGTTACTAATTATGTGGAACGTAAAATAATTGTTTGGAGATATTTTACCACAAACGAAAAGTATATGCCGCTGTTGTGCGTCTCCGCCAACAGTCGAAGGGATTATCCATTTTGCTGATTGATAAAATCTGTTATTCCATGTTGATTGAGTAATTATTTTAGCACGGAAAATTCTATTCATTGACTTCGGCTGTTGGCGGGGAAGCGCAACAGCGGCGTTCGAGATGGATTGCACCAACAAAGGCAAGAAAATTATGTTTAATATATAATAATTTGTAACATCTTAAACTGTTATGTATTCGTTTTACCAGATATTAAAATTACAATAGTGGTCCAAAATACTACCCATATAAAAATAGTTGTAAAATAGCTGATACTAACAAAGCTATATCCATGCAAAACAAAATAGCGTTTAACTAATACGGCTGCCGGAAAACAGAAGGGCCATACAATAGATAATAGAATAGCTGTGGGCCAAACATTATCTCCTTGTATATTATTGCCAATGCCTATTTTTTGAAGAAGTGATAGTAAAAGAGCTCCGGGAAGTCCGACTAATAAAAGGCTAATAATTATTATAACGGCGGCTGCAATAAGACTGATAAAAAATTCTTTTTGAACCGGCTGAATAAATGCTTGTGTACTATGTACAGCTTTTTGTATGAATGCTGCAATATTATATATCAATCCGCTTTGTATGTTATTCTTTTTTAAAATGTAGATATACAATATATCATAGCATACATAAAGCGCGAGGCAGAGCAATAATATATTCCAAACTTTACCGTTGGTAGTTTTTGGCCAAAATCTATTGTCAATAAAGAACAAAATACTATATAGGACAACAATACAGTTGGCGACTAGAATGATTATTGATTTCATTTACAATTTTTAGTTTAACAATTGTGTTTGTTGTTTATCTGCCATTGTCTGGTCTCCGACCAACGGCTTATCTATGTGAATATAATGATTGCGTTAATTGTGTGTTGCCGTTGGTCGGAGACCAGACGGCGGCGTTTGCTGGTTTAGAGGCTGGCTCATGAATGATTTAGTGAACACCCACGTTGGCGAAGTTAAGGAGGAACGTTATTATAATCCAGTTGGTACAGGTATATAATCTTCAACTTCTTCTTTGTTGCAATTTTTTAAGAAGAAATAAAATGTAGAATCTATAATTTTTACAGTTGATGTACTAATATCGAAGTCAAAAATTGGTGGGGAAATATTTTTCTTTATTTGATTTGATACTATTGTTTGCAAAAAATATCCCATATCCGAAGGTCTTACATCGTCCGGTCTGTGATGAATTTCTTTTATCTTTTCTTGTATCATTTTCTTTTTTAATCCTTTAGTTACTTCTTCAAATTCTTGAGAGAAGAGAACTTTAATAAAATAATACGGAATATAAAGAGGAGTTTCATTAGAGCTTTTTGCTTTTTGTTCTACAAAAGATTCGATACACTTTATATGTCTACTTGAATAATCATTTAATTTCTTTTCTATGGCTGTAGCAATATTTTCTTTAGTAATATATATTATGTTAGTTGATGTTTCTGTTATTCCTGCAGCTATGCATGATTCTTTTGCCAATTCTTGGAAAACCCCAACACTATCAAAGCATGTTTCAATTAATTCATCAATTACATTTTTGAATGACACATTAAGTAAAGGTTCCCCTTCTCTAATAATTCTTTTTAAATCATCCTTTTCCCAAGGCTCAACAGGAATCTCAATCATTCTGTCTAATAAGTCTCCATTAAATTGACCTAATCTATTTTTCTCTCTCCAGATACCAAGTATTATAAATAAGATATTGTAGTCCTCGAAAATTCTTAAATCAACTGAAAGTTGCTTTTGCGTATCCTCATTTAAATAATGGAAATTTTCTAAAATTATTCTCTTATTAAAAGAAATTTGTCTTAAAAGTTCTGAGATGTCTTGCGACAATTCTAAATTATATTCAATCGTCTTAAAACTCTGTTTATCCTCCCTTGCAGTGTTTGCACCTCTTTCGCCCGCAGCCTCAACACTACCTATAAACGGAATTTTCACACTAGCTTTCAATCCAATTTTTGTGTCTCCCCCCGCTGTAGTTGTTATTTCTTTGGATTCTTCAAACTCAATATTTAGTTGTCTAATAATTGATTTGTATATATCTATAGGTTGAGAATTGGGAGAACAATTCACTCTAATATATTGGTCAGGACTAAGATGTTTATTAGTTAAAGAAGTTTTACCTTGTTTTGATGCACCATAAATGATAATATGCTTATTTTTTGTGAGCCCCTCGATAAATAAATGATCAACTTTGTCTCTTTGAACATAAGTTTGGATTGTGTCATTTGACACTCCGAAGACTTCATTAGTTTGGAATTTACTTACTGCCATATTAGTATCATTAATATTTCAAATATAAGCAACTTCAGTTTAGTTGTGAATTCTTACGGTAAGCAATGAATATGATTTGGTGTTTTATAGAAAGCTCATCAAGGCCATGCGGCATAAACAACAAAATTTGCAACCAAAATCACAACAAACCCTTTCCAACCCCATTAAAAAATAAAACCCTACCTTTGCCATCCACTCTTGATATTGTCCTTTCAGGATATAATTTACGGCAAGTTGTAAGCCGTTGTGGTACTTAATAATATTTCCACGCTGATTTAGAAAATGCAACGTCTCTCCAGCCAACAGTCATAAACTATTATATAATGACATTTAATGAATTAGATCTCATCGATCCAATCCTCAAAGCCGTAAAGGAAGAAGGATACACAACACCCACACCCATTCAGCAACAATCTATTCCGATAGTATTGCAGCATAAAGATCTATTGGGTTGTGCACAAACCGGTACCGGTAAAACAGCAGCATTCGCTATTCCCGTACTACAGATCCTTGCTGAACAAAAACAAGCAGGACCTAAAAAAATACATGCCTTAATATTAACACCTACACGCGAGTTAGCCATTCAAATTGGCGAAAGCTTTGCTGCGTATGGTAAATATACGGGCCTTAAACACACTGTGATCTTCGGTGGTGTTTCTCAAATGCACCAGGCAAATGCTATTCGTGCAGGTATTGATATTTTAATTGCTACTCCCGGTAGATTACTTGACTTAATTAGTCAGGGAATTGTAGGATTAGCGCAAATAAAAATATTTGTACTGGATGAAGCAGATCGTATGCTTGACATGGGTTTTATCCATGATGTAAAAAGAGTGATCACCAAATTGCCTCAAAAAAGGCAAACACTTTTCTTCTCTGCGACAATGCCTCCTGAAATTCAAACATTGGCAAATGTATTGCTGACCAATCCTTCTAAAGTAGAAGTTACGCCTCCGTCTTCTACGGTAGATATGATTGACCAAACTTTATTCTATGTTGATAAAGCGAACAAAGCGTCTTTATTGTTTTATCTGATAGAACAAAAGAAAATGCAAACTGTATTGGTGTTTACAAGAACAAAACATGGCGCTGATAAAGTGGTTATTATGCTAAATAAGCATGGCATACAAGCTGCTGCTATACATGGCAACAAATCTCAAAATGCACGTCAGAACGCATTGAGCAATTTTAAAAATGGAACTATTAAAGTTTTGGTAGCGACTGATATTGCGGCAAGAGGAATTGATATTGACGAATTACGTTATGTGATCAATTATGAATTGCCGGATGTTCCTGAAACTTATGTTCATCGTATTGGCCGTACCGGTCGTGCTGGTTTAAGTGGTGAAGCAATGTCTTTCTGCGAAGCGGAAGAAAAAGAAATGTTGCGTGATATTCAAAAAGTAATAGGTAAACCAATTCCTGTTTTTGACGCACATCCTTATCCAATGCAAATCATGACTGCTCCACCAATGGTGCGTGGCGGTGGCGGAAAGCCGGCTTTCAAGAAAAGAAGCTTCGGTGGTGGTTCTGATAGGGGACATAATCCAAGAAGCGGACAGGGTTCTTCTCAACGCAGCTACAACAGATAATCAGAGGATTTTTAAAATACAAACCGGAGCTTATGTTCCGGCTTTTTGTTTGATAGAACGCAGATTTTTATGGTCAAATCATAACAATCATAAAAATCTGTGTTCTATCATCGCTCCAGTCGCGCACTATACTGAATGATAGTACTATGATTTAGTATAGTACTATCATTTGTATAGTAAATATTTTTAAGTTTGTGTATTCAAATAATAAAAACCACATAAAATGAACTTAATAGAATTATTGAACTGGCGCTATGCGACCAAAAAGTACAACGGACAAAAAGTGCCGCAAGAAAAAGTTGATAAAATTTTAGAAGCTATTCGTTTAACGGCAACATCAGCAGGCTTACAGGCTTTTAATGTGCTTGTGATCGAAAACGAAGAGTTGAGAAAAAAATAACGCCGATAGCGAATAACCAACCACAAATTAATGACTGCTCTCATTTATTAGTATTTGCAACATGGGAAAAAGTTACACCGGAACATTTGACAGAATACATGCATTTGATTGCAAGTAAAAGAGAAATGCCTGTTGAATCTTTAGATGCCTTTAAAGCAAACTTAACCGGAGCTATCAGTCGTCCACATGATGCAGTGTACGAATGGTTATCGCGCCAACCATACATCGCTTTAGGCACAGCATTGATTGCAGCAGCAGAACAACAGGTTGATGCAACACCAATGGAAGGATTTAATGCAGCAGCGTTGGATGAATTGTTAGGCTTAAAAGCAAAAGGATTAAGAAGTGTTGCTTTATTACCATTAGGCTATCGCGATGCAGCAAATGATTATATGGTGAATGCGAAGAAAGTAAGGAAGCCGAAAGAACAAATGTTTATTGAATACAAGTAGGTAGGTAAGAAGTTAAAAGTGAAAACCAAAAAGCGTAAGAGCTCAGAATTTTTCTGGGTTCTTTTTTAAATATTATTTAACCGCAAAGAGCGCTGAGAAATCGCAGAGAAGCCGCAAAGAAAAACTTAGCGTTCCTTTGCGGCTCCCTTGTGTTCTTTGCGGTTAATATTCTACAGGAGTCAGTTAATTATTTTATCAACTGCGTTGATGGCTGTTTTTAATCGTTCTTCATAATTTCCGCTGATGTCAATCCACGGAACATTCTGATTTATTAATGCATCTTTATAAATATGGTATAATTTTTCTCTTGATTCGAGATCGGGATATTCACGTAGTTCATCTTTTACCCAAGGCAGATCAACATTGCAAAATAGATAGAGATCGTATTTTCTTTCTACTATTTGGTTAAGGATAAAGTTGTGGCATTTTTCAAAAACAAATTCGCACCATACTTTCATTACATACATATCGGTATCAATAAAAATAGTTGAGGGCTTATTGTTGAGCGTTGAGCGTTGAGCATTGAGCATTGAACATTTGTCTTCAGCATCCAACTGGCCCTTGGCAATAACTAAAAGGTCATTAAACGTATAGTCTGTTCCGTTAGTCAATAGGTATTCCCGCGCGTATTCTTTTACCCAATCTGTTTTGTAATGATTGGCTAATTGCTCACACAAAGTACTTTTACCGGTACTTTCAGGTCCAATAACCACAATTTTTTTTAATAACATTCGTTATATTCTTTCAGTTTAATGTAAACGACGGTCAATTTATAACATTATATCGATATTGTTTTGCTGTAATAAACAATGGAACTATATTAGCAAAAAAAAAGGGTATGAAAAGAAAGATGCTTAGCTTGGGGGTGATGATATTGTTTTATGCTTTCGCGGGCGTTAGACATTTTATGCATCCTGAGTCTTATTACTCAATGATGCCACCTTATATTCCTTTTCATTCTGTCATTAATTACATTGCTGGCGTTGCTGAAATATTGTTTGCAATATTGTTGATATTTCCAATAACAAGAAAATTTGCGGCTACGGGAATTATGGTGATGTTGGTTGTATATATCCCAACACATATTTATATGATAGAGCTTGCCCCTGGTGTTTGGGAAACATGGGTAAGGTTATTTGTAGCACAACCATTACTATTGATTTGGGCATGGTGGCACAGGGAAGATCGCGAAAATCCAAAAGGCATCCTGGTATAGATGCCTTTTAAAAATATTTTTTAAGTCTCCCTTTCAGGGAGATTTAGAGGGGCTTTTATTCTGCTTCTGCCACAACCTCTTTCACTTCCGGTATCATTCTTTTCATCATTCCTTCAATACCTGCTTTTAGTGTGATCATTGATGAAGGGCAGCCACTGCAACTTCCTTGTAACATTAAATTCACCTTTCCATCTTCGTAGCTTTTAAATTGAATAGCGCCACCATCCATTTCAACTGCAGGTTTTACGTAGCTTTCTAATAATTCTTTGATGCGTTTTACCACATCGTCATCATCAGCGCTTACTTCATTGCTGCTTTCAGATTTCATGGTAGCCACCTCATCTTCATTCACTACAGGTTTACCTTCTTCTAAATATTCTTTTAAAAATTGTTTGATGGTTGGTATGATATCGTCCCAATCTCCTGTTTCACCCGTTTTAGTTAAGGTAATGAAATTACTTGCGATGAAAACCGATTTGATGAATGGGAACGTAAATAACTCCTGTGCCAGCAAAGAAGGTTTTGCACTCGCTTCATCCGGGAAATCGATACTTTTTCCTGGGTAGAGCAATTTGTTTGCCACAAACTTCATTGTTTCCGGATTGGGTGTCATCTCTGTATAGATGCTTATAATTGTACTTCCTGTCTTTATCATAATACTTATTTAAACTTACTTAATTCATTATTTCTTGTACATAAAGGTAACAATTATGTAGGTATAAAGGGTTACTTGCCATTGCTGAATAGGTATTGTGATCGAATTATTTCTCATCTCGAAAATATCCGGTACAGATTTTTACGCGATTTATATACTCGAAAACAGAGGGTTACGGCAATTTTTTGTAATATTACAATACATAAATTTATTGCTATCATGAACTTACGTCATCCTATATTAATCGCTTTATCTTGTTGTTTTGGATTTTTTTCCTATGCACAAAACGGTCAGATGCTGGCCCGTGGACATAGAGCGACACCGCAAACACAACCAAAGCCCGCTGTTATTTACGAGTTGTCAGATTTTATCGGTAAATGGCAAGAGGTAAAACGTGAGGATCCGAAGAAAAAAACAGTTGCTTTTAAAGATACTGCGTTGCTTCATTTTAATGATGATAAAACAGTTGAATCAAGAAATACTGCGGATGATAAAATGGCTATGCGCTCAATTGAAAAGGCATCCATTGATGATGATAATACTTTAATGACTGCTGATCAGGATTATACTGCGTTATCCGTTTCGAAAGATGCGATGGTATTGAAAGATCAGGATGATTCTATACACTATTTTAAAAAGGTAGATATGTTTGCTTATGAATTGGAGGATGCTGGCGGACCTGGTAAAAATCCTACCACTTCAGAAGCGGAGATAACGAAAATATCTTTAGCCAATATAATGGGTAATTGGACTGTTTATAAAAGACAGGCAAAACCAGGTTTTATTACTCCATCATCAGTTGTATTAAAATATATAAATCTTACAAAGAAGGTAGATAAAAATACCGCGAGTGGAACGGCAACAATTTACCAGGGAGAAACATCACATGAAGTACCTTGTATGGCTGTTATTCATGGTAAGAATATTAAAATATCAACAGCAGACGCCAGCTTTGATCTTCCCGTTAAAGTTGCGGATGGCAAAGAGTTTGATTTTGGCACTACAGATATGATGTACTTCTGCAAACAATTGTAGAAGTAAGCTTGCTATTCGATGATGCGAAGTTTAGCATAATTCAACATGATCTTTTTTTCTCCATTCAAATCAAATTGAACTGTAGCAATTGGATTGTGTGCGGCACCTTCCATTTTCATTACTTCTCCGAAACCAAATTTTTGGTGCTCAACTTTTTGACCGGCTTGTAAATTACTGGTATCACTTGCTACAAAATCTGCAGATGGAATATGCTCCTTGGTTTGTGGTCTTGATACCGGTGCTACAAAAGAAGGTTTAAATGTATCACGTTTTGAAGGCGCTTCTTTGTTTTGATCACCACGACTCCACAAAGGATTGCCGTTTCCATATTGACGTGTAGCGCTTCCCTGATTATTAACTCCGCCTCCGGCGAAACTTTTATCAATATAATCTGCCGGCATTTCTTCAATAAAGCGGCTCGGTTCATTTTGTTGCAATTGTCCAAAGCGATAGCGTGCACTCGCATAGGTTAGCCAAAGATTTTTCTTTGCTCTTGTAATGGCTACATAAAATAACCTGCGTTCTTCTTCCAGTTCTTCTCTTGTATTAATGCTCATGGCGCTGGGAAATAGTGTTTCCTCTAAACCACCAACAAATACACAACTAAACTCCAATCCTTTGGCAGCATGTATCGTCATTAGTTTTACTGTGTCAGCATCTTCTTCTTTATTTTCCGGATCTGTCAATAATGTGATCTGTTGTAAATAAGTGCCCAGATCTTTCTCGCCTACTTCACCATCTTCCTCATTCATCGGTGTTTCAATAAATGCTTTGATAGAGTTTAATAACTCCTGCGTGTTTTCATATCGTGCCAGCCCCTCAGTTGTTTTATCATTAAAAAGTTCTTTAACCAATGTAGTGTGTTTGCCAACCATCACTGCAAGATCATAAGCATTCACACCTTTTTTCATTTCGCTTTGAAACATCTTGATCATCTGTACAAAGTTTTCAATAGCTTCCAGTGTGCCTCCTTTGTAACCTGCTGTACGTGCTTGTTCAAATACTT
>Ga0206802_1054_pt1 | contig 15478 bp, 13 predicted proteins | sample Alteio_BWOrgCont_63_FD_152902 | JGI IMG/M metagenome (GOLD analysis project Ga0206802, IMG submission 152902) | Enriched cells from forest soil in Barre Woods Harvard Forest LTER site, Petersham, Massachusetts, United States -... | ecosystem: Environmental > Terrestrial > Soil > Temperate forest >... | reverse complement strand
TGTGTATGGTTGGCAATTGTATGTCCTTCTGTAATAATTCTTCTATAAATATCGTTATGTAACAAAACATTTTTTCCAATACAAAAGAAGGTAGCCTTGGCATTATATTTTTTTAATTCATCTAACACAAAAGGAGTAATGGTAGGATGTGGCCCATCGTCAAAGGTTAAAAAGATATTTTTTGTTGTATCTTTTATTTGCCAAACGCAGTCCGTATATAATAATTTTAGCCACCAGGGCGTCTTTATAGAATAAAACATATTGCAAATTAGCTCAAATCACCATTAAATCCTCGTTAAAGTAGTCGTCCTTAACTCCGGAAAACACCGCACTAAATTTTTTAATGATCTATTAAAACTTAATGTATGAAAAAAAGGAATTTTGTAATTGCCCTAACAGTTGTTGTCGGTTTTACAGCCTGTAAAAAAAATGCCGGTGGTGGTGTTGCAGACGCTTCTACTCTTAATGTAACCACTCAGTCTATGATCTCAGATAAGCTTAATGAGGATGCAAACACCGTATTTACATCTTCGGTAAATTCAGATTCAACAAGCTCTTTAGGAGCCAGGCCAGCACCATACTATAATGCTACTGTAACTATTAGTCCGGGTGCATTTCCCAAAACGGTTACAATTAATTTTGGAACGGGAACCACTTCTCCTGATGGAATAATAAGATCAGGAGAAATCATAGCGGTACTTTCAGATTCCTTTTATAAAGCCGGAAGCTATGATACATTAACTTTTAATAACTATACTGTTAATGGTTATCATAAAGAAGGTACAATTGTATGGAACAACCTTAGCCACGGAGATACTTTAGCCTGGACAAGAATAGATAGCGGAACTGTTACGGCCCCGGGAGGATCATCTTACTGGCACCATTATGGTACAACCAGCGTACTTCAGACCGGAGGAATTGGTGATAATAATTTGCTTGATAACATATATTCAATATCATGGAACAGTCATACAATAGTGAATTCTGCCGGCGTTACAGCAATCTCTGTAGTACTTCCAATAACTCCGCTGGAAAAGAAAGCCGATTGTCCATATATTGATGCGGGACAATTGGTGGTAGCTGTCGGCTCAGATCAAATGCTCATCAATTTTGGTTATGGAACTTGCGATAATACAGCATCGTACTCTTTTAATAACGGACCTTTCTATGATTTCACATTTTAATTTTTGTTTATAAATTTAGCCGCTCTGGAATATCAGGGCGGCTTTTTATTACGGGTACTAAAAATATGATCCGACTCTTAAAAAATATTCGGATATTTAAAACATAATCCTTCCTGATTCGTCTACCTATACATACATGGAGGATGCACTGACCATACCAACTATAATGAGCGCAGAACGCAACAATGATATAACCAGCACTATAAAGGCTTATAGCAGGCAGCTGTTTGGGTTCATAAAGCAAAGGGTTGCAACCAATGAAGATGCGGAGGATATCTTACAGGACGTTTTTTATCAGTTTGCCGATAATGAAGAACCGATAACGCAGGTAACAGGGTGGTTGTATAAAGTGGCACGTAATAAAATTACCGATAGCTATCGTAAAAAGAAATTGCCATTAATAGAGGATTTGCAACCTGCTAACACAAGCGAAGAAGGTTTTGACTGGAAGGAGATAATGCTTGGTGATGATGATACACCGGAAACAAGTTATATTAGAAATTTGTTTTGGGATGAATTACAGCTGGCGCTGGATGAATTACCTGCAGAACAACGGGATGTATTTATTTTGAATGAAATGGAAGGTATTCCTTTTAAAGATATTGCAGAAGAAACAGGCGTTAGTGTGGCCACATTAATTAGCCGTAAACGCTATGCAGTATTGCACTTAAGAGAAAGGTTGAGTGTATTAAGAGATGAATTATTAAATTATTAAACGTATAAATTAAACAAAATGAAAAAGTATAAAATTAAAAAAGTATTCATGGTACTGTGTTTCGCTTGTATTGCGATCCTTGTATTTGGCTCAGTAGTAATGGGGTTGTGGAATGCTATTCTGCCTGCTGTATTAGGCGTTAAAACGATCACATTTATTCAGGCATTAGGTATCTTATTATTAAGTAAAATATTGTTTGGTGGTGGTCCGAGAGGTGGGTTTGGCGGAAGATGTGGTCCTGGTGGTATGTGGAGAATGAAGATGAGAGAGAAATTCCAGAATATGACTCCTGAAGAAAGAGAAAAGATAAGAGCGACATGGAAAGATCGTTGCGGCGGAAGAGGATGGCACCATCACATGGATGAAGATGAAAGGGGGGCGAATGTGGAATAGAATTGTTTAATACCAAACCAACTTTATGGAAATACTTGTTTTTAAAACTAACCTTACTGATAATACCCGTATCAAAGATGTAGAACCATATTTAGATGTACATCCCCGTATTCAACGATGGAACGTAGATCTAAAAGATTGCGATAATATTTTACGAATAGAAAGTAATGGCGTAGCGGTAAATGAAGTAGAAAAAATATTATTTAATGCCGGGTATTATTGTGAAGAATTGCAAGGGTAGATCCAAATTGCAAATAACAATATTCAATAGTCAAAACCCAACTTCATTAATTACTTATCTCTTGTTTGAGGTCAAGATATAAGTAACTGAAGTTGGGTTTTTGATTTTTTTGAATTTGTATTTTATCACTGGCTATTTGTTATTTTTACTAATAATAAGTAACCACATGCAATTGGTAATTGAAGATATAAAAATGCTCTTTCAATCATTTAGTAAAGCAACTATTGTCAGTATTGATAAAATTCCACAGAGCGGGAGTGATAGAATATATTTCAGAATTATAACAGATAACAGATCTTATATTGCTACCTATAATACCAACCTAAAAGAGAACGAAACATTTCTATATTTCAGCAAGCACTTTAAACAATGCGGTTGTCCGGTACCTGAAGTTTTTGCCATTAATAAGGAGCATTCAATTTATATCCAGGAAGATCTTGGTGATACTTCTTTATTGAATGAGTTAGAAAAAAATGGCCACAGTGATCATGTATATGATCTGTTCAAAAAAACATTACGATCATTAGTGCAATTGCAGATCAAAGGTGATGAAGGGTTGGATTATGATCGATCTATTACCAGCAAAGAATTTGGTAAACAAGCTATCGTAAGTGATCTGTTATATTTTAAATATTATTTTCTCGATACTTTAAAAATACCCTACGATAAAGAAAAGCTGATCGATGATTTTGATGCGTTCAGCACTTATCTCTCTCATGTAGATCATAAATATTTTATGTTCCGCGATTTCCAGAGTAGGAACATCATGGTAAAAGATGGCAATGTTCATTTTATAGATTATCAGGGAGGAATGAAGGGCGCTTTGCAATATGACGTAGCTTCTTTATTATGGCAGGCAAAAGCAGAATTAAGTGATGGATGGAAAAATAGCCTGTTGCAATATTATATGGTTTGCGTAGAAGATATTTTAGGAAAACCAATAGATAAAAATCAGTTCGAGAGTCAATACAATGGCTATGTATTAATAAGATTATTGCAGGTTTTAGGTGCGTATGGTTTTAGAGGTTTGTTTGAACGCAAGGCACATTTTTTAACAAGCATTCCTTTAGCATTAAAAAATATACAATGGTTTATTGCGAATAAGCAGGTTGGACTTAGCTTACCTGAGTTTGAACGGCTATTGAATTTGATGACAACAGATGAGGTCATCAATCGTTTTGAAGCGATCAAAGCAACAGCATCAACCCCATTGGTTGTGAAGATCAATAGCTTCTCTTATAAAATTACAGGTTATCCAAAAGATGAAACGGATAATGGCGGCGGTTTTGTTTTTGATTGCAGAAGTATTTTAAACCCCGGGAGGATAGAAGAATTTAAAAAACAAACGGGAAGAGATAAACCTGTGAAAGATTATTTGGAACAACAAACAGAAATGCCTGAATTTTTAAACAGCGTTTATAATATTGTAGATATAGCTGTTGAAAATTATATTGAAAGAAATTTCGAAAGTCTGATGATAAATTTTGGGTGCACAGGTGGAAGACATAGAAGTGTATATGCAGCAGATGCAGTGGCAAGGCATTTAAGAAATAAATACAATGTAAAAATTGAACTGAATCATCTCGAGCAGAATATCCACGAAGTAAAAAATTAAAAAATACTGAAATGAAGGCAATGATCTTTGCAGCGGGTTTGGGTACAAGGTTTAAACCATGGACAGATAGGCATCCTAAGGCATTGGCTATTGTAAATGGTAAGTCGTTGTTGCAAAGAAATATTGAATATTTACAAGAATACGGCATTACGGATGTTGTTGTAAACGTGCATCATTTTGCCAATCAGATCATTGATGCAGTGAAAAAGAATAAGGGTTGGGGTAGTAATATTGTCATCAGTGATGAAACAAAAGAAGTATTAGAAACAGGCGGTGGTTTATTACATGCAAAAGATCTGTTAACCGGTAATGAGCCTTTTATTACATTGAACGTTGATATTTTAACTGACCTGGATATTAATAAATTATTGGAGTTTCATCGTCAGCATGATCCATTGATCTCTTTTGGTGTGAGTGATAGAAATACTTCACGTTATTTTTTGTTTGATGATACAGATCGTTTGTGCGGATGGAGAAATGTGAAAACGGGAGAGGAGAGAATATCTATTCATAAAAATAACTTGCATCAGAAAGCATATAGCTGTGTGGTGGTTTTTCAACCTGAAATATTCTCTCTAATTCGTCAAAGAGGAAAATTTTCTTTGACTGAAACATATCTTGACCTGGCTGCAGAGCATTCAATACTTGGGTATCCTCATGATGCCGCCGATAAATTTGTTGATGTAGGAAAACCTGAATCAGTAATTATTGCGGAGAAATTATTTATGTAGTGCGTTATTAACCACTGAGACACTGAGTGCACTAAGTATCACTGAGGTTAGAAGACTATGGTAGTTTTAAAAACTACCGTAGTCTTTCCATAAATTCGCACTCAGTGCTTCTTTGTGTACTCAGTGTCTCAGTGGTTAAAGATAATTAGTGAATAATTAAAACCTTTTGGGTTGTAATATTATCATCATGATCTATTTTTAAAATATAAGATCCATCGGGCAGATTAGTAGTATTAATTTCAATAGAAGAAGTATTCATTGTTGTTTCGATCAGCTTTCTTCCCGTAGCATCCAATAATTCTATAGAGCAATTACCCGAAACACCATAAGGCACAATTACCTGTACCATATTGCTCGCAGGATTTGGGTAGACAACATATTTAGTTTCTCCATTATTGTTGTTTAATAAAATTACCCTGCTGTAAACGTACGAGCCGTCATTATCAATTTCTTTTATGCGATAGTAAATATTACCTGTTGGCACATCTTGTTGTTGAATATCATAATCGCTCTGTGTATTTGAAGTAATAGCGACAGTTCCTACTGTGTTCCAATTTTTGCCGTCGGTACTGTATTCTACTTCAAACTTGTTGGCGCTTGTTATGGGAGTTGCAACGGACCAATGTATCATGGACGTTGTACTATTTATCAATGCAGCATCTGCACTGATGAAATTAACCGTCAGTATAATTGGGAACGTATATGGTGTAGGAACATTTTCTCCAGGATCTCCGGGATTGTTGTTATTGTTAGGATCTATAACGCTGGATGGTCCATTATTTGATGAATCTGAAACATTAGCAAGGCTTGGCCCTGATCCTACAATTCCACTACCAATAGCCGAATTATAATACGTAACACCGGGAACAAGATTAGTTACCCTACACGTTACTTGTATAGTCGCAAAATAATTGACATCAGCTAATATATGGTTATGCAGGAGTTGTCCGGGGGTCAATAAACTTGTAACAGTAGTTCCATTATAAGCACCATTCAATACCAGTGCGGCCGGATTTGTAATAAAGCTGGCTGTTACGTTCGATACGTTAGCTGCACCAAAGGCTGAACCTAAATCATCAATAACATTAATGTTATTAAGGATAACGTTGCCCATATTTGTAAGATAAATTTTGTAAGTAAGGTCTGCCGTGTTAGCGTTTACTACACTGCTACTCACCAGTTGTTTTGTAGCACCAACTACCGGAACCAGGGCGGTATTATCAACGGGTGCAAAACCTTCTTGGAAAGGCTTTGCCGGTCCCAATGTATTACTAGCAATATCGTAATCAAAATAGTAACAATTATTAACGCCATTGCTTCCGGTGAACTCTAGTTCGCCGTTAAGAAAAGCCATTCCAAAACAGTTTAATGGAAGGGTTTGTAAATAAGTTGCGGTTGCATTACCAAAACCACCTGTGTAGTTAGTGATCTCGTATATCTGTGAGATAGGGGAAGCTCCTAAAGTACAAAATAGCCTGCCATTTGGTAATATAGATAGATCGCCATTATTAATATCGGTTGGGTAATTGCCCGCGGGAAATTGTACTGTTTTTGATGACAAGGTTGTGCCGGTGGTTAGATCAAAGTTGCTTAATAGGCAAGTACCGGTTCCGCTATTATAATTACTAAAAGCCCAGAGGTTTCCATTGTTATCGAATTCAAAATTATTGAGAATGTAATTATAAGTAGTAGGTGCAGGAATCACGGCCGGACAGCCAATGGTATCTGGTAGACCAACATTTAAGACCCATACATTTGAATGAATTCCATCTTGTACAGAAGAAATATATACATTATTATCTTTGGGATTATATGCAATGTATACACTAAAATAATTAGGAACTTCTGTAGAAAAATCACAATCGGCTAATAATGTTGGCGTAGCAGTTAAAGGATCTTTTATGATAGAAAAACTTGAAACCGAAGAATTGACACAGGTGTTGCTACCAAAATTTACCAGCATTGAATTTTGTGAAAAAGATTCGTTGCCGATAACTAATAGAAATAACAGTAAGAAGTATTTAGTAAAAAATCTTTTCATCGCATCAAGAAGATTACTTTGTTAGTTATTCATCCAAATACAAGACCTTGAATGTTAATGTTATGATGCCTATTGAATCTGTATTTGTTGTTTATATAGCAATTTGTTATAGTAATATTAGCACAAATTTCGTTTATTTATGGCTATTTATTGTTATATAAGTCTTTTTTATCTACTATTTTAACTTTATCGCCCGCCTTTAACAACTTGTTTACAATGTCGTAGGGTGCTGTAATTACCTGATCTCCATCATTTAAACCACTAGTGATTTCAATATAATTAATGTCTTGAATATCAGTAGTTACTTTTACTTTTTTTACTTTGTTATCTTTATCAAGTACAAATACTACTACATCCAGATCATCGATATTAGTAGTGTTGTTTGCTTCTGCTGTAGTTGCATCAATTGTTTTTTTATCCGTTTTTGCACTATCATTTTTATCTCTGGTGGTTACAGCATTAATAGGTACGCTTAAAACATTGGTGTGGATCTTTGTCTGAATATCGGCACTAGCACTCATGCCCGGACGAAAAGGGAATGAACCACTTTTACTTAATAAGTCAACATAACTCTCAGGCAGCATTTTAATATACACTTTGTAATTAGTTACATCTGTGCTGGTATTTGTCAGGTCGCTTTGTGTAACGGCTCCGTTATTACTGCTGGATATTTGCGTTACAATGCCTTTAAATTTTCTGTTGTTGTAGGCATCGATGCTTACAATGGCACTGTCGCCTAATTTTACTTTTGGGATATCACTTTCACTTACATCAACGCGTACTTCAATTTGCGACATATCCGCAATACGTAGCATTTCAGTTCCGGCCATCATGTTGCTGCCCACAACACGTTCACCTTTTTTTACACTTAGTAAACTTACAACACCGTTCATCGGGGCTACCACTATAGTTCTGCTAAGATCTTTGTTCGCTTTATCTAATTGTGATCTTGCATTTTTCACAGCTGCTTGTCCACCGAGAATTCCTTGCTTAGCGGCGTTATAATTGGCTACTGCAGTTTTATAATTGGCTTCAGCTATATAAAATTCATTTTTGCTAATTACTTGCTGATCATATAATTGCTTTTGCATATTATATGTTTTTTCAGATTGATCCAGCTGGGCTTTAACTGCGTCTATTGACGCCTGTGAGTTAGCAACCTGAGCCTGACTTTGTAATACGCCTGATGAAGCTTCATCGCGTTGAATGCTATAAATATCTGCATAGATCTTTGCTACAACTTGTCCTTTTTTTACGGTATCACCTTCCTGAACCGGCAGATCGGTTATTTCTCCACTAACGTCAGGGCTCACTTTTACTTCTATAGTAGGATAAATTTTACCGCTGGCATTTACCACTTCAATGATTGTTCTTTTTTGAGCTTTCTCCGCAGTTACTTTGATCGTATCATCTTTACCAAAAACGCCTGTAATTTTTAAAATAGCTATCATAGCTATCAATCCAATCAAACCGAACAATATCCATTTATTTTTCTTGCTCATATATAAATGCATTTATTTTTTGTTATCAACTGTAGTTTTTCATAGCATCATCGTTGCGTCGCACACTTCAACGATATACCAATATTGAACTTTTATCGAAGTGTAATATGCTCAAATATAAATTTTCCAAAAGCCTAGCGACGAGCGCTAGCAAGTCTCCCCTTCAGGGGAGATTTAGAGGGGTTTACAATTTCAATCCCTGTCCTTTATAAAATTCCAGCACTTTCATTTTAAAAACATAATCAAACTGATCCTGTACGTATTGCAGTTTAGCTGTAAATAAATTATTTTGATTCGTAATTAATTCGAATGTTCCTATCATACCAACATCATAACGCTTTTTTGAAAAATCATATGTTCGTTGAGAGGCATCAACTGTTTTTTTACTGGCATTAAATTTTTCTAGTGCAACAACGGCAGCATTGTATGCCTGATAAATATTTTGCTTTAATGTTTGGTTATCGGCATCTCTCTGCAATTCTAAATTTCTTGTATTCAGTTTACTTTGTTCCCATGCTCCATGCAAACTCCAGCCACTAAAAATAGGTACAGTAAGACTTATTCCAACTGATTGACGGAAATTCTGGTTCCATTGATCAAAGAAAGCTGTCTTCCCATATTGAGGAATTAATTCTGTTCCAAAAACATCATCTCCAGAGCCACTTACATTTCCAATAAGAATAGGAGTGGGAGACACTCCTGTAACCTGAACAGCCTGGTTATTATAGCCGCTGGCCAGATCCAGAAAAGCACCAATGGTCGGATACATAGCGGCTTTGGTAGCATCTGCAGTTTTATGAGCAGCTTTTAATTTAAATTCGTTTACGCGTTGCTGTGGCAAATTAATGATAGCCAGATTGTACACATCTTCGGGTTGTAATTCCGCCAGCGATTCAACAGGGATCAGTTCTGCCGGAGGCGAATCTATATCAAATGGGGTTGCCGCATCAAGGTTCATGTATGCCTTGAGCGTTAAAATACTTTGATCAATATTTCCTTGTGCATTTATATAGTTTGCGGTATCTGTAGCATCCTGTGCTTCTACCTCAGCTTCATTTAATTCAGGGAGAGAACCTGCAGCTACTAATTTTTTAGTGTTGCTTAACTGTGCCTCCGATAACTGTAATTGTAGTTGTGCAATATTTTTCTGCGCTTTGGTTAATAAAATTTGCAGGTAAGCATTGGCAACGGATAGTACGATATCATTTCTTAATTTATCAACGTTGGCCCTGTCTGCGTCAGCTTGCCACCTGCTTGCCATAATGGTATTTTGTTTACTATACCAATTAAAAATGTTGGCGCTACTTTGTAATTGAAGTGCAGATGATATATAGCTTTGCGTTATTAACGCATAAGTAGTAGGATCCTGGTTACGACCTGAATTGTATGCACCATTCCCACTAATACTTGCATTAGGGTACTGGCTCAACTTATTTTCTTTATATTGAATCTGAGAGATTTTAGCCTGTATATCACTTTGTTTGATAGAAATATTATGTGCCAAAGCATAATCTACACAGCGGCGCAGGTCCCATTTCTCCTGGGCTTTTACCGTTGTTGAAAACAAAAGAAGGGTTAGGAAATAAAGTACATACCTCATTATGCAAAAATATAATATACTTATGGAAAAGAAGGTAGTAAAGTCTGATAAATAATTGTTTAATTACTTATTGCTAATCTGCTTCATCAGCCTACATTTGCAAAAACAACCGAATAATTCTACATGAGGTTTTTTGCTGCATCCATATTATTAATTGCCTTGTTGGTACAGAATTGTAGCAGATACCTTATTATTCTCGATTACCAACTCAATAAAGACTACATCGCTAAAAATCTTTGCGAGAATCGGAATAAACCTAAATGTTGCTGCTGTGGTAAATGTTTTTTAAAAAAGCAATTGGATAAAAATGATAAAGAACAAGGAACATCGGGCAATACATCTCAAAGAGATAAGGATGAAGTATTGTTTTTTACAGCAGAGAAAAGTGTACTATTTATCCGAAATGGTATAATTATTAAAAAAGACTACACTTTTAACAAGACTTCGTTTACACTGCAAAACCCTTATAGTTCAGTCTTCCATCCTCCACAGGTTTAAATTTTATTTATTCATTTAAGGAATGTTGATGAGAATTATCTCTTGTCAGCAACTATTGCATTCTATTTTCCGATTGATTGGAAGAGGCTGCATTGAATGAGATGTCCTGAATTATTTCGGACGGCATCTCTATTTACTTATAATAAAATTTAACTCATGCTGAAATTGTTAATGTCAGTCAGCCTGTTGTTTATTGCTGTGTGTGGCCTCGCGCAAAATAAATTGATGGGCAAAATAATTGATATCAATACCAAAGAGCCGATAGAATATGTAGTGGTAAGTGCGGCTTCGGGTAGCTGTGTACTTACTGATAAATTAGGGAACTTTGAATTGGCGATGCCTACTGATAGTACTAGTATTATTATATCTTCTATAGGATATGTTGCTCAAAAAATAATGGTCACTGATTTTAAGAAACGGATTATTATCGAATTGAAACACGGGCCGGTTGATTTGAGCGAGGTGTTGATCACTTCACATTCAAATAATATTTCTTTCCATACAACAAGTAACCTGGATCTTAATTTACGACCGGTTAACTCTGCACAAGATCTTTTAAAATTAGTGCCGGGTTTATTCACTGCGCAACATATGGGAGGTGGTAAAGCGGAACAAATTTTTATTCGAGGTTTTGATGCGGATCATGGAACGGACGTAAATATTTCGGTAGATGGAATGCCGGTAAATATGGTTTCACATGCACATGGGCAGGGTTACGCCGATATGCATTTTATCATACCTGAAACGATTAGTCAATATGATTTTGGGAAAGGTCCGTATTACACAGGCTACGGAGATTTTACAACTGCCGGTTATGTAAATTATACAACAGCAGATGTATTAGACAAGAGCCTTGTGAAAATAGAAGGTGGACAATTTAATGATGCAAGAATTGTAGCAGCTATAAATCTGTTAAGCAACAAACAAAAGTTAAACGGACAAAGCGCTTACATAGCAGGAGATGCAACTTATTTTGATGGCCCTTTCGATTTTGCCGAACATTTTAGTAGGCTAAATTTATTTGGAAAATATAATACACGAATAGGGAACAATAATAAATTAAGTGTAAGTCTTTCTACATTTAGCACTGATTGGCGTGCATCAGGTGAAATTCCTGAACGTGCTGTCGCCTCTGGTACTGTAGGTTTTGATACCAGTGGTAATAGACTTACATTAAATGCGCCACCAATTATCGGTCGTTTTGGTACCATTGATAGTTTGCAGGGAGGGTATTCGAGCAGATCGAATGCGATCATTAAATTGACTTCCAGCTTAAGAAATAATTTTATTGCAGAGAATGAATTGTATTATACCAATTACAATTTTCATTTGCATGTAAATTCTACTTTTTTTGCAGAAGATAGTATTAATGGAGATGCTTTTCGTCAACGTGAAGGAAGAGATCTGTTTGGTTACAATGGAAAGCTCACTAACCGCATCTGTTTAAACGAAGTAACGTACAATTCTACAGCGGGAATTAGTGCACGCATTGATCGAACCCACAATAGTGAATTCTCAAATACTATAGATCAAAATACTGTTATACAATATAATCAGTTAGGAGATATTAGTGAAGATAATTTGAATGCGTATGTGGATGAAACAATTGAAAAAGGGAAATGGTTATTAAATGCCGGATCAAGATTGGATTATTTTTATTTTAAGTATGATGATAAACTGCATCCTCAATTACCTGTACGTAATAATGTAATTGCCAGTCCTAAATTAAATATTCAATACACGCTGAACTCGAAACTGCAGCTCTATTTGAAATCCGGAAAAGGATTTCATTCGAATGATGCAAGGGCTGTTATTTTTAATGATGGATTAAAAACAATGCCGGCAGCATATGGTGCAGATCTGGGAGTTATCTGGAAACCATTGCCACGACTGCTTATTAATACAGCATTATGGTATTTATATCTGGAACAGGAATTTGTTTATTCGGATGATGGAACCGTTGAACCTGGTGATAAAACAAGAAGAGTGGGAATTGATTTTTCTGCCCGTTACCAATTAACTAACTGGTTATTTGCAGATGCAAATATAAATCTTGCAAATCCCAGAGATGCAGAACTTCCTAACGGACAAAATCATTTGGCACTTGCGCCAACTTTTACAAGTACGGGTGGGTTAGATTTTAAACTAAAGAATGGAATTAATGGTGCGCTTAGTTATCGTTATTTACACAAGCGCGCGGGTAATGCCGATTATTCTTTAACAGCTGATGGATATTTTGTTTCAGATCTTACGATCAACTACACGCAAAAGAGATATGAAATAGGCGTTGCGATAGAAAACCTGTTCAATACAAAATGGAACGAGTTTGAAGCTGAAGAAGTAACAAGGCTCAAAAATGAACCGGCTCCTGTTGACCAGATGAGTTTTACACCCGGCACACCATTTTTTGCTAAGTTAAAGCTGGCTGTGTTTTTTTAATAGAATTTAATAAGAAATAGAAAATAAGAAATAAGTAATAAGAAAGTTTGGAAGTATGAGATAGAAATCTGTTTTCTGCTATTCATTTGTGATGTCGTGTATAAATGCCGGAACTTCCTTATTTCTTATTTTCTATTTCTTATTCCTTATTTTTGCGCTGATCTTGGTTTCCGAATGTTCGGAATTAAAAGGGAAGCCGGTGTAATTCCGGCGCTATCCCCGTAGCTGTAAAAGAATCCCCAAACCCCCTGAAGGGGGCTTTAAGGAAGTTTTGATCTTCAAGCCACTGTTTGTAAAATGGGAAGGCAATCAAAATTATCTTGAGTCAGAAGACCTGCCAGATACACTTATTCATCGCTAAGCTTTCGGGTCGAGAGGCAAGCGGGGTATTTTGTTTATATCCCTTTTTGGCATTTGCCGAAACAGCTTTCGATGAATTTATTTTTTATTACACACGTGTATAAAATAATATGTTTATCAAACAGCAGGCATACAAAATAATGAGGCGAACTATTTGCAATGGTTTGCTTATTGCATTCTTGTTTGTTTTTGTTTCATCTGTCGCTATTGCACAAACTGTTCTAGATAGTAATGCTGTGTTAAAAAAAATAACGGTTACTTCTAATAAAAAACAAAATGTTTTTACGAAGCCTGTGCCTGTTCAATTATTAAATCAGCAAACATTACAACAACTAAATAGTTATTCGGTAGGAGATGCAGCACAATATTTTTCAGGTGTTTTAATAAAAGATTACGGAGGTATTGGAGGATTGAAAACTATTTCTGTAAGGAGTTTAGGCGCTTCGAATACAGGAGTGCTTTATGATGGAATACCTGTTGCCGATGCGCAAAGCGGACAAATAGATCTGAGTAAGTTTTCTTCAACCTTTGTACAAAGCTTAGAATTAGATCTGGCAAATCCGCAGCAAATACTTTTACCGGCAAGGGCTTATGCATCTGCGGCTGTTTTATCAATTACCTCCAACACATATATGCCAGTCAACTTTACACAAAAGAAATGGCAGATAGGAGTTAATCAGGGATCCTTTGGTTTATGGCAGCCGTCTGCAGGGATATATTTACCGGTAACAAAAAGTTTTATAGTAAGTGCCAATGGGGAAGCAACGTGGGATAAAGGAGACTATCCTTACAATTTCAATAATGGAATTATTTCTCAAAATGGGAACAGAATAAATTCGGATATCACTTCTTTTCAGGGGGAACTAAATGCTATAAAACAATTTGCCGATAGCAGTACTTTGCGGACAAAAGTTTGGGGGTATTCATCTGATCGTGGTTTGCCCGGAGCGTTGATTTTCTTTAATAGTATTTCTGTACAAAGACTAACAGACAATGATTTTTTTGCTCAGAGCTGTTATCAGGCAAAATTAAATTCTACTATGTCTTTGTTACTATCGGCAAAGTACAGTAACCTATTTACAAGATATCAGGATCCTAATTTCCATAATAATGCGGGAGGGTTAGATGATAGATATACGCAGCAGGAGGGTTATCTAAGTGCGGCATTAAGTAAAAAGATCGGGAAATATATTACTGCGTCAATTGCCTCAGATGCAGCATTAACAAATCTTGTAGCTAATATCAAAAATTTCCCGGCACCTACACGGACCAATTTGTGGAATAATGTTGCAATACAATTTGCCAGATCGCTTTGGCAGATAAACGCTTCTTTACTAAATACAAATATCAATGATAAAACTGAAGTAGGGCCGTCACTTCAAAATAGAAATGAATTAACACCCACGATCGCGGTAAGTTATAAACTTGCTCCATCAAGTCCTTTTTTACTTCGGACGTTTTATAAGAAAATATTCAGGATGCCCACCTTTAACGATGTGTATTATAATTACATCAGTAGTATCGATCCAAAACTTAAGCCGGAATATAGTGATCAATATGATCTCGGAGCTATTTATTCTAAAAATTATAACGCTACGATCAAACAGGTAAATATTAGTATTGATGGGTATTATAATACAGTCAAGGATAAAATAATAGCTGTGCCATCAACAAATCTTTTCATGTGGTCGGTTACGAATATTGGAAAAGTTGATGTCGCAGGAATTGATCTAACAGCTGAAATTAACGGTGTGCTTAGTCCCACAATTAATTGGTCTGTACGAATTGCTTATACATTACAAAGAGCCGAAGATGTCACAGATCCTACAAATGGTCAATATAAAGATCAGATCCCTTATACGCCAAACAATTCAGGCTCGGGAATAGCAACCCTGAGTTATAAAAAATGGGTACTAGGATATAATATTTTGTTTTCCGATTACAGGTATGCCTTAGAAGGCGATGATGATCCCAGTAATAAATTGCCGGGTTGGACGACTCAAGATGTTTTTGTTACTGTAAGCGCTGCTGTATCAATAACAGACACAGAATCATCAGTAGTTGATACAAATACATGGTTTCCGTAACCTAGGATATTTTCAGGCTGTTTATTAACACCACCTACTTGAATACTGATAGAATCAATATAAGCAGTGGTT
>Ga0206802_1157_pt1 | contig 15490 bp, 8 predicted proteins | sample Alteio_BWOrgCont_63_FD_152902 | JGI IMG/M metagenome (GOLD analysis project Ga0206802, IMG submission 152902) | Enriched cells from forest soil in Barre Woods Harvard Forest LTER site, Petersham, Massachusetts, United States -... | ecosystem: Environmental > Terrestrial > Soil > Temperate forest > O... | reverse complement strand
TATATTCGCAGCAATGATTGATCCTGTCTTTGCACAATCTTCAGACCATTCTCTGCAATCCACGGCTGTTTCTATTCCTGGCGGTGAGGGAGGTATTGGTTTTGATGATTTGGTTTATTCTTCAAGCTTGCATAAAGTGCTGGTACCCGCTGGGCATACGGGGAAATTGTATTTGATTGATCCTATCAGTTATGCGATGACACCGATAGCTGGGTTTAGCTCGAGCGCTGAATTAGAAAAGGGACATGAAGTGGGGATATCGTCTGCAGATGAAGGGGAAGGGTTTATATTTGTCGCGGATCACGGTAGACATGAGCTTTACGCAGTTAATCATGAACCGTATCCATCGCTTTATACAATACCAATAGCAACAGCAGGCACCGGAAAGGCAGGTGACGCCGAAGTGGAAGCTGTTGCAGATTTGGCAGGGGATGCTGATTATGTACGTTATGTGGGAGGTAATCATGAGATTTGGGTTACGGAACCTCATAATAAACAGATTGAGGTTTTTAAGTTTTTAGCTGGTGATCATCCGACACTGAAAGCGATGATGCTTATTTCTGTTCCTAATGGTCCTGAGTCCTTGATGGTCGACCGTACTCGTGGACGGGCATATGCGAATTTAGGTCATGAAGCAGCAGCCATTGATTTAGCATCACATACCATCGTCGCAACATGGCCTAATGAATGTGTAAAATCTCGGGGAGATGCTTTGGATGAGCAGAAGGGGTTTCTTTTTGTTTCTTGCGGGGAAGGCAAGGCAATGGTTTTTGATTTGAATAATGGTTATAAAGAAATAAGTAATTTAGCTACTGATCCAGGGCCGGATGTGATAAGTTATAATCCTAGGCTTTCGCATTTGTACTTCACCAGTTCCAAAAATGCCACCCTTTCAGTTATAGGAGTATCGCCTCAAGGCAAACTTTCTTTGTTGGGCAAAGCTCAAACAGACAAACGGGCCCATTGTGTTGTCAGCGATGACCAGAATAATATCTGGGTCTGCGATCCGCCCCGCGGGCAACTATTACGGTATAAAGATCTATTACCGTCATCCTGAGCGTAGCGAAGGATCTTTAAAAGAACAACCTATTTATGCGTCCCCACAATTCGTATCGATCAGCACAACATCATAATCGTCCAGCACCTCCACGGCGTTTGGATGAATCTGAAAAGAAATTCTTGGCTGGCGTTCCCATCGATCCATCTCCGCGTGTGCGCCTGGAAGCGGGAAGCCAGGAGTTGACCATGCGTGCCATGGATTTGATCTGTCCCATCGGCATGGGCCAGCGCGGGCTTATTGTGGCGCCACCCGGTTCAGGTAAAACCACCTTCTTGAAACATATTTGTCAGGCCGTGTCTAAAGGCACGCCCCAAATAAAGCTTTATTGCCTGCTCATTGATGAGCGGCCTGAAGAAGTGACGGAATTCAAGAGAACAATTCCCGGTGAGGTCCATTATTCTTCCACCGATGAAAGCTATGAGAATCATATTGCAATAGCGGATAAATTGATGCGTCAGGCCTTTGTTGAAGTGGCGGCAGGGGGCAATGTGATGATTGTTATTGATTCTTTGACGAGGCTCGCACGCGTGCATAACGCGCAAACGCGCTCTAGCGGCCGCACGATTTCCGGCGGTGTCGATGCCCGCGCCCTTGAGGAACCTCGCCGAATTTTTGGTGCTGCCCGTAAAATTGAAAATGGCGGGTCGCTTTCTATTTTAGCCACGGTTTTAATTGAAACCGGCAGCCGCATGGATGAAGTTATTTTTGAAGAATTTAAGGGTACCGGTAATATGGAAATTGTGCTTTCACGCGAGATCGCCAATCATCGCATTTTTCCGGCCATCGATATTTCCAAGAGTGCCACCCGCAAACAGGAATTGCTTTTTGACCCAAAAGAATACCAACAAGTTGAAAGATTTAGGCGTGCTTTAGCCGGACTCAGCCCCATTGAAGCTGCCCAGACCCTGGTCAAAAAGCTTCAGCAATTCCCCACCAATAAAGAACTGCTCGCCACCTTTAGCTGATTACTGCAGCCATCCTAAATAAGGTTCAGAGGGATTAATTCTAAAGAAAAGAAGAATATTTTATTGTAAGTCCATAAGCATATATATTTCAGCATGTTATATTATTTCCATTTAGCCTTCCTGGTTTGACAAGTTCAAAATATGTGTTATCCTTTCAAAGTAACGCTTTCCTTCTGGGAGATCATTTTTTCATGCTTAAAAGAACCCTAAGCTTGTCCGTTATTGTTTGTTTTTTCCTAACCACATTAGGACCTCTGCCTCAAGCCCAAGCCGATTCTGTTTTAGGTTTACCTGCCCCAGGCACCATGGTCAATCTAAGCCCTGCTTATGAGCCTGTCATCATCAAAGGCTTGACCGTTCATAAAGACAATCCTTTCTTGTTCGATTTTATCGTGGATGTAGGCCAGGACAAAATGTCCGGTGAACCGTTGAAAAAGGAAGGCGAAAAGCTCATCAAGTACTTCTTAGCCAGTTTAGCCATTCCTGATAAAGATGCCTGGGTGAACCTAAGCCCATATGAAAGAAGTAGGATAATCCCAGAGGCGTTAGGCCAGACAGACATGGGCCGAGACCTATTGGAGCAGGACTATATCCTAAAACAAATCACCGCCTCGCTCATTTATCCCGAGAAACAATTAGGTAAGACCTTCTGGGAGAAAGTATACAGCAAAGCCCAAAAGATGTACGGAACAACCCAAATACCGGTGAATACCTTTAATAAGGTATGGATCATGGCCGACAAAGCAGAAGTATTTGAGCACAACCAAACCGCTTTTGTGGTAAGGCAGCATTTAAAGGTGATGTTAGAAGAAGATTATTTGGCGCTACAGAAACATAGTAATGGTGTCATTGCGAGGAGCAAAGCGACGAAGCAATCTTTTGAAAAGATTGCCGCGCTCCCTACGGTCGCTCGCAATGACACACATGGTATTGCATCCAATATCGTCCGTGAAATCATCCTTCCCCAGCTCGAACACGAAGTCAACACTGGCAAAAATTTCGCCAATCTACGCCAAATCTTTAATTCCGTTATCCTAGCCAGCTGGTATAAGAAGAACCTGAAACAAGCGCTATTAAACCAGGTCTACGCAAACCAGTCCAAGGTCAAAGGCATCGAGCGTCCCGGTGTCAGTGTCATTGCGAGCGAAGCGAAGCAATCTCTTCAAGACATATCCCCTGATCAAATTTACGAGCAATACCTAAAAGCCTACAAAAAAGGCGTGTTCAACTATATAAAGGAAGACATCACTGCCGCAGGCACAACGATCCCCAGGAAATATTTCTCGGGTGGTACATTAGCCTCGGCACCGGACTTGGCTGTTATCACTAACCTTGTGCAGGGAGAAGATTTGATCCAAAAACAAGAAGAAGCCGGTCAAGATCATGGGATGATAGTGTTTACAACACTCGCTGACTCCAATCAACCAGCATCCACCAGCGCGGCGATGACAATTCGAGAAGTAAAACCTGAGGACGCATGGGGAGGATCATATTTCAGCGTATTAAAAGCTAACTTGTCTGATGATAGCCGGCAAGTATATCTGACAATATACCCTCGTGGCCAATGTGTATTAGAAATTAAAGATCGAGACGAGGCATTGGTCAAGGTGTATTTAGGAGATGATCAACAGCAAGCGGAAAGTTTCCTCAAAGATAATAATGTTATCACTGTCATTAATCAAAGCATTGCAAGACTAAGAAGAACCCAAGATCCCGGTCATGAGGCTTCTGTCACCGCTTTCGTGGAAGCGTTAGCGAGTATTGCCGATGGCGGTCAAAAGACAAGAGACGCGGTGAGACGTTTTGATCAAGAACTGGATGATGCTGGAACTTTGATAGAATTAGGGGGATTGGCTCGTAGAGAGAAAATATACCGTGATTTTATAAAAGCTGTGACAGCATACGGTGAATCACAACAGGGCTATATAACTCTTGAAGAACAAATCAGAGCGTATCTCCGGGACGCGTATGCCAAAAGGGCAGGCCAGGAGTCATCCGGCGCGAGCGCGGCGATGGTGACAGATCTTCCTTCCACAGCATTAAATGTTGCTGAAATGGTATTTCAAACTGCTCAAGGAGAAGACGCCAAGATTAAAGCGGCCAAAGTACTTTATGCTTTAGGCAATAGGGATAAGATTGTAGTCGAGTTGGTTCAGCATTCTGTCGTTGCTCCTGCCAGGGGTGGTTTGATAGCTCGCATAGGTTCAGTTATAACAGGTCAGCAAACTGTTCATACAAATGGCTCAGTGCATCTTCATAAAGCTTCGACAATTTTTGCTACAGTGCGAGGTCAGAGTGTTGTCGATATTTCAGCTTTTACTTTGAAGGGTAATCATATAGGTATTTTGCCACTTCAAAATCCATTACCTCCGCCATGGCATGAATTAAGTTCTTCGTTGCCCATGAAAGAATTTGTCCAATTAAGACTAGCTTTTGAAAATTGGAGTGCAGGAGATACAGATATACAGTTTAGCACCGAAAGGCCTACTGCTAGCAAGGCAATGACGACTAACACAATTACCCAAAGTAATTCCAATGGAGAGTCTAAGGTTGTGCTTACTTCAGGCGGGGTAGGAGCATTTATTGATATTCTTTTGCAGTATGATTTAAAACCTGAATATGGATTCAAGGTCAAGTCTGAGGAGGTTACAGGGCAAGGTATTGCTGTAACAGTGACACAAACAGAAACACGTAGAATTCCATTTTTCCATGCGCTGTTTATAAATAATGTCTACGGTCGCTTAAAAAGTGAGTTGGGGAAATTTGGTTATTCATTGACAAAACCGGAAATGAGCCCAAGGAATTATGTTATCCGATTTAATGTAGTCGATGCCGCGATGGGTCTTACTGCGCAAAAGGACCAAGTTTTGTTAAGCAGGAATGCCCAAATATTTGCAGGTAGTTTTAGAGCTTTTGTTGAGGTAAAAAAGAATGGTTATGGAAGAGAATATATCATGACAGATGCAGGGCTTATGCGGCAAAGGGCAATTATTTGGGCAGAAAGAAGCAAAGGGCATTGGGATTATTTGTGGAGTATCTTGAGGGAGATTTTAGGTACCACCGGCGATGAGCTTGCGTTTGCCCGGCAAGCAGCAGTCATGTTATTACGTTTTTACGCAGTAAGAGATGAAGTTTTAGAAAATTGGAAAGAAGTTTCAAGCGATCTTCTCAATCGTGTGACTGATGTCGAAGAACGTCCTTTTGTAAGAATAGACGCTATTATAACTTTGGCGTCTATTGATCCGGGATATGCCTTGCCTTACTTAATTAACACATTGTGTGATGAAAGTCTTGATTACACACAGAGAGGGATATTAATATCATATATTAAAGCTCATTCTCTACAGTTAAGAATAAATGATAGAGATTGGTATACTATAACCACAGACTTAGATAATATTTATTTAAGTCCTGAGTCTTCTATTGAAAAAAAGAGAGCTGCTAAATTTGCTTTAAACAGATTTGATCTTGCCCAGAGTGCTACCGGTGGTATTGATTTGAACACGTCTCGTGGCACAGAGTGGAAGGACAGCAAGGATGGAAAAGGCGTTGAGATGAATGTTGATTTGGCCCAGATGGCGCGTATTGAACGGGAAGGGATTAAGTGGCTTAGCCCCAGAATCCTTAGCATGACCCCGGTTGAAAGCATTTGGCCTTTAGTAGGTCTCCAAGCACCCGCAACAGTAAGCTCCGCGCGTTAAAAGATGTCAAATGGATATCCTTTTGCCCTCCAATAGAGATAAAGTGCAATTTAAGTTACCTCTCCTCTAGGTAGTGAATGGAAGGCTCAGCGGGGTTTTTAATGAGGTATTTATAAAGATCTTGTTCTAAAAATGCAGGTTTTGATGAAGCTGAAATTTTTTTAAATTTAATGATCTGTCCGCCTGCATTGACGGGGGTGGTGCTGCGTGTTAATACGCCTGCCTTGTCCTGAATGAGTATAGCGTTGGACGCCACAACAGCATCGTCTCGTATCCACCATAAAAAGTTAACGGCTTTTCTAAAATTAATCGTATTTCCTTTAACAACTATTTTATCTCGCCACCCAGGTTCTAATTTATATACCCTTGGTATCACCTGCCAAGTCTCAGGGAAATAATAAAGATGCTCGAGAATCAGCGGAAGGCTCCAAGAGTAGGTGAATACTTGATCAGTTTCTTTCAGGCCGGCTGGATCAACAAAAATGACCGAACCGTCAGTGATATCCGGACAAAGTCTGATAAGATCAGTCCAAAATGCCCGTTGATATTGCCAGCTTATCTTGTAATCCTGTTGTGTGACAAGCCCAAATCCTATTAATAAAGAAAAGAAGATGGCTAAATCAACGATCATGATTTTTCGAAGCCTTGCAGCAGCAATAAAAGCTCCAGAGCATATAGAAGCGAACAGAATACACCCGCCAAGAATGGCCGCGGTATGAACACGAGAGGCCCTGCCTGCAATATCCCAGGCCGAGGTGGTGAGTGTAAAAGGATAGGCCAAGACGGTCATGATCAGGCCAATCCATGCCAATTTTACCCAAGAGGGATTAGATTTTTTTGAATGGGGTGTGATATTTTGTCCTGAAGGGTCCAGCCCTAATCGAAACATTGCAACCGTTAAGCCGATAATGCATAAAAAAAAGAGAAGGAGCATGTCTTTGTTTAAGTGCAATAGTGTTGGGTTGGATCGATGTAAGAACATGGCCATGACCACCAGAGGACCGATCAACATATTTTTGATTACTTGAGAAAGAACTAAGAAAGGCGAGGAGGGAACGCCTAGCTCATGTATCTCTACCTGATGAAAGATCAGGCGAAGTATAAATACGCAGACGAGCATTGTACCAAGAATCAAGGCATGCGTGGTTAATCTGTCTTTTAGTTTTGATTCCGCGTTTATCTCAAGCAGCGGCGCGGCAAGAAATACAGGGAATACTGTTTCATAACATAACAAGGCGGCAAGGATCAGCATATAGGAACAAACTTTTTTGTCGGAAACATAACAAAGCAGTGCGAGAAGAAGGAACATCAAGGATGGTTGGGCAGAGAAGGAAGATGTTAAGAAAATTTGGGTCGTATCCGCGGGGAATAGGCAGAATGCCAATGCCCCTGTTACAACAAAAACTTTATCTTGGGTCAATCGTTTGAGTAAGGTATAAAATAAGAATGAATTCAGGGTGATGATGATATAGCTCATCACATGAAGAACACACAGGCCCCCTATTTTAAATCCTATAAATGATAAAAGGTAAATGAGGCCGCTGTGTAACGGTCGTCCTTGTCCTTCTCCCGTTGAGATGCATGCCCAGCATTGCTGCCAGGAGGCCCCCATCATCGAGACAATCCTGTTAAAGTCATCTTCATACAATCCAAAATCTTTACAATACCAAAAGTGGGTGATCCAATTGGTCGTGGCAAGCAGGATAAACATAAGGAAGTTGTCGGTTTTAAGCAGGTGGCGGAGTCTAGGATGCATGATTGGGAATATTATCCGATACCCTATCTATAGCGTCCATAGAAAATGTAATTTTATTGGGGGAAGAGACCATTGGTTAAAGATGCATAGACACTTGCAATGGGTGTTGTATAATAACTCATTTATAAATAGTAGGTCATGATCTGTCTTTATGGATATTCTTCATTCTCTGGAGTCTGTGCTTAGCCGTTGTCTTTTGACCTTTAAAGGGCAAAAACGTTCTTTTTGCATGGAAGATGATTTTTTGCCCAGGCCCCCTAAGGTCTCCTTTTGTACAGCCTGTATGGGAAGATTACAGCACCTCAAAGAGACCTTACCTCAGAATTTGGAAGAAAATCAGGACTATCCGCATGTTGAATTTGTTCTTTTGAATTACAATTCCCCTGATGGCCTAGACGAGTGGGTTGGGCGAGTCATGAAGGAAGCCATTAATCAGGGCAGACTTAAATATTTTTATACCAGAGGCCCCAAATATTTTCACATGGCCCATGCCAAGAATCTAGCCCATCAGCTGGCGACAGGGGATATCCTCTGTAATTTGGATGCTGATAATTTTGCAGGCCGTGGGTTTGCCCGTTTTTTGGCGGATACTTTTGTGGACAATAAGAACCAGGTCATCCAAGGAGACTTGAGTGTTTCTAAGGGCGCCTCTGGACGGGTCATTGTTCCCAAGAAATATTTTATGATGGCGGGAGGTTACGACGAGAGGATGCAGGGCTGGGGTTTCGAGGAGCAGGATTTGGTCCGACGTTTATGCAATGGGGGATTGGAATACCACAGGCTTAATGAAGGACAGTTCCTTCGGACCATTGAGCACGACAGCCAAGAGAGATTCGGGTATTTCGCGCCTCAATGGAGAAACAAGACGGCGACCCACCGCAGAAACCGAATTATTTCCTGGTCTCATTTGGCCTCGAGCCGGGCCAATGAAGGCAAAACATGGGGTAGAATCAATGAGTAAAGAACAACAGTTTAATCTACTGATTTCTTTTTGGGACTCTGCAGATTCTAAACGTCAGCAAGAGCTTTTTTTTTGTTTGCGTAAAAATATTGATAATCCATACTTACGCAGGATTGTTCTTTTTTACGACGGGAAAAGTAATCCCCAAGAGTTCCATCACCCCAAAATTTCTGTAGTCCCTTGCCAGGAGTTTCCGACCTATGGTTTATTTTTCGATTATGCTGCCAGGCATTTAGTGGGTGAGTTGATCATTGTCGCTAATACGGATATATTTTTTGATCATACCTTAGGCTTATTAGATGGTTACAATTTTGATAACACCGTTTTGGCCTTGACCCGTTACGATATGGACCAGCAAAAGGACCATAAGGGAAGGATATCCAAAAGATTCTCCTGGTCTCAGGATTCATGGATTTTTCTCTCCCCCTTGAAGAAATTCTCCGATGATATACATTTGGGATATTTAGGGTGCGAAAATCTGATTGCCTATGAAATGAAATCTGCGGGATTGCAAGTCCGTAACCATTCCGCGGACATCAAGACCTGGCATGTCCATGAGAACCGTAAAATCATCGAAGATGAGTACCATGATCCTAAATCATATCATTCATACGTTTTTGACAGGAATTATAACATGCTGCATGGCGCCTTTGTGCCCTGTGAGCCATTGAGGAAGTGGACGGTCCATACGGTGTATTTGCCTTCCCAAGAGAAGCTTTATCGTGAGTGCTCTCTGCCCACTGTAAAAGATGATTTTAAGGTAGATGCTCTTTTGGTTGACCCGTGCCTACAGGACCAATTCTCCGGGGCTGAGGAGAGCTGGATTTTAGATATCTATAAAACCCGCAGGATTTGCGAAGTCCTCAAAAACTTGGAGGATGATGCTTTATTCATTTATTTTGATCCGGGCGTCCAGTTTTTCACTCACCTACAAGATGAACTTAGAGAGATTTTATCTCAAAATATAGCCAGTATATTCTTTATGCAAGGGGCCTATAGTACGATTCATCAACGCCCTTGTTGTTTAACGGAATTCTTGGTCTGCCGGGCTAATGACTATTCACGGGAATTTTGGTCAAAGACCTATGAAAAGATGATGATCCAAAAGATCAGCTTGCAGCAGGCGTTGATGGATATTTATCAAAAGCCGATGAATTCCGAACCAGAAAATTTTGCCTTTTTACCAAAATCTTTTTTTGAACGGGAAAGAGCCTCACTGAGCTTGATTTTAAAAGAAACAAAGCCAGTGCTATCGGTGATTACGCCTGTCTTGAATGGTGGCCAGTACATTGAATCTTGTATTCTCAATGTCATTGAGCAGGGGATTTCCTGCAGGATTGAACATATTATTTATGACGGTGGTTCATCTGATGAGACCATCGCAATAATTAAAGAATATGCTCAGCTTTATTCACATATCCGTTTTATATCTGTTCCGGGAACGAATCAAAGCAAGGCCATGAACGAAGCCATCAAAATTGCCCGGGGAGAGATCATTGCTATTTTGAATGTGGATGATTTTTATAATCCAGGCACTTTGAGGGAGGTGATTAAAGAATTCAGATTGCTTGCCTCAGGGAGTTTTCTGATTGGGAATTTACATGTTTTTAACAGGTATGGCCAGGTGGAACGTGTGAATAAGCCTGCTCACCTCAATTTAAATGATATTCTCTGGCAGAGGGTTGATCCCCCTTGCAATCCGTCAGCGTATTTTTATCATAAATCATTGCATGATACCCTTGGGGTTTATGATGAGGGGGATGATTATTCCATGGATCTGGATTTTGTCTTTCGAGTCTTGCAAAATCAGGACCTTATTTATCGTGATCGCAATTGGGGGAATTTTCGTCTGCTCCCAGGGGCCAAAACTTTTGAGAAGAATCGGTCAGGGGAGAGTTCAAGTATTTGGGCCAATCTTTCTCGTCGCTATCGCCGTGACATAATCCCCCGGTGCCGACAGATTCTTCCAGGGACATTATGGGGAATAACGGCTTATTATAATCCTGATGGGAACAAGAATCGGTATGAGAATTATTTAAAATTTAGGGCCGCGAGCCAGCGCCAGGGTCTTCGGTTGATTGCGGTTGAACTTGCGCTTGATGATAGACCATTCGAACTCAAAGAAAAGGACGCGGAAATTTTGGTTCAGGTCAGAGGGGGAGAGCAGAATATTGTCTGGCAGAAGGAGGCCTTGTTGAACATCGCCCTGAAAAGATTGCCGGATGATTGTGATAAAGTAGTTTGGCTGGACAATGATATCCTTTTTAAGAATGAGGCTTGGGTGAAAGAAACAAGTCGCCTGCTTGAAAACTATAAGGTAATTCAGCCTTATTCAGTAGCCCTTTATTTGTCGGAAGGTCAGGATGAGGAAGATCCTTTGAAGATACCCTATGGCTTTGGTGAGGGCAGACAGATGTATGGCTTGGCCTATCGGGTGGCAGTCTACGGACAGGCAGCTGTATCGTATTCTTTTGAAAAGAGTGGGCATATGGGGTTTGGCTGGGCTTTCCGCAGAGATTGTATTGAAGAATTGACATTCCTTGACAGCGCTATTTTCCATAACGGGGATAGTTTGATGGCGTTTAGTTTTTATAATTCCTGGGTACGTTTTAGGCACCCTTCAAATTCTTGGTTACCACCGGAATCTGCTATTTGGTGCCGAAAAGCAGGGGGCCTTGTTGGTGGCAGTGTGTATTATTGTCCCGGAGTGGCCATGCATTTGTGGCATGGGGCTCTGGCTTCGCGGATTTATGAGGCCAAGCGCTATGAGCATTTTTATCAATTGCAAAAGACCTCAGGATTCGATTTTAATAGGGATTTGAGCAAAAATAAAGATGGGCTGTGGGAATGGCGGGAGACATCAGGCGGTGTTTTTCGAGAAGAATTAAAGAGTTTCTATGTAAAGAAAAGATAGGGGGAGGAATGGATATAACAACATGGTTTAAGATAGGGGCATTGGGTTTAGCAGCTTCGGTCAGTTTTTTCCTTGTTTTATTTGATATTCCTGAGCATATGGGAAAGGTCGTAGCATTGATCATTTTGTTGGCGGGTGTGATCGTGGTGTTTTGTTATGAACTTTATCTGCGCATGCTTCGAGAAATACGTATAACAGGTAATGTTCCGACCCAAGCAAGGCAGAGTGCAACTTTTGAAAATCTGCATTTAGCCCAGGTGCATACCATGCATCGTGTTGACCAGGTAGCCGATCTTTTGAACAAGATCTTAGAGCATATGGAAGGTTCTGTGCATCATGAGCAGAAGATTAAAGAGCTGTTGGACAAGAATTTGGAAAAACTGGAAGATAAAGAAACTATTTTATTATTGAAGAATATTCATATGGCCCAAGCGCATAATTTACATAACACAGACCGTACGGTGGAGCTTCTTAAGAAACTGGTGGAAGATATTCAAACGCTTGAGAAGGATTCTAAGTTGACTGACCAAGCGTACAAAGGATAGAACATTGATTGCCTGGATCAATAAAGCCAAGACTTTTATACATATTAAACAGATTCTTTTTTTTCTGGTGATGACACGGGTGAATATGTGGATCATCGCCCTTTCTGTTATTTTTTCTGTGTGTTTTGCCCAGATGGCCATGTATGTGATTTATTTGCTTTTTCCCTTGGCCAACGGTATTATCCAAAATGACTTTAGCACCATCAAGAATCTTAATGGTGTTAATGTGATCATTAACTGTTTCCCTCATTTTTTAAATAATTCAACACGGTTATTTATCCTTTTAGTCGCATGGATTTACCTGATTACCATATTTAAAAATATTTTTTATTATTTTTCCGTCTTGTGTGTCCAGACGCAGGCTAAATTAGCGACGGTCCGGCTGCGACAGATGCTCATTAAAGAGTGCTTGAATTTTGGTAAGAATTTTTATGACAAGCACAGCAATGCCTATCTTCAGCAGATTTTAACCACCTCAACAGAGCTGATCGAGACCAGGTGCAAGCTGTTTCAGGAATTTATTGCTGAAATGCTGCTGATGATTGCTTATATATTCATTATGTTTACAATTTCCTGGAAATTGACCCTGGTGATTGCGTTGATTTTTCCCATCCTTGCTTTAATAACCAGAGGGATCATCCAGAAAGTCCGTGCCGCGGCCCAGGGAATAAAAAGGATGGCATTGATCGTTAATGAACGGATCTTAAATATGTTTTATTGTATGCCCGTCATTCAAAGTTTTTCTAAGCAAGAGGATGAGTTTAAGAGGTTTTCAAAAGATAGTCATGAGGAAATTGAGCAGTCTTTTCGAATGCAGAAGATGTTCGGTTTGGTCACCCCTATTGAAGATGTGGCGACCATGACCGTGAATTTATTTATTGCCATAGCGATGGCCATGGTGATGAAATCCGATAATTCTTTGGGCGCTGCTAATGCCTTTGTGTTTTTTTATTTGGCCATGAAAACGGTGCCTGGCCTTAATGCTTTTAACCGTTTTAAATTAGGGTTGGCAGGTTTGTCCGCTCCTTTAGATGAGATTGAGGCCATTGTCAAACATGATGGTTCATGGGTGGTTCATGGAGGCAAAGAATTGTTTGAAGGGATTAAAGAGCGGATAGAATTTAACGGGCTTGTGTTTATCTATCCTGACCAATGTTTTCCCACCTTGAATAAGGTTAGTTTTTCTGTGGAGAAAGGATCTATCACGGCCATCGTTGGCCCATCAGGCTCTGGAAAAAGCACCCTGGTTAATGTATTTTTAAGATTTTATGATTGCCCTGCGGGGAGTATTTTGATTGATGGCAGGGATATTAGAGAATTTGATATCGCTTCTTTGCGCCGGCGGGTTGCTTTTGTCGGTCAGGAGATTTTTCTTTTTAATGATACTATCCGTAACAATATTCTTTATGGTGCTTCTGTGCCGGTTGATGACCAATCTTTAAAAGGATTAATGCGGACAATACATAATCATGATTTTATCGAAAGCATGCCGCAGCAATATGATACCGTTGTTGGGGAAAGAGGTTCGCAGCTTTCAGGAGGAGAGCGTCAGCGTCTGGGAATTGCCCGTGCGATGATCAAAGATTCAGATATCCTTATTTTAGATGAAGCAACAAGTTCTCTTGATTCATCTACCGAAGCAGGTATAACCCAAGGAATGCTTAGTTTAGCTCAAGGCAAGACAATCATGATGATAGCCCATCGGCTTTCAACGATCAGAAAAGCAGATCAGGTGATTTATTTAGAAGAAGGGCGTGTCATAGAAATGGGCACATTGTCAGAATTGATTGACAAAAGAGGACAATTTTATAAACAATGGGAATTACAAAAACTTTAAAGAAATTCTTTATGCCTGATTTTATAAATAAGACGATTCTTATTACCGGAGGTTGCGGGTTTATTGGTTCTAATTTGGCCCGTAGGCTGGTGAGCTTAGGGGCCAAGGTGACCTTGGTGGATTCGTTGTTACCGCAGTATGGGGGGAATTTAGAGAATATTGCCGATATCCGCCAAAAGGTTGAATTGAATATTTCAGATGTGCGTGATATCCATTCGATGTCCCATCTTATCCAGGGACAAGATTATTTATTTAATCTGGCAGGCCAAACCAGCCATCTTGATTCGATGAAAGATCCGTTCACTGATTTAGATATCAATGCTGCATCGCAACTGGCTATTTTGGAAGCAGCTCGTCAGTATAACCCTAAAATACGGATCGTATTTTCCAGCACGCGGCAGATATACGGTCGTCCTCAGTATTTACCTGTTGATGAAAAGCATCCGATGGCACCAGTGGATATTAACGGGATTAATAAGGTGGCTGGGGAATGGTATCATCTGCTTTATCAAAAGGTATATGGGATTCCTTGTTCTGTATTGCGTCTGACCAATACCTATGGGCCAGGGATGCGGGTCAAGGATGATCGACAGACTTTTTTGGGTGTTTGGATCAAGAATTTGGAATTGGGGCATGCCCTCAAGGTTTTTGGTGATGGCCTGCAGCTGCGCGATTTTAATTATGTGGATGATGTGGTGGATGCTTTTCTTACGGTTGCGTCGTCAAAAGAGACAGTGGGCAGGGTTATGAATCTGGGGAGTTATGAAGTAATCAATCTAAAAGACCTGGCCGCCAAAATGGTCAAAATCGCCGGTCGTGGGCACTATGAAATCGTGCCATTTCCTCTAGAGCGTCAAGCCATTGACATCGGGGATTATTATTCTGATTACAAACTTATTAATGGATTGTTGGGCTGGGAGCCCAAAATAGATCTTCAAACAGGGCTGACACGAACCATTAAGTATTATCGCGAGCATGGTCAAGCTTATTGGGAATAGGAAGGGCGCGATGGAACATTTTTGTACGCTTTTTGACAGTTTATTCTTACCGCAAGGCTTGTCTTTGTATAGCTCATTACAGCGGCACGCAAAGCCGTTTACTCTCTGGGTGCTTTGTACGGATGATGCAGTCCATAGAGTTCTTAAGGAAATGAATCTTCCATATCTTCGCCTTATTTCATTGGGCCAGATAGAAAATCCCAAACTTTTGGAAGTGAAGATAGGGCGATCATCTGTTGAATATTACTGGACATTAACACCGTTTCTTCTTCAGTTCGTGATGGATCTTGATCCATCCGTCGATAGGGTGACCTATGTCGATGCGGATTGCTGGTTTATCAATGATCCACGCAGGATTCTTCAAGAGATGGATAGTTCGGGAAAAGATGTTTTAATCACCCTGCACGACTCGGTGGTTGGAGAAGAATTAGCTAAGTTATATGGTAAGTTTGCGGTGCAGTTTATGCCTTTTAGAAAAACCAAAGCAGGGTTAGAGGTGCTTTTATGGTGGCAGGAAAGGTGCTTAGAATGGTGTTTTGCCAGGGCTGAGCATAACTGTTTTGGTGATCAAAAATATCTTGAGTATTGGCCCGCACTTTTTGGTTCGTCCCTGCATATCCTAAAGAATCTTCAGTTGACAATAGGTCCCTGGAACGCTATCCGTGACAAAGATATTATTGATTTACAGGCAATCGGTTGCATGTATCATTTTCATAATTTGCGGATATTTCAGGGAGGGGTTGTTTCTTTGTG
>Ga0206802_1155_pt1 | contig 15578 bp, 12 predicted proteins | sample Alteio_BWOrgCont_63_FD_152902 | JGI IMG/M metagenome (GOLD analysis project Ga0206802, IMG submission 152902) | Enriched cells from forest soil in Barre Woods Harvard Forest LTER site, Petersham, Massachusetts, United States -... | ecosystem: Environmental > Terrestrial > Soil > Temperate forest >... | reverse complement strand
GGCAGACAGAAAGTTGAGCCTGCGGGCCGCAAGTCAAATTTCTCCAGCGGCCCACTAATGGGCTGCGACGGAAACGAGGCGTTCGCGATTGTCGCGAATACTAACAGCCTGTTGCGAGGAAACTCTGTTTTACCGGAAGTGTGAAAGTGACTTGTGCGATGAGCCGGATGTGAGCCAGTATGGGTCAGAAGTAAGCGTAAGGAAAGCAAGAGAGCGACAGCTCGGGAAGGGAGCAACTTATGCAATTGGGAATGGTGGGTCTTGGAAGAATGGGTGCAAACATGGTGAAGCGTCTCCTCAAGGGAGGCCATCAATGCGTGGTCTTCGATATGTCCCCGAAAGCAGTGGGCGAACTGGTCGAGGAAAAGGCTGAGGGAAGTTCGTCTCTCCACGAATTGGTGACCAAGCTCTCGAAGCCGCGGGCGATATGGCTGATGGTGCCGGCCGCGGTGGTGGAGCAAACGATCGCCGAGTTGCTGCCGCATCTCGAAGCGGAAGACATTTTGATTGACGGTGGAAACTCGTATTACGTGGATGATATCCGGCGCGCCAAGGAACTCGCAGCCAAGAACATCCACTACCTGGATGTTGGGACAAGCGGTGGGGTGTGGGGTCTTGAGCGGGGCTACTGCATGATGATCGGCGGCGAAAAAGAGATCGTAAAGCACCTCGATCCAGTCTTCTCGACGCTGGCGCCTGGACGGGGTGACATACAGCGCACCGCAGGACGCGAAACGCTGGGCGGCACCGCCGAAGAAGGGTACCTGCATTGCGGTCCAAATGGCGCCGGACATTTTGTCAAGATGGTCCACAACGGAATCGAGTACGGCCTGATGGCAGCCTACGCCGAGGGTTTCGGCATTTTGCGCGCCGCCAATGTAGGAAAACACAGCGATACGATTGATGCTGAGACAACGCCCCTGCGCGACCCCGAGCACTACCAGTACGATCTCGATCTGCGGGACATCGCTGAAGTGTGGCGGCGGGGTAGCGTAGTTGCGTCGTGGCTGCTGGATCTTGCCGCGGCTGGCCTTACCAGGGATCCGGCTTTATCGGAGTTCGCAGGACGTGTTTCGGATTCCGGCGAGGGACGATGGACGATCAAAGCAGCGATCGACGAAGCCGTACCGGCTCCGGTTCTATCTTCCGCGCTCTATCAGCGCTTTACCTCTCGTGGTGAAGCGGACTATCAGGACAAGCTGCTCTCGGCAATGCGCTTCGGTTTTGGTGGCCATCTGGAAAAAGCCGCAGGCAAGTGAGTTTCTGGGAAAAAGGAGATAGGTCATGAACAAATCCCAATCGGACGCCCTCGTCTTCTTTGGCGCCACCGGCGATCTGGCTTACAAGAAGATCTTTCCTGCGCTCCAGGCGATGGTGAAACGAGGCCGTCTCGACGTGCCCGTGATCGGCGTGGCCAAGGCCGGTTGGAACCTCGAACAATTTCGCGCACGGGCGCGCGACAGCGTGGAGAAGCACGGAGGAATCGATGCCGAGGCATTCGCTAAGCTGTGCGGCCTGTTTCGCTACGTGGATGGCGACTACAACGACCCGCTCACCTTTCAGGCGATTCGCCAGGAACTTGGCGGAGCGGAACGGCCAGCGCATTACCTGGCCATCCCGCCTCTACTCTTTGAGACGGTGGTGGAACAATTGGCAAAAACGGGATGCGCTAAGAGCGCTCGCGTCGTTGTTGAGAAACCATTCGGCCACGATCTTTCTTCGGCACAGGAGCTCAATCGGATTCTTCATTCCGTCTTCTCCGAAACGGAGATCTTTCGCATAGACCACTATCTCGGCAAGCGTCCTGTGAACAATGTGGTGATCTTTCGGTTCGCCAATGCGTTCATGGAGCCTTTCTGGAATCGGAACTACATCGAGAGCGTTCAGATCACGATGGCGGAGGATTTCGGCGTGCAAGGCCGGGGGTCATTTTTTGATCAAACCGGCGCCATTCGCGATGTGGTCCAGAACCATCTGTTTCAAGTCCTGTCCAACGTTGCCATGGAGCCTCCCGTGCGCACGGATAGTGAGACCATCCGCGATGAGAAGGTAAAAGTTTTGAAGGCGATTCGGCCCCTCGATACGAACGACCTGGTCCGTGGGCAATTCCGCGGCTATCGCGAGGAACCGGGAGTCCGGCACGATTCGAAGGTGGAGACGTTTGCCGCACTGCGGCTGGAGATCGATTCCTGGCGTTGGAAGGATGTGCCTTTCTTCATCCGTGCCGGCAAAAATCTGCCGGTGACTTGTACCGAGGTCTTTGCACGATTCCGAAAGCCTCCCACGGTGCTGAGGGACAGTCTTCTGTCGCGCAATCATATGCGGTTCCGGATCAGTCCCGAGATGGCTATCGCCATAGGCGCTACGGCGATGTCTGCCGGAGAGGTCTTTGAGGGCCGGCACATCGAAATCATGGCCAGCCGTAATGTCTGCCCAGATGAGATGGATGCCTACGAGCGCGTGCTCAGCGATGCCATGGCTGGAGATCCGACCCTGTTTGCGCGCCAGGATTATGTGGAAGAGGCGTGGCGAATCGTCGACCCGGCCCTAAGAGCGGACACTCCAGTCTACGAATACGAACAAGGCTCCTGGGGCCCAAGTGAGGTCGAGCAGAGAGTATCGCCCGACGGAGGTTGGCATACCCCAATCATGAAGGATGATGAAAGTCCAAATCAAAACACAGTACCGTGCTGATGAAGAGCCGGAAATGCTTCGGGTAAAGAATTAAGGCCGGACATTAGATAAGTGAACCAGCGGACAAGGTGCCACAACCCAGCCTGCAGTGGCGTAGCTGTGTCGCTTCTTCAGAAGCTATTAACCAATACCCTCTCTGTCTACGCGCTCAGGACGATCGGCGCGCCTGGCGATGCCTCAATGTGACTTGAAGTGTGGAGCGTTGCAACAACCTATACGAAAGTATCGACAATACGTTGGTCTAATTGTTTTGCTTCCTCACTTCAGGCTTAATCGCTATGTCGACCGAATCCGGGCTCTCGTACGCGGCCAGCTGGATGAAAACGTCAAGCCATCAGCGACAACCACCGATATGGAGGATATATGCGCGACATACGGAGTGTTTTAGAGCTTGCAGGAAAGAATGGCGTCGCGCTTGGTCATTTCAATGTTGCCGATTTGGTTCTATTGAACGCAGTGTTTTCTTCCGCGCAGGAACTCGATGTTCCGGTCCTCGTCGGTGCGTCCGAGGGTGAGCGCGAGTTCATGGGAGTCCGTCAGATTGCAGCTCTGGTGCGAAGTTTGCGGGAAGAATTCGATTTCCCTGTTTTTCTGAACGCAGATCATACACACACTCTGCAAAAGGCGATCGAAGCCGCCAAAGCGGGGTTTGACACTGTGGTCTTCGACGGCTCCGCGTTGCCGTTTGAGCAAAATGCGCGCCAGACGAAAGAGGCGGTTGAGGCTCTTAAAACAATCAATCCCGCAATCCTCGTTGAAGGAGAGATCGGCAATATCGGCACCGGGTCTGAGATACATGAACTCGCTCCCGATCTGTCAAAATACCTCACTACTCCTGCAGAAGCAAAACAGTTTGTTGAGTTCACGAGAATTGACGTGTTGGCTCCTGCTGTGGGCAACATGCACGGCATGTCCCAGAAGATGGTTGAGGGGGAAAAGAAGAAACGCCTCGATATCGAGAGAATCGCTCAAATCAGGACAGCGGCAGGGGTTCCGCTTACTCTGCACGGCGGATCGGGAACCGATGATGGGGATTTACAACAAGCGATCGCCGCGGGGATCAGTATTGTTCACATCAATACCGAACTGCGAGTCGCGTGGAGGAGCGGCCTGGAGGCCGGCTTAGCAGCCCAGCCTCATCAAGTCGTCCCGTACAAGATTCTGCCATTTGCAGTCGAATCGGTGAAGCAGACTGCTCTCGCACGCTTGAGGCTGTTCAATCATCTGTAAGTGAAACCCCGAGGATCACGATGAACGATCAGCTTTTCTACAGGTGGCTTGAGCAGCAAGGCGAGGCCTTCGGGGGGCCTGGCATGGAACCGCGATGGACCTCGAGCGTGAAGGACGCGGTATGCACGGCATATGCGGCTTCGAGCCGCGTTTGGTTGACCTGCTCGCACGGGATTTTGAACGAGGTCTATCACCCGACCATCGATCTTGCCCAAGTGCGCGACATGGAGTTTATCGTCAGCGATGGCGAGACCTTTGCGCACGAAGAGAAGCGCGACATGGAGACGGTTTTCGAGTATATCCACCCCGAAGCGCTGGGGGTACGTTATGTGAATCGCGATCCCGAAGGCAGGTATACGCTGACCAAGGAGATCATCTGCGATCCGCACCGCGGCGTGGTGGTGACGCGCGTGCGGTTGGAGGGGCGCGAGGATGTATTACCGCGTTTAAAAGTCTATGCGCTGCTGGCGCCGCATCTGGATTGTGGCGGCGCGGGGAATACAGCGCGGGTGGTGGATTTTGCGGGGCGCAAGGCAGTGCTGGCGTGGAAGAACCAATGGTCGCTGGCGATGGGCTCAAGTTGCGGTTTCAGCCGCGTGAGTTGTGGGTTCGTGGGCGCGAGCGACGGCTGGCAAGATCTGATGCAAAACTTCAAGATGGATTGGGAGTTTGGCTCGGCTACGAATGGCAACGTAGCGGTGATGGGCGAGATCGACTGTCCTGAATACGGGACTGGAAGTGCGCGTGAATTCACTGTGTCGATCGGGATCGGCGAAGGGAGCCACACCGCGGCGCAGCAGACAATGAGCTCGTTGGCAACGCCGTACCAGGAGTTGCGCAAACGATTTATCGAGCAGTGGCAACGCGCCGCGAATCCCGAGTGGCTGGCGGTAAAGGCGCGAGACGGCGGCAAACTCATGCGCACCAGTCACAACGTACTGCTGGCGCACGAAGACAAGACTTTTTCGGGTGCATTTGTGGCATCGGCGTCGATTCCATGGGGCCAGACGAAAGGCGATGACGACCTGGGCGGCTACCACCTGGTTTGGACACGCGACATGGTCCAGACGGCAACGGCGTTGCTCGCGTGCGGGCGGACGGAGACTGCGCGGCGCGCGCTGGTGTATCTGGCCTGCACGCAGTTGCCCGACGGCGGATTCGCTCAGAATTTCTGGATTGACGGAACGCCGTACTGGGGTGGCAAGCAGCTGGATGAAGTGGCGTTTCCCATCATCCTGGCGTGGCGTTTATGGAAAGCGAATGGGCTGGGGGAGCTGGAGATTTTTCCGTTCGTGGAACGAGCCGTGGGTTTCCTGGTACGAAATGCACCGATTACGCAACAGGAGCGGTGGGAAGAGAATGCGGGCTATTCGCCATCGACGCTGGCGGCGGTTATTGGCGCGGTAGTTTGCGCGGCAGAGATAGCGCGTGCGCGCCACTCGGCGGAGATGGGGGAATTTCTCGAAGAGTTTGCCGATTGGATTGAAGAGCACCTCGAAGACTGGACGGTGACCGACAACGGTCTACTGCATCCCGAGATCAGCCGGCATTACATGCGTATTCGTCCACCTGGCTGTGGTGAGGCCTATGTGAATGAAAACTACGGAAAGGAATTGGTCCGGCTATCGAATCGGCCGCCGGGAACACGATACGAGTTTGAAGCCCGCGAGATCGTCGATGCCGGGTTTCTGGAACTCGTCCGCTACGGCGTGCGGCGAGCTGACGATCCGCTGATTATGGACACGTTGAAAGTCGTGGATGCAGTGCTGAAACGCGACTTGCCGCAGGGACCGGGATGGTTGCGCTACAACTGGGACGGCTATGGGCAACAGGCGGACGGCAGCGGGTATGAAGGGGTGGGCCAAGGACGTGTGTGGCCACTGCTGACAGGCGAACGCGCCCATTATGAGTTGGCAGCAGGTAAAGACGTGACTTCACTCATTGAAACGTACGAAAAATTTGCCACGCCCGGGCAGATGCTGCCGGAGCAGGTGTGGGACGAAGCGGACATGCCGGAACGCAGCATGCGCGGGGGAAAACCTGCGGGCTCTGCAGTGCCGCTGGTGTGGGCGCATGCGGAATATTTGAAGCTGCTGCGATCGGCGGTTGACGGTAAGGTGTTCGACCGCATCGAGCCGGTCTACGAGCGTTACTGCGATGTGGAAGGGCGAAAGAAGCGGCGACCCGGCGTGGAAATCTACAGCAGGCGACGGCCTATCGGGAGGATGGAAGCGGGAAGGGTTTTGCGAATTCTGGACGAAGGGCGCTTTGAAGCAAGGTGGACCGACGATGGCTGGCAGACGAACCACACGGCGAGCAGCCGCACACTGGGAAGCGCCGGATCTAGCGCGGATATTGCGCCAGCGACGGGAAGCCAGGAAGTGGAATGGACACTGCGCTGGCCGGAAAAGGACGCGTGGCTTGGTTACAACGTGAAAGTCAGGGTGGATGCGCTTTGACGAAGTTCTAAGCACGGGATGTTTTTCAAAATCGGCATTCCCTCAGCGGCGAAAGCTGTCATCCTTTCTCGGGGTAGGCGGCACGACGACATTCGTGGCCTTTGAACACATCGATTTTGACCGCAGCCTATGAAGCGGTGCTCTTTCAAGACAACGGTTTATGCGCAGGCTGCAAGGTACGCATTCACGGCAGCAATTCGCGTTGCGACTCACACTTCAGCGAAAAGGAGATTCCAAAGATACCCATGACTACCAGCATTGCTTCAACTTCACTCGATCAGCTCTCCATTGACACGCTGCGCATACTCGCCGTGGATAGCGTGGAAAAGGCCAAAAGCGGCCACCCCGGTGCGCCGCTGGGCTGTGCGCCGATTGCGTATCTTCTGTTTCACAAACTGATGAAACACAATCCGGGGCACTCGAAGTGGTCCGATCGCGACCGCTTCGTGCTGTCGAATGGCCACGGTTCGATGCTGCTCTATGGAACGCTGTTTTTGTCAGGCTACAAGCTCACGCTCGACGACTTGAAGAGCTTCCGCCAGTGGGGATCGAAGACGCCGGGGCATCCCGAATATAGCTGGACCGACGGCGTAGAAGTGACGACGGGGCCGTTGGGACAGGGCTTCGGCATGGCAGTCGGAATGGCCATCGCGGAGAAGCATCTGGCGGCAACATATAACAGGCCGGGCTTGAACGTAGTGGATCATCACACTTACATGCTTTGCGGCGATGGCGATTTGATGGAAGGCCTGTCGCACGAGGCCGCGTCGCTGGCCGGAACATTGAAGCTGGGCAAGCTGATCGCGCTTTACGACGACAATCTGGTATCCCTGGACGGACCCACAGAGTGGAGCTTTACCGAGGACAGGTACAAGCGGTTCGAGGCCTATAACTGGCATGTGCAGCGCGTGCTAGACGGAAACGACCTGGGCGCGATTGAAGCGGCGATTGAAGCGGCGAAGGCAGTGAAAGATAAGCCGTCCTTCATCGCGGTGCGAACAGTGATCGGGTACGGAAGCCCCAAAGCCGGTACAAACAAGGTGCACGGCGAGGCGATGGGTCCAACGGACGCAGCCGCGACGAAGAAATTCTTTGGATTTCCAGAAGATCAGAGCTTTTATGTGCCCGACGATGCGCTGGCTAACTGGCGCAAAGCGATAGAGCGCGGCGCAGCGCAGGAAGCGGAGTGGAACAGCTTGTTCGCGAATTACGCAAGTGCATTCCCTGAGCTGGCAGCGGAGTTTGAGCGGAGGCAGGAAGGCAAGCTGAAAGCCGGGTGGGAGAAGACGATACCCACCTTCGGCATTGAGAAGCCAATGGCAACGCGCAACGCAGGCCAGCAGGTGATGGCCGCGATCGTCAACGACGTGCCGGAGTTGTTTGGCGGCGCCGCGGATTTGACAGTCTCGACGAAGACGATCTTCAAGAATTCACCGCATTTTGCAGACGATCCAACCGGACGCAATGTGTTTTTCGGCGTGCGCGAGTTGGGCATGTGCGCGGCGGTGAACGGCATGGCGGTGCATGGAGGTTTGCGGCCGTTCGGGTCGACGTTCTTCGTGTTTTCCGACTACGCGAAGCCGGCGCTGAGGATTGCAGCGATCATGGAGGCTAACTCGCTGTTTGTGTTCACGCACGATTCGATCGGCCTGGGTGAGGACGGCCCGACGCACGAACCGATTGAACATCTGACAGCGCTGCGCGCGGTGCCACATATGACGGATTTTCGTCCAGCGGATGCAAATGAGACGGCGGCAGTATGGCGGCTGGCGCTGGAGCGCGGCGGCCCGACGTTCTTTGCGCTGACGCGGCAGGATTTGCCGGTGATCGACGCATCGAGTCATGACGTTTACGGCGGCGTGAGCAAGGGAGCTTATGTTCTAGAGGACGCGGCGCATCCGCAGGTGATTTTGATCGCGACAGGGTCAGAGGTTTCAGTGGCTCTGGGCGCGGCCAAACTGCTTGCCGCGGACGGAATCAAGACGCGTGTGGTCAGCATGCCAAGCTGGAAGGTCTTCGAGGAGCAACCTGCAGAGTACAGGGCGAGCGTGCTGCCGGCGGATGTGCCCAAGCTGGCGGTGGAAGCGGGCGCCACCCAGGGCTGGTGGAAGTATGTGGGCAGCGATGGTGATGTTGTTGGGCTAGATCGGTTTGGTGCGTCGGCGCCGGGCAAGATCGTGATGGCCGAGCTTGGGTTCACGCCGGAGAATGTCGCGGCGAGGGCGAAGAAGATCGTAAAACAGTGAATAGAGATGAGTGGTCTGCACACGAGGCGAGCTTTGATAGTCCACGCGAAAACTTGGTTCGCGCGGAATCTCTTCACGGACCACTCATCACTGTTTTGAAAGGAAAACATCGTGAAGCTGCTCATCAGTTCCGATCATGCGGGATTCCCTCTGAAGGAGGACGTGCGCGCAAATCTTGTTGCGGCAGGTCACGAAGTGGTCGACCTGGGTGCGTACGAGGTTGAGCCCGAGGATGACTATCCTGATTTTGCAGAGAAATTAGGCGAAGCGATTAAGGCCGGTGTGGCGCGGCGCGGGATTCTCATCTGCGGATCGGGAGTAGGCGTGTGCGTGGCGTCCAACAAGATTCCCGGGATTCGCGCCGGGATGTGCCACGACACCTATTCGGCGCACCAGGGTGTAGAGCACGATGATATGAATGTGCTTGTGGTTGGGGCGCGCATTATCGGCGCGTCGCTGGCGTATGAGTTGGCGCACGTGTTCGTTGGCGCCACGTTCCAGGGCCAGGAAGCGAGGTTTCAGAGGCGCTTCAAGAAAGTGCTGGCGATCGAAGCCAGGTATTTGTCCGGAGGCGGCTCGGCGAAGCCGGCATAAATGCGCATTCGGATCGAGGTCATAGAGCTGGACATCGATTCTCTGCTGCTGCCTGTACAGATTCAATGACCTAGCTGATCGTGAGAACGGCCGTTCGCTTATGGATCTATCAAGCTACGTGCAGCGGTGCCCTTTACCAGCATTGATAGGTTAGTTATTTCCCTTCGAAAAGAATTTATTTTCATAATTTTCCGTCAGTTGACGCTCTCTCTCGCCATGGCTCCGAGTGTCTTTGATGAAGGGTACGAGGAATGAGTGAGGCTCAATCTTCAGTCCCACATGAAGTGTTCCACCTTGGCGTTCGATACCAAAGTGTCGCTCGATACCTTCGTCCTATAGACCTGTCTTCACTGTTCTGACTTAATGGAGTTGTGTAACTCGTCGACCTAGGAAAGTGTAGGATTATGCAGCCAAGGTGGAGTTTTCCCCTAACTCGCTTCCGGGTTCTTGTCTTGCCCCTCGCCTGTATGCGCGCCATGCCCTCCATCGCGCAGGGCGCGCTGACGACACCCTCCATTCTGGCGCCCGCGTCCACGCCCGCACATCAGATCTACACTCTTTCGCAATTCGTTCTGGTGATTACCGGCGCTATCTTCGTCGTGGTTGCGGGGCTGCTTGCATTCATCATCATCAAATTCCATGCGCGCAAGGGCGACGCGGAGCACGAGCCGGCACAGGTCTATGGCAGCACGCAGGTGGAGCTCGCGTGGACCGTGATTCCCGTCCTCATTGTTGTAGTCTTGTTTCTCACTACCGCGCGCATCATATTCGCCATTCAGGACGCTCCCAAGCCTCAGTCCGCCGTCGACGTCACCGTGATCGGTCACCAGTTCTGGTGGGAGTTCCGCTATCCCAAGCTTGGCATCGTCACCGCCAATGAGCTGCATGTTCCCGTCAGCACGCCCATGATGCCTAGGCCTGCATTTCTTCAGCTGCTCTCGGCCGACGTGGATCACAGCTTCTGGGTGCCGCAGCTCGGTGGAAAAACCGATCTTATTCCCAACCACCCAAACGCAATGTGGATCGATCCGCAGAGCACAGGTTTGTATGTTGGCCAATGCGCGCAGTTTTGTGGTGTGGAGCATGCCAAAATGCTGCTCCGAGTATACGTCGATACTCCCGATCAGTTCGCCGCATGGGTCAAAGCGCAGCAACAGCCCGGCACGCAACCTGATGTTACAAATGCCGCTGCTGCTGCCGGCCGCCATGTGTTCGAGACCCAGGCTTGCGTCAACTGCCACACGATTTCAGGCACCGCAGCCAAGGGTGTGTTTGGCCCTGATCTCACACATCTGATGAGCCGCGCAACCATTGCCGCCGGTGCTGCCGGCAACACGCCCGACAACCTGCGCTCGTGGATTCAGGATCCGAACACATTCAAGCCTGGCGCGCTGATGCCTGCCATGCAGCTCAACGACGTGGAAACCAACGAAGTGGTGGCCTATCTGGCCACCTTGCGCTGAAGGAGCACGCCATGGCCGATCAGACTTTTCCCATACCGGGCACACCCGATGCAAGCCTTTCGCGCGGCGCGGCGCTGCTTGAGCAACTGCATAGCTGGGTGGTTACGGTCGACCACAAGAAGCTCGGCATTCTGTACATCGTTTACGCGATCGTCTTCCTGCTCGTCGCCGGTGTCGAGGCCCTGGCAATCCGCATTCAACTTGCAATACCGCACAATCATTTTCTCTCGCCCGAGCTCTACAACGAGTTCTTTACCATGCACGGCACCACGATGGTGTTCCTGGTCGGCATGACCTTTATCTTTGGCTTCGGCAACTATCTTGTCCCGCTGATGATCGGCGCGCGCGATATGGCTTTCCCCCGTCTCAATGCATTCAGCTTCTGGATGACTGCATTCGGCGGCCTGCTTCTCTACTTCAGTTTCGTCGGCGGCTTCGGTCTGTACGGCATGGGCGCTGCGCCCGACGTGAGCTGGTGGGCCTACGCGCCGCTCACAGCCAAAGCGTTCTCTCCCGGCCATAACACCGATTATTGGGCACTCTCTCTCATCGTCACCGGATTCGGTACGTTGGGCGCGGCCATCAATACTCTTGCGACGGCGTTTTCGATGCGGTGCCGCGGGATGACGCTGTTACGTATGCCTCTCTTCGTGTGGCTGATGGTCGTGACCAGCGGTCTCACGCTGATCGTCATTACGCCGCTGACAGCTGCGCAGGTCATGCTGATCATCGATCGCTACCTCGGCGGACATTTCTTCGATACGCAGGCCGGCGGTTCGGCGACGGTGTGGATGCACTTCTTCTGGATATTCGGCCATCCGGAAGTATATGTTTTGATCCTGCCCGCATTCGGCATTGCGAGTGAAGTGATCCCGGTATTCTCGCGCAAAGCCATCTTCGGCTACCCGGCGATGGTCGCGGCCTCGGTTGGAATCGCGTTCGTGAGCCTGAGCGTGTGGGCGCACCACATGTTCACCATCGGTATGACCTCGGTGGGCAACGCCTTCTTCGCACTCTCCACCATGATGGTCGGCATTCCCACCGGCATCAAGATATTCAACTGGGTTGCGACGATGTGGGGTGGCAAAATCCGCTTCGCCACTCCGATGCTCTTCTGCACGGCATTTGTCTTTCAGTTTCTGCTTGCCGGCCTCACCGGCATCATGCTCGCGGTTGCGCCCTGGAACTGGCAACTGCACAATTCTTATTTTGTGATCGCGCATTTTCACTACACGCTGACCGGTTCGTTCGTCTTCTGCATCTTTGCCGGGATCTATTACTGGTATCCCAAAATCACCGGCCGTATGCTCAGCGAGAAACTTGGCAAATGGCACTTCTGGCTCTTCTTTCTCGGCTTTCACATCACGTTCGACACCATGCACTTCCTCGGCATTATCGGTATGCCGCGTTCTATCTACACCTACGAGCCCGACCGCGGATGGAACACGCTCAACATGATTGTTTCGGCCGGTGGTTTCCTTCAGGGCATCGCGGTGCTCATCTTTGCCTGGAACCTGTTTGACTCTTATTTCAACGGCTCCATCGCCGGCAACGATCCGTGGGACGCATGGACGCTTGAGTGGTCCACCCCTTCGCCGCCGCCGGATTACAACTTTGCTGAAGATCCCGTGGTACGCAGCCGTAGGCCGCTCTGGGATCTCAAACATCCCAACGATCCTGATTGGAAGTACGAGCCATGAGCACAATCCCCATCTTCGCGGACGAAAACTGGCGCCTGCCCTCGCGCGGTCGTGTGGCTATGCTCTCGCTCATCATCGGCGAGACGGCCATCTTCACCATCTTTGTGGTCGCCTACGTCTACTACATAGGCGCCAGCAAGTATGGGCCCACGCCGCAGATTCTCGATGTTCCGTGGTTCAACACAGTCTGTCTGCTTTCGAGCAGCATCGCGATCGTGTTTGCCGAACGGGCCATTGAACGTGGCCGCATTCGAGCATTCGGCGCATGTTGGGCGCTCACCATGCTGCTCGGCATCGTCTTCCTTGCAGGCACGGCCATCGAGTGGAAGCGGCTGATCTATACTGACGGACTCTCGATCCGTACCAACCTCTTTGGAACAACCTTCTACTCGCTCGTCGGCCTCCACGCCACGCACGTTGTCGTCGGCCTCTTCATGCTTTCGCTCGTCATGATCTTCACCTTGCTCGGCCGCGTGGAGCAGCGCCACACCGAGCGCATTCAGGTGCTCTCGCTCTACTGGCACTTCGTCGACGCGGTATGGGTCGTCGTCTTCACTGTCGTTTACATCGTAGGAAAGTAAACAAAATGGCCAATCATCTCCAACACGAGCAGACACACGTCGGGGCCGCAGCTATTCGCCTGCCCTCGCCCACGGCATGGCCGATGATTCTGGCCTTCGGTTGCACGCTTGCAGCTGCCAGCCTCGTCACGAACGCCGGCATAGGCATACTGGGCGGGGTGCTCATCCTCGCCGGTTGCATCGGTTGGTTTCGCCAGGTTCTGCCGCACGAGCAGCACGAAGAGATCCCAGTGGTAGATCTGCCAATCACCATCGCGACCTCGCGCGCCCTCGTTGAGCGTATTCGTCTCAGCCCCGAACACCGCGCCCACCTGCCCATCGAAACCTATCCCATCACCAGCGGTATCAAGGGCGGCATCGCCGGTGGATTCGCCATGATTGTTCCCGCCTTCATCTACGGTCTAATCGCACAACATAGCATCTGGTACCCGGTCAATCTGCTGGGCGGCGCGGGCGTAGCCAATTGGCGCAATCCCAGCACGGCTGACATCGCGGCGTTTCACTGGCAGGGCCTGCTCGTCGCCATTGTCATCCACTCCCTCACCTGCGTGCTCGTCGGCTTGCTCTACGGCGCAATGCTTCCGATGCTGCCGCGCCGGCCCGTCCTGCTCGGCGGCATTCTAGCGCCAGTGCTGTGGACGGGCATTCTGCATTCCTTCATGGGCATCATTAATCCCGCGCTCGATCAACGGATTCAGTGGGGCTGGTTCCTCGTCTCGCAGGTAGCCTATGGCTTGACCGCCGGCTTCGTCGTCGCGTGCCAGGAACGCATTCCCACATCCCAGTCGATGCCGTTCGCTGCACGCATGGGCATTGAAGCAGCCGGTTTTGTAGACTCGCGACCCGACGCCGGTCCGCCACAAGATAAGGAGAAGCTCTGATGCGTCTCTTTGCTCAGGTACTGCTGATATGCCTTGCCGCGCTCTCCGTGGGCTGCGAGCACGCGCCCGGCAATCCGGAGAGTCCAATCGTGCGCCCCAACGAAGTCGCGGATTTCGGCAAACTCTACAGCGAGAACTGCGCTGCCTGCCACGGTGCCAACGGTCAGAACGGCCCGGCGATCGATCTCGCTAACCCTGAATATCAGGCGCTCGTCGACGATGCTACGCTGCGCAAGTGGATTTCTGGAGGAATGCCCGGCACAGAGATGCCAGCCTTCGCGCAATCGGCGGGCGGCATGCTGACCGATGCGCAAGTGAACGCGCTCATTGACGGGATGCGTAAGCGTTGGTCGAGGCCAAGCGTCTTTGCCGGCCCCACGCCCCCATCCTACGCGCAAATACAGCTAGGCGACGCCCACGGTGGCGAGCAGACCTATCAGGCCCGATGCTCCGCCTGCCACGCACCGTTGCATCAACAGATCACCAGTCCGGACTACCTCGCTCTCGTAGGCGATCAGGCTTTGCGCAGCATCATCATCGCCGGCCGGCCGGACATCGGGCAGCCCGACTGGAACCATCTCGGGCCCAACGGCAAATCCGCGCCGCCGCTCTCCGCGCCGGACGTCGACAACATCGTCGCCTATCTTGCAAGCCTGCGCAACCCGGCGCCAGCCCAGACGGCAAGCAGCATTCCTATACAATCTGCTCCCTCCACATCTACGCGGAGATGAAATATGACGAACGAAACGCAATATGCAAACCCGCAGCCAACACCACCCGGCATCAATCCGGCCAACAGCGCCGGTGATCCTGAAACAGTTTCGCGCCGCTGGCTGCTTTTCAAGGCGGGCGTCGCCCTCAACGGCCTCGTGGGCATCGCTCTCGCTGTTCCTGTTCTACGCTATCTTCTTGCGCCCTGGAAGAGAGACGCGAGCTTCAATTCGTGGACTTCGCTCGGTCCTATCGACACATTTCCGGCGGGAGAAACGCGTCTCGCCTTCTACAAAAATCCCTCACAAAATCCATGGGACGGACAAACCGATAACGTTGCCTGCTATGTGCGCCGTGAAACGAGCAGTGAGTTCAAGGTTTTCGCAATCAACTGCGCACATCTCGGCTGCCCGGTGCGCTGGTTCCCGCAGTCGCAGCTCTTTATGTGTCCTTGTCATGGCGGTGTTTACTACGGTGACGGATCGCGCGCTTCCGGCCCTCCCGAGCGCGGCCTCTTCACCTACAACTGGCAGATTGTCTCGGGTGAGTTGCAGATCGACGCCGGCCAGATGCCCACGCTTTCAAACTCCGCAAAGCTCGTCACCATCTCTACCAATTCCGGAGACTGCCAATGCAGCGGATGAAGCAAAATGCAGTGCGCGTTTACGCGTGGTTCGAGCGGCGTCTTCAACTCGAAGGCCCGGTCAAAGATGCTGTGCTCCACCAGGTCCCGCGTAACACCGCAAGCTGGTGGTACGTCTTCGGCAGTGCAGCGTTCACGCTTCTCTTTTTGCAAATCTTCACCGGTATTTTGCTGGCTCTGGTCTATGTCCCTGCGGCGGGCGAGGCGTGGAACAGCCTGAACATTCTCAATCACCAGATCCCGCTTGGCTGGTTTCTGCGCGCCATGCACGGCTGGGGTTCGAACTTCATGGTCGCCATCGTCCTCATCCACATGGCGCAGGTGTTTCTCTTCGGCGCCTACAAATTTCCCCGCGAGCTTACGTGGATTCTCGGCG
>Ga0206802_1154_pt1 | contig 15813 bp, 17 predicted proteins | sample Alteio_BWOrgCont_63_FD_152902 | JGI IMG/M metagenome (GOLD analysis project Ga0206802, IMG submission 152902) | Enriched cells from forest soil in Barre Woods Harvard Forest LTER site, Petersham, Massachusetts, United States -... | ecosystem: Environmental > Terrestrial > Soil > Temperate forest >... | reverse complement strand
GCGGGAAAAGTGCAAGGAAAAAAAGGGGTGCAATTTGAAACGAATGACACCGTAGTACCATCTGTAGTATTGTTTGCAGTTGTTGCAGGCGATCACCAAATCGCGGAGGAGAGAGAGTATGGCAAATAACCCCGTTAATTTTCTGAATCCGAAGCAGGTGTATAAATGGCATCAACCGCAAAAATTCAGGAAAAGATCGCCCAAATAGTTGGACGACCGCACAACGTCCGATTTGAGGAAATTGAGTGGGTTATGAACCAGCTCGGCGCCTCCCAGCGCCCCTCGAAGCACGGATGCATGTTCAAGGTGAGCGGACACAGGCTCATGATCAACGAGCACAACAACGGTAAGGATACAGTTCCCAAGTATTCGGTCGATGACTTTAGGAACCTGATGGTCGAACTGGATCTCCTTTGACGAATTGAGCGCACTATGCCTATGAAACTTGAAGATTACCTGTCTCTGCCATACACGAAGGTGTTGCGCAAAGACATTGAGGAAAACATCTTTGTTGCGAGAGTCGAGGAGCTTCCCGGATGCTCGGCACACGGTGGCAATGAGCTTGAAGCACTCTCAAATTTGCGCGACAACATGGAACTTTGGATCGAGGACTGCCTGGAATCCGGTGACGCTGTTCCTCTTCCTAGTGTGGGGGAAGAGCTTCCAAGCGGTAAATGGCTTCAGCGCGTACCACGGTCTTTGCACCTGAAGTTAATTCGTTTAGCGAAGTCCGAGGGAGTAAGCCTAAATCAGCTTGTGACGTCGACGCTTGCCGAGGCTGCTGGCAGAAAGGTAGCGAAGGCAGAAGAAATACTCGCACAAAATACTCAGCCCAGTTTTGTCTATACGAACGTAGTAGGTAGCCCATGCTCAGTTGCAGGTAATCAGCATTATGACGTTAAGTATGCGTTGGGGATGGCGGGGTACGTCTCATTCGCCACTGAGACATACATGGGGCGTCTTCGGGACGAGTTGCCGATGGGATCACCAAGTGTTCAACTCGGAGTTCCGCCCCGCGAATCAAAACGACTAAGCAGTGCAACTAAGGGAGGGGGAAGCAGTGCCGAGGCCAAGAAGCATAGTTTCACCCAATGATGACGACAAGTATGTCGCCTTCATCAAGACGGTTCACCTTTCAGGCCTTGGGATGGACGATTCCGTTTGCAAGCTCGATAGGCCAAGCTTCGCTGCGGCCTTTTCTGAGAGCGCAAAGGCACCAGCCGAGGTTTCTGGGCGGCATGAAGTAATAAATCAGGGACCAAAAGCATTTGTTGTATTGGGGCACTACGAGGTCTCTGTTAAGGGGAGCGATGGATCAGAGCTGATGAGCATTAGCTGCACCTATAGTGCTCTGTTCTTGACAGACAAGAAGGCTGTCTCGGTTTTTATCGATCGGTTCGCTGAAAATGAGGTTCGGCTTGTCTTTTGGCCATACTTCAGACAATTCGTTTCGGATAGCACCTTTCGCATGTCGATAAACCCGCTTCTCTTGCCCCTTACATCTGAAGCTTAGAGTCTGATGGTGCTCTGACACGTCATTGTTGGTCGCCATGCACGGTGTCGAGGTTTTCGAAGCGGGTGTATTGGCTTAGGAAGGCTAAGTCGATGGAGCCGGTGGGGCCGTTTCTTTGTTTGGCTATGATGATTTCGGCTTTGTTCTTTTCTTCTGGGTTTTCTTCTTTGTCGCGGTTGTAGTAACTCTCGCGGTGGATGAAGGCTACTACGTCGGCGTCCTGCTCGATGGAGCCTGATTCGCGGAGGTCGCTGAGCAGGGGCTTCTTGTCGTCTCCGCGGCGCTCGCTGGCGCGGGAGAGCTGGCTGAGGGCGATGACGGGGACATCCATCTCCTTGGCCAGGGCTTTGAGGCCGCGGGAGATGGCCGAGACTTCCTGCGTGCGGTTTTCGTAGCGCTTGCCCCCTTGCGTGGGCAGCGTGGCGGACATGAGCTGGAGGTAGTCGACGACGACGAGGTCGAGCTGGCCCTGGTTGCCCTGCTTGAGGCGGCGGGTTTTGGCGCGCATCTCGGCGAGGGAGATGCCGGGGGTGTCGTCGATGAAGACTTTGGATTCGACGAGGTCTTCGAGGGCCTGGCGGAGCTTGTCCTGGTCGGCGCGGCCGAGGAAGCCGGTTTGGAGCTTGCGCTGGTCGACCCAGGCCTGCGAGGCCAACATGCGGCGGAGAAGCGCTTCCTTGGACATTTCGAGGGAGAAGACGGCGACTACGGCTTTGCCGGTGACGGCGGCGTTCTGGGCGATGTTGATGGCCCAGGCGGTCTTGCCCATGGACGGGCGGGCGGCGATGATGATGAGCTCGCCCTTTTGGAGGCCTGAGGTCATCTTGTCGAACTCGGTGAAGTGGGTGGCGAGACCGGTGACTTCGCGGGCCTGGCTGTAGAGGTTATCAATGCTACCGAACGATCCGGCGACGATTTCTTCGAGGCTGGCGAGGCCTTTGGAGATGGATTTTTCGCCGACGACCATGAGCTGGGATTCGGCGGCGTTGAGGACGTCGAGAGCGGTTTCGGACTGGTCGGCGGCGCGGGCGATGGCCGCCGAGCAGATGAGCATGAGCTGGCGGAGGAGGCTCTTGTCCTTGACGATGCGGATGTATTCTTCGATGACCGGGCGGCGCGGGAGGCCTTCGGTGAGCGACGAGAGATAGGCAACGCCGCCGACGGACTCGATCTCTTTGTATTTGGCGAGCTCGTTGGCCAGGGTGACGAGATCGACGGCGTGGCCGGCTCCGCCGAGCTCGGTCATGCGCTGGTAGATGCGCTGGTGGCTGTCGAGGGAGAAGTCTTCTGGGGTGAGCTTTTCTTCGGCTTCGGAGAGGGCGTGGTTTTCGAGCAGGACGGCGCCGAGGATCATCTTTTCGGCGGCGATGTTGGCGGGAAGGCCGGTGTCGAGTGCGTAGCTGGAGGCGGTGGCCATGGCTTCAGTTTACGAAAAAGCGCCGGCGGGCGGGGCTGTGGGTATTTGGCGCCAATTGTGTGAAACCGGCACGGGCTGCCGGGGATGGACTGCGCTTTTGCGTGAATCGATCATGAATCATCGAGCATGAGTGGAACATCTCAAAAACTGTAGCCAACTTCGTTCAGAATGGTTACTCGTTTTTGGAGATCTTAAGCCATGGTCAGCTTACCCACGCTTGCAGACCTTAGAGCTATCTTGATTGCCGGCTTGATCACCGGAACGTTGGATGTCACCTGTACCGGTACGCTCAATCGACTGAGAGGCATAGAGCCGATACGAACGCTGCAGGGGGTTGCAAGCGGTGTCCTGGGGCCTAAGTCCTTTACCGGTGGCCGCGCCACGGCGGCATTGGGTTTGGGATTTCATTTTTTCATCGCGTTTGCAATTACTGCCATTTATTACTTTGCGAGCCTTAAGTTCAGTGTTCTGAACGAACATGCTGTGGTCAGCGGCCTGCTTTACGGCATTGCGGTGCACTTATTCATGAGCTTCATAGTTGTGCCTCTGTCGGCTGTCAAGCGCCCGTTCTCGATGTCGTTTTTTGCAATTCAATTTGCGGTTCACATGCTTTTTGTTGGTTTGCCGATTTCGCTTACGGTGCGTCATTTCGCATAGAGAGTTCGGCGCGCTCGAATCCCGCTCGGAATGGTTGCTCACCCCGGCGGGATATCATGGTCTATAGGGGTATTCGCCTATGAAATTGTTTTCTATCGCCTTTTTTGCTGGATTTGCTCTCTTTTCAAGCTCTCTCGTTGCACAGACTACTGTATCTGCCCCTGCACCTGCTGCTTCTGCTACGACGACCGAGTCGCCGGAGATTCGCGAGCTGCAAAAGGTTGAAGATAGTTGGGATAATGCGCTGAATCAGCGGGATCAGTATGGGCTGGAGCTGGTGCTTTCGCCGCTGTTTGTGAATGTCTCGGCGAATGGCGACGTTACTACGCGCAATCAGCAGATTGTTGCTGTGATCAACCAGGAAGACAAGGCGGCTACGACCGATGCGCGGGTGGTTACGGTGCGCATGTTGGGCGATGTGGCTGTGGCCAACGGGACTTACTCCTTTACGCATAAGGTCAACGGCAGCGTGGTGGACGAAAAGGGCGTATTTACACATGTTTTCCAGCGCGTGCATGGAAATTGGGTTTGCGTGAATGCGCAGCGGACGATGCTGCGCGAGGATGCTCCGGGGAAGGGTAAGAAGGCTAAGTCGGACTCGAAGGCTGAGCTGCCGTTCCATTTTCCGCTGTTTTCCAAGGGCGATAAGTCCGACAACACGGGACCGAGCGATCAGCCGAAGCAGTAGGAGCATCCTCCGCATTCGCGGCTGCGACGGTGAATACGATTGGCTTTGGCCGGGACTTGGAAGGCTAGGCGGCGCCTTGCGCTTTGGGTGAGGATGTTTCCGCACGATCTTGTATCTTGGCCTGGATTTTGATGCTGACGTGGACGAGGCCGAGAGCAGCAGGCGTTACGCCGGGGATGCGGCTGGCCTGGCCTATGGTCTGCGGGCGAACGCGGCCTAGCTTCTCCTGCATCTCGCGGGAGAGGCCGCTGATGGTCGAGTAGTTCAACCAATCTGGGATGCGGACGCCTTCGGCTTCTTTTAGCTTCTGGATGGCTTTCTTCTGCTGTTCGAGGTAGCCGGCGAATTTGATTTCAGTTTCTACGGCGCGGGCTTCGTTGCGGGGGACCGAAGCTAGGCGCTCGCCATTGATTTCGACGAGATCGGCGAGCAGCGGGTCATGGCGTAGTTCAGGCCCTAGGGCTTTGAGGACTTGCTCGATTTGGACTTCGGGGCGCTTGAGGAGCTGGGCCCAGGTCTGGCCGGTGATGGCACTGAATTCTATGCTCTCAAAGTGATCGGAGAGACCTGCGGCGTCGACCTTCTTGGTTGTGAGCAACTGCGCGAGAGCGGCCATGCGGGCCTGCTTCTGCTCGTATTCGGCCCAGGCCTCGTCATTGATCAAGCCGAGCTTGCGGCCATAGGGAGTGAGGCGGCGGTCGGCGTTGTCAATGCGCAGGTGCAGGCGAAACTCGGCGCGGCTGGTGAACATGCGGTACGGCTCATTGGTGCCCTTGGAGATAAGGTCGTCGATGAGAATGCCGGTGTAGCCTTCGGTGCGGTCCAGGGTGAAGGGCGGCTCGCCCTTGAGCTTGAGCGCCGCGTTGATGCCGGCCATGATGCCCTGGCAGGCTGCTTCCTCGTATCCACTTGTGCCGTTGATTTGGCCCGCCAGATACAGACCTTCCATGGACTTGACCTTGAGAGCGCGGTCGAGTTCGGTGGCGTCCACGGAGTCGTATTCGATGGCGTAGCCGGGGCGCAGCATCTCGGCGTTTTCGAGGCCAGGAATGCTGCGGACGATCTGCTGCTGCACCTCCAGCGGGAGCGAGGTGGACATGCCGTTGACGTAGACTTCGTGCGTGTTGAGGCCTTCGGGCTCGAGGAAGAATTGGTGTTGGGTCTTCTCGGGGAACTTGACGATCTTGTCTTCGATCGACGGGCAGTAGCGCGGTCCGATGCCCTCGATGGCTCCCGAATACATAGCCGAGCGGCCTACGTTGTCGCGGATGATCTGCAACGTCTCCGGCGTGGTGTAGGCGATGTGGCAGCTTATCTGGCGCTGGACGATCTTCCTGGTGCGGAAGCTGAAGGGTGTGGGCTCGGTGTCGCCGGGCTGCTCTTCGAAGGCTGCCCAATGGATTGTGCGGCCGTCGAGGCGCGGCGGAGTGCCAGTCTTAAGGCGCGTAGTGCGCAGGCCGAGGCGGCGCAGGGCTTCCCCTAACAGCACACTTGCCGGCTCGCCGCTGCGGCCTGCCGGGTAGCGTTCTTCGCCGCAGTGGATTAGGCCGTTGAGAAAGGTGCCGGTGGTGATGATGGTGGCTCCGGCCAGGAGCTGGCGGCCGTCGCGGAGCTTGAGGCCGAGAACTCGGCGCGGCATTTCCTGATCCCTGTTCCCTGATCCCTGTTCCCTGTCCGCCAGAACCAGATCGACGGCTTCGGCTTGCTTGATGTGGAGATTGGGCTGGTTTTCCAGGACTTCGCGCATTTTTACGCGGTAGAGCTGCTTGTCGCACTGGGCGCGGGGGCTCCAGACGGCAGGGCCGCGGGAGGTGTTGAGCAGGCGGAACTGGATGCCGACGGCGTCCGCGACCTCGCCCATGACGCCGCCGAGGGCGTCGACTTCGCGCACCAGATGACCCTTGGCGATGCCGCCGATGGCGGGGTTGCAGGACATCTGCGCGATCAGGTCGAGGTTCATGGTGATAATCGCCGTCTTGAGGCCCATGCGCGCGGCGGCCATCGCCGCTTCGCAGCCGGCGTGGCCTGCGCCGACTACGGCGATGTCGAATTGTTCGGTGAAGCTCATTGCTTTTTCTATTCTACGGATTTCCCGATTTCTTTGCGGAACTTGAGACATCTTTACATCTCGAAAAGAGTTGGTTCTGGTTTACTCTTGCGCGGTTCGCGCCAGCGAAGATCGATCTCTTCCAGGGACCATCCTTTGAGAACACTGTTTGGCTGTTCTTGTACTACCTCGATATCTTCCGGACCTCTCGCGTAGGAATCGTGCTCTTTCGTGAGCGTCCAGATCGGACTACCGGCAAAGTTCTTATCAGCGGTTCGACGCAGGGTCCAGGTGCCTCGTAGTTTTTCGCCTTGTAGGACGAATTGCAGTTCGCCGCGGCGCAGTGCATGATCCACGTCCAGGTAGCCGGGCATGGGTATCCAAAATCCTCTATCCCACAGCATAGTCACTCCCGCACCCGGCTTTCCTTTGGGATAAACTCCCTCAAATCTCAAGTATTTCTTGCGATGGTCTTCGACCTCGATTGCTTCCCGGCTGAAATAGGGGTTATAACTCGGCCCCAGGGGTACCGCCCAACTCAGCAGCACACCGCTCCATGCAAGCCGGAAGTCATAGTGCAGCCGGGTAGCGCGGTGCTTTTTCACGCCGAAGATCTGTAGGTAGGGGCAATTTTGCAGTAATTACGAAAGCCCGTCGTTCGCAGGGAAGATGTGGCTTGGATTGATTGGCTGAATTTCCGGTGAGACTAAGAGCATGGAATACCTCCTGATTCTGGTAGGTCAAGGCGTTGGCTGTGCGTTTCATATGAGTTTATATATTCGCCTTTTGTTCGCCAATATTAGCCCTGCAATTCAGATCCCGCAAGGACAAAACATCGTAATTTAGGATGTTGCACAAGAAACAGTGCGGAATGGGCTATGGCTTCGCTCACTCGCGAGACGTAGCCCGCCAATGGCTGGCGACCATCGTCATTCGAGCCTAGAATGAATGCGCGAGGAATTCGCGGTATGTTACTTGAGCTTGCCAGGCCGGTCACTCTGCTTGCGAGCCTGCTCTCCCTGCTGGCGGTCTTCCACACCGCGTTTCTCGGCGTGGAGGCCGATTTTCAGCAGCGGATATATGACTCTATGGGGGTGCTGTTGCTCGCCGCGGGCATTTCTTTGGTCAGCGGCATGGCTTTTCTGGCGGGAAAGGCCGACAAGAGACACGGCGCATCCCCGTCGCAGCTCAGATTGGCTCAGATCACGGAGACCTTTCCCATGCAGGTCTTCTTTTGGACGACGGGCTTAATGTTGGTGCTCTTTCTCCTCGCCTGGTATCTAGAGACACACTGCATCTTTTACCGCGACGTGCGCTACTGAGACGTATGCCAGCAAAAAGATAGATACCTCGCTATTTCCACGCGCCGAGCAGGCGGCGGACGAGGATTAGCTGGCCTACGTGATAGGCGTTGTGGTCGGCGATGAGCAGGGCTTCGCGGAGGATGGTCTGGCCTTCGCCGTGGGGGATTTTGGCGTAGAGGTCGGTGGACTTGTCTTCGATCAGGGCGCAAAACGCCTTTAGATCTTTGCGAAATTCCTGGATGCTGTGCTCCCAGGCTGAGTCGTCAGGCGGAGCGGGCGATTTATGCCAATAATCTTCTGGCCATTTGCCTTGCTTGTATTTGGGATTGCGGGAGAAGTCGAGAATGTCCCACTGGGCGATGCGCAGGTGTTCGACCAGTTCCCACGGCGAGTGCTCGGCGCCTTTGGGAGTCTTGCCGCGCAGGTCTTCGGGCAGGTCTTTGATGGCGGCTTCAAAGTCGGCGTGGGCTTCGCTGCCGGTGAGGAGCTTGATCAGGTGCGTTCGCAGTGCTGCGTCGTGATCCATGGGAGATTTTCCTTTTCGGTTGGGTGGTTCGTCTGGGGTATGGAACGGGATTGAGCCTGCGCCGAACGAGCCGCATATTTTAACGGCACGTTTTTGAGATGCAGGTCAGCGCTTGCGCGGCGCTTTCTTTGAAGACTGTGGCTTGAGGAGCAGTTGGAAGTGCTGCCGCAATTGCTGGACGGCGCGGTCGAAGGGCTCAACGGAACCGTAAGAGCGGGAGAGCATGACGCCTCCTTCCATGACGACGAGGACGTAGGTGGATAATGCTTCGCGGTCGGTTCCCCTGGGCAGGCGGTCCTTCAGCTCTTCGACGCATTCGCGGACGGCGTCGATCCAGCCTTGGAAGTTCTGGGCGATGAGCTTGTGGGCGGGGCGGTTTTCGGGGTCGATTTCGAGAGCGAGACGGCCTAGCGGGCAGCCGTAGCGGCAATCTGTCTGCACGATGCCTGCACGATAGCCCTCGAGGATGGCGAAGATGCGCTCAAGCGGCTCATCCGTCTTGGCGAATGCGGGATTGACGATGACCGGGCGCAGCAGCGCGAGGTACTGCTGGAGGACTTCGCGGAGCAGGGCTTCCTTGCTTTCGAAGAAGTGGTAGAAGCTGCCGGAGTTGACCTGGGCGTGGGCCAGCAGGTCGGCCATGCTGGTGCCGGCAAATCCGCGATCCCAGAAGAGGAAGCGGGCGGAGTTGATGAGACGGTCGCGAGTGCCGACGGCATTTTCCATAAAAGATTTCGCTTGCCAAGTTCACGCTATCGTGTTTTTACTTGAACGATCAACTAAGAGGTTGGGAGAGGCGATGAAAGCAGCGAGATTTGGTTTGACCGTGGCCGGATTGGTGATGGCAACCGCTATGGCGATGGGGCAGGGTTCTACTGCGCCGGAAAAGGCGCTGGTGATCGAGGTGAGCGTTCCTGCGCCGCGCGCGGAGGTTTGGAAGGCGTTTGCGACCAGCGAAGGGCTGAGCACATGGCTTACGCCGGGGGCGGTGGTCGATCTGCGGCCGGGCGGGGAGTGGACGGCGCATTTTCCTGGCGGGAAGACCGGCGGCGGGACGATTGTGAGCTTGGTGCCGGAGGAGGAGATGGTGCTTGCGGCGATGGCTCCTGAGCAGTTTCCCGCGGTGCGGGCTGCGCGGACCAGGGCGCGCTTCCAGTTTGAGAGCAAGGGAGATTTTACGGTGGTGCGGCTTACACAGACGGGATGGAAGACGGGCGCGGAGTGGGACCGGGCCTATCAATACCTGACCGTCGGCAACGCGCAACTGCTGGCCACGTTGTGCAGGCGTTTTGTGAGCGGGCCGATCGATTGGAAAAAGGAGTGGGGCGAGGATGCTGCGGACAAACCCGCGAGCAAGTGACGCCAACAAGTAAAAGAGGGCGATTCTGGGCGCTTGGCGCTGAGGGAAAAGTGCCTGGTTCCCGCTCAATCCATGCGTGAAATCGCTGTATTGGCATGTATACTTCCTGCGAAGCAGACATGAAGAAGCACGCTTGCAAGGAGCAGCCATGCAGAGCCGGATTGTGGGCACGACGATGCCCGTTTTGGAATTCCTGTTGCAGCCCAACGACGCAGTCATCTCCGAGGCTGGCGAGCTCTCGTGGATGTCGAGCTCGATCAACATGACTACGCATACGCAGATGATGGGCGGCGGCGGATTCTTTGGCGCGCTCAAGCGTGTGGCCGGCGGCGGCAGCCTGTTCATGACCGAATACCGGGCATGGGGCGCGCCGGGCGAGGTGGCCTTTGCGACGCGCGTGCCGGGGCATATTCTGCCCGTCGAGGTGCAGCCGGGGTACGACTACATGATTCATCGCCATGGCTTTCTCTGCGCCACGGAGCAGATCCAGCTCAGTGTCGGCTTTCAGCAGTCGCTGGGCGCGGGCATCTTTGGCGGCGACGGATTTTTGCTGCAAAAGGTAGGCGGCGTAGGGACGGCGTGGCTGGAGCTTTCGGGCGAGGTGGTGGTCAAGGATCTGGCTCCGGGGGAGACGCTGCGCGTGCATCCCGGCCATGTCGGCGCGTTTCAAGGCTCGGTCAGCTTCCAGATCACGATCGTGCGCGGGCTGAAGAACATGATCTTCGGCGGAGACGGCATCTTCCTCGCTGCTCTTACTGGGCCGGGACGGGTGTGGCTGCAGACGCTGCCGATTTCGCGGCTGGCGCACCAGTTGCAGCACTACATGCCGAGTGGGCGGCAGGAGTCGGTGCAGGGCGGCGTGGTGGGCGGCATTGTCGGGTCGATTTTGGATGGGATGAAGTAAGGGCTGGTGTGAAGGGGCGATTGCGCGGGTGATTCTGGACAGCGGTTCCTTGGACCTGCGATGGTTGCTAGGAATGCTCCGCGCTCCAAAATCCAGGCGAATCCAAATTGCTCTCCTGCTGCTGACGGGATTTTTGGCGTTGAGCGTGGCGTTTGCCCAGGCCGGGCCGAAATCTCCGCCTAAAGGCAGTTCGAAGGGCGTTAAGCAGGCTGCTGACAATCCTCTGCCGAATGGCGGGTACGTCGGCAGCGCGGCGTGTTCACGGTGCCACCTGGGGATTGCGACGACCTTTGCCAAGGCCAGCATGGGGCATTCGCTGACGGCGATTACGCCGGAGTTTTTGAAGACGCTGCCGGTTCCGGCGAGCTACTACGACCCTAAATCAAACCACCATTTTGAGGTCCGCGCGGAGAACGGCAAGCTCTTGCAGAGCGAATTCGCAACGGGCGTGGAAGGCAAAGAGGTTTTTCGCAGCACCCACGAGATGGGATGGATTGTGGGCACGGGCGAGAACGGTTTTGGGGCGCTGTTGCGGCGCGGCGACTATCTCTTTCAGGCTCCGCTCTCGTATTACACCCAGGCTGCGGAGTGGAATCTCTCGCCGGGTTATCAGAATGGCGATCTGGGATTCAACCGGCTCATTCAGCCGGGATGCATCTACTGCCACAGCGGGCGGCCGCAGCCTGTGGCAGGATTTGCCGGAAAGTATGACAGCACTCCCTTTACCCAGACCTCGGTGGGTTGCGAGAACTGCCACGGGCCGGGCTCGGCGCATGTGGCGGCGATGGGACGCGGCGAGGAATATGCGAAGGGAGCCGATCCGACGATCGTCAATCCAGCGCGGCTGAACGGGCAGCTAGCTGACGACATCTGCATGTCATGCCATCAGATTGGCGATGCGCGGGTGCTGCAGCCGGGCAAGACGTACCAGGATTTTCGCCCCGGCCAGCCGCTGGAGCGGACGCTGGCGGTCTTTGAGATTCCGCCGACGCGCGAGAATCCGCCCTCGGACGACCACCTTGAGCACTATTACTCGATGAGTTTGAGCAAGTGCTTTCGCGCGACGCGGAATGCGCCGCCGGAAAAGCAGCTGCGGTGTATTACGTGTCACGATCCGCATGTGGAGCCGACTGCGGCGGAGGCTCCCGCGTACTTCAACGGCAAGTGCCTGAGCTGCCACACGGCGGCGAGCTGCACGGCTCCGGCGCAGGCGCGGCAACAGACTGGGGATAACTGCATTGGCTGTCACATGCCGCGGCGCGATATCCGGGTGATTTCGCACTCGACTGCGACCAACCACCGGATCATTGCGCGGCCCGGCGAGGCCTTCCCCGACGAGGCGTTTACCCAGGCCACGGCGGCGATGCCGGACGTGATCGAGCTTAATCCGGCTGGCGAACGAGGCGCGAAGGCTGCGGTGCCAACGGCTCTCACGCGCTTGCAGGCTTACGCCATTCTCAAGCTTGCCAAGCCGCAGTTTGCGGCCTCGTGGCGCCAGTCTCTAAACGAACTGGAGACGACCGACGCGGAGAATGCCATCGTGCAGGCGGCGCTTGGGCATCGCGATCTGGAAGATCATAAGCCGCCCGAGGCTATCGGCCATCTGCAGCACTCTCTGCGGCTGGACCCGGTGCAGAGCGTGGTTTACCTGGATCTTTCGGAGGCGGAAGACCAGAGTGGGCATGTGGAAGAGGCCATTGCGGCTGCGAGGAAGGCGGTCGAGCTCGACCCCTTTGCGGAGGGACCGCAAAAGGCGCTGATTGCGCGCCTGATTGCCGGGAAACACTACGACGAGGCCGAGGCCGCGATGGAGAAATACCTGGAGAACTTTCCTGAAGACGACTTCATGCGCAAGATGCTGGCTATCGCCAAGCAATAAATATTTTGAATAACTCCGAGTTTTCATTCTTCGCCGTTGGCGCTACGGAAGGCATTGTTTGGATGCGCCGGTGATTTTTTTGACTTACCAAAGGTGCAGTTACAAATCTTTACAACTTAGGGGCGGAAAACCGTCAACTTGCGGCTGCCCTGGCGCGTCTACCGGGCATGACAACCCGATGGCTTCATGGGCGCTCGCCCAATGAACCTGTAGCCCGCTGTGGGCTTGGAGCCACCATAGTCATCCTGGCAGCAATGCCAGGACTGTTCTATGCTGCGCGCGCATCTGCCGAAGTGGACCCCAGTCCACGTGCGGACCCGGCGGCTGCGCGCGCCAGCCCCCATGCAGCATCCCGCGCCAGTCCCGCGCCCAACGACGGCTATGTGGGTTCGGGCGCATGTTCGCGTTGCCATGTTGAAATTTACAACCACTTCCTCCGCACCAGCATGGGCCGCTCGCTTACGCCGGTGACGCCAGATTTTCTGCACAGTGTTCCCGTTTCCGCTTCCATCTACGATCCAAAATCAGACCGCCATTTTGAAGTTCATACCCAGGACGGAAAGCTGTATCAGAGCGAATACCAGGTGGATGGTGCGGGGCATGAGGTCTTCCGGAATACGCACGCCATCGATTTCATTGTGGGCACGGGAGCCAATGGGCTGACCGGGTTGACCCAGCACGACAACTATCTCTTCGAGGCGCCGCTTTCTTATTACAAGGAGACGGGAAACTGGGCGCTGTCGCCGGGCTACGAGAAGAAAGACCAGGGCTTTAGCCGCGTGGTTGCGCCGGGGTGCATCTTTTGTCACAGCGGGCGTCCCCAGCCGGTGGCTGGCAGGATTGGGAAATACCAAAACCCGGCGTTCAGCCAGCTTTCCGTGGGCTGCGAGAACTGCCATGGGCCGGGGTCGGCGCATGTGCAGGCCATGGGCATGGGCGAGTCGTATTCGAGAGGCAAAGACCCGACGATTGTGAATCCTGCGAACTTGACTCCGGCGCTGGCGGACAACATCTGCATGTCGTGCCATCAGACGGGCGACATACGCGTTTTCCAGCCAGGCAAAACGTATGCGGATTTTCGGCCTGGGCAGCCGCTGGACCGGGTGCTGGCTATCCTGATGACGCCGCCGACGCGGGAGAATCCTCCAAGTGAAGATCATGTGGAGCACTACTACTCGATGATCCTGAGCAAGTGCTACCGGGCCAGCGCGAACCAGCCCAGCGAAAAGCAGATGCGCTGCATCAGCTGCCACGATCCGCATATTGAGCCGGCCAGCGAGGAAGCGCCGGCCTTCTTCAACGGCAAGTGCATGAGCTGCCACACGGCGCAGAGCTGCAAGGCTCCGGCGGAGGTGCGCACCAAAACCGCGCCAGCGGACAATTGCATTGGCTGCCACATGCCCAAGCGCGCGGGCAGCGTCATTTCCCATACCAGCCTGACCAACCATCGCATTGTGGCGCGACCGGATGAGCCCTTTCCAGACGCCGCATTTCAAATGACCACGGCTGCGCTGCCGGATCTGATCTATCTCGATGCCGCGCCTGGCGATACCGCGCCGCCGGCGGTGACCCTGCTGCAGGCTTACAGCGAGTTGAAAGAGCAGTCGCCGGCGTACGAGGCTTCTTTTTTAAAGACGCTGCGCGAACTGGAAACGTCGGAGCCGGAAAATGCGCTGGTGCAGGCTACGCTGGGCCACCAAGCTCTGACGGCGGGACGATGGGATGATGCCGAGCAGCATTGCGAGGAGTCGCTCAAGCTCGACCCTGCGCAGCCGCAGGTTTTGAGCGACCTCTCGGAAGTTGCCGGGCAAAAGGGCCGCGCGGATGAGGCTGTGACCCTGGCGCAGAAGGCGGTTGCGCTCGACCCCTTCAATGCCCCGTTGCAAAAGGTGCTGGTGACGCGGCTGATCGATGCCAAACGGTATCCGGAGGCCGAGGCGGCGATGGAAAAATACCTGGAGAATTTTCCCGAGGACGACTTTATGCGCAAGATGCTGGCCATCGCCAAGCAGGATTGACGGCTATTCGTAGTAGGTGGCCGTGGTGGTGTCCGTCTCCCAGATGGTGCAGTCTTTTACGCGAACGCGGCCGCCGGTCATCTCGGCTAATTGCTGGCTGGTCTGGTCGTAGAAATAGCGGGCAAGGTTTTCGGCGGAGGGGTTGAGCTCGATAAAGGGCTCAAGGTCGTTGAGCATCTGGTGGTCGATGCGGTCGATGACCGGGCGCAGGACGTTCTTGAGCAGCTTGAAGTCGAGCAGCAGGCCGGTTTCGTCGAGCTCGCGGCCGGCCAGGGTGACGCGGACTTTGTAGTTGTGGCCGTGCGGGTTCTCGCACTTGCCAAAGTAGTTGCGCAGATAATGTCCGGAGGAAAAACCCGCCTCCACTGTCACTTCATACATGCTTGTCTTTGCTTTCCGAGGGGGAGATTCGCCCTGTCTCTATTTTAGAGGGCCGTGCGGTGCTCAAGGATTCTTCTTGCGCCGGGCGCGTTCGGCTCGGCGGCGCTCGTCGGTGCGGCGGTCAACCTGCTCGAAAAGGTGCGACATCGAGCCAATTAGCGTGGAAACCAGCGCAATCAGGACTAAAAAGGTCGAAAGCGTCTTCCACAGCGAGGCATTGGCGGGCAGGCCGGGCTGAAAGCTGGAGGGGACGAAGGTCATGCCGCAGGAGACCAGGGCGAGGAATCCGAGTGTGGCGGCGAGAGCGTAGAAGTTTCGGGACATGGCAACAGGAAGAGCTACAGCTCCTATTCTACTGCCCTGCGGTTTTTCTCAAGCTCAGCTTGCTGCCACGCGGTCACTCGTTCCATCGCAGTGGCCTTCACTTCGTCCAAAATGCCCTCTTCTTCAAGGAAGCTGTCGAAGCTGGAGCCGGTGTGGTCGAAAGCGGGTTCGGAGGCTTTCACTCGAGGTTCCTTTCTGCTCTTGCTCTGTTCTGGTTTATGCTCGCGACTGACTGTTGGGCGCAAGCCAGCGGGAGAAATGTTGGTAGATCGTCCAGTCTTTGTCCGGCTCGATTGAAAACTCGACGACGAAGCCAGCGAACAAGGCCACTGCATCTTCAGTCCGCTGTTTCACGCTCTCCACGTTTCGCGTGTAAAAAATAAGGTCACGGAGGCCGTTGTTGGTGACGACAAGGACGCAAAGCGACTCGTTGTCGATTTCTAACAACTGGCTGACGCTCATTTCGAGCGAATCCAGGTCATCTTCTTCCTCGAAAGAAGGAAATCCATTGGACTGTGGATTGCGCAAGTGTACGGAGATGATCACATGGTGGTCATAAGCGGGAATGGGAGCTAGGCCGCTGTAGGCGTTTGCCATGCGTACAATCATGGGAAAACCGTCGCGCTCGCCTTGCCCCAAAATCCAGTCATTCGGCCCAGGAGCACGCGGAGATTCGTCCGTCTTCTTGGAAAATGGCCACATTGCACAGTCCTCGTTTTGCGTGAAGATCCAGTCTACTCGAAGAATGCCTGCACGTCGGTGATTGTGTTCGTCACTCGATACGGCGGCAGACTT
>Ga0206802_1153_pt1 | contig 15819 bp, 9 predicted proteins | sample Alteio_BWOrgCont_63_FD_152902 | JGI IMG/M metagenome (GOLD analysis project Ga0206802, IMG submission 152902) | Enriched cells from forest soil in Barre Woods Harvard Forest LTER site, Petersham, Massachusetts, United States -... | ecosystem: Environmental > Terrestrial > Soil > Temperate forest > O... | reverse complement strand
TTGAACGTGGTATTGCCGTGGCCAATCCTTTTGGCAGTAATCCAACTGAAAAAGAAAAATTAGAATCTAAAGCAGCGCCACTCAAAAAAGATGAAGATGAAGTGAAACAGAAAAATTTAGTTGCAGCTTCAGTCAGTAAACTTTTGCAGCAATATGCAGCATTAGGAAGTTTCAATCCATTGCATAAAGATCCATTACCAGCAGTGGGAAGATTGGCTGCTGCACAAATGCTGGATCCGACACCTACTCTGTTGAATATCTGGATCAGTCCTGTGCTCAAAGCACCAAGGCAGTTGTTTGGCCAGGGAGTTGAAGCAGTGGTTAGTAGCACAGTTTCATTTGCTGAAGGATTAAAGAGGAATTTTTTAAATTTTCCTCGAGTCCAGTTGTTGCAAGAATTATCGCAAATGCGCAAATTAAATATGCTAAAACCAGCAGAGCTTTCTGAAATGGATGATCTTGAAAATCATTTGATTGATGAACTTACATTAGCGCAAAAACGAGAACTGCTTCATACGCTTAAATCTGACCCTGATCTTCTTAAAAAAATAGCAAAAGGAATTGGTAAAGATAAAAAACGCGATCAAATGAATGTATTTAGCCGTGTCACTGCAGCCTCAGGTGAGGGTGTAGCAAAAGCTTTAGCAGGTTGGCCGCCAGTGGTTGTGAAAGATATGGTTACCGCTGCTGTGAAAATAAATCAAAAACTCGCCAAACAACGATACGAACTTCAATCTTTAACTGAAGCACAAATTGAACTTGATAAGCAGCGCAATGAATACGCGATTCGCACATTAGAAAAGACAGGCTTAAATGTATTGATCAGTGCAATCAAAGTATCATCTAACGATTCTAAAGTGAATCTAGCGCAAAAACGCCAATTCGCTGTTATTCTTGCTGATCTTTATGGCAAAGATCGTGCAACTAGCCTTCTTTACGCACATGAAGAAGTCAGTGCTTTTGTAAAAGATCCTGCGCAAATCAAAAAATTGATATTAGATATCAATAAAGCCAATTCAAAGCTAGGACATGCACTTGCAATTGAAAGCATGATCGCAGGTTATGTACATGACTGGGAAAACCCAGAAATCATGGAAAGTAAAGATCCAGTAGTGACACGCCAAGATTTGACAAATGTTTTAGAGAGAATTGAAGCACAACAAATTTTCACCATGATCGACCAAGCATCAAAAAATGATATCAATGCAGCTAATCGTTATGCCATATTTAAATTATTACTGGCTGGAAAAGCCATGTCAGCTGAGCAACTCGGCAATGCTTTTTCTGAAAGTGATAATGAGTATTCAAAAGCTGACTTATTAGCCTCATTGGTTAATCGTTATAAACAACTTGATCAAGAATCTGCGCGAGAGCTCAAGAATAAGATAGGTCATTTTATTGGAAGATTAGCGCGTGCTGACGTTGAAGTAGCTAGAATTGTTTTCCAAAATGATGAAATGAAAACTATTTTGGAAAATGAATCTCCTACTTTATTTCATGAATCCTCGATTAATACCTTAGACTTTGATTATGTAGGTGGCCGACATGAAGAAGAAAATCGAGATTTTGCAGATTTCTTACAAAAAAACCGCAGTGTCGCTGTACTCATTACTAAGGCAATGGATAAAGATGAATCGAGATCGGATGATGAGATTATTAGAGATCACAGTAACGATCCTTGGGCATTCGCCGAATTAACTGAAAAATTTATCAAGAGACGTCTTTCGCATGGTAGTGAGGCAGAAACTAAGCTCCGCGAATTCTTTTCAGCTGCAATACTCTGTCGTGATAACCAAAAGTCACGTGATAAAATGCTAAAAAAGAAAGAAGATTCTCTACATTCAGTTAGCGCGCGTTTTTTAGAATTATTGACAGTGAAAGCTTCTTATAAATTTTGGGCGGCAGCTAGAGTGGATTTGATTGAAAAGCCAGGCAAAGAACTGTTTCGTAGCTTTGATAGTAAGGTGGATGAATTAGAAAAACTGTCTAATGGATTTGCAGAGCGAGAACGAATAGAGTTTATGAAAGAAGTTGGGAAATTTATTAATACCAAAAAAGCTGCGATTACTTCTGCTGTATCAGACTTAAAGAGTATGAAACAAGATTTTTCCATTCACACGAGTGAAGTGCGACAATTGATAGAAAAAACTAGGCAAGAAGTTGAGGCGAAAATAAGGTTTTGGGAGAAGGATATAAAAGATCGCGCCAATATTCGCGAACTAGATAAACAGTTAGGTAGGATTGACGAGAGTTTGACAGAGTATCTTAATCAGCGCGGAATTATCAAAGCTGCTCTTTTAAGTGCGCTGGGTTACAAATTAAGAATGGAAAAAATTACCATGGTCACGACCGCTCGAGAAAATCTTAGAGAGATGAGAGGCAAGCTTAGCAAAGCAAGACCCGATGAGTATGACGATTATGCTACATTGGCATTGAACTTTGGAAAATCATTGGATGAAAAGCATAAAAATTTGATGCAAGCAGAATCAGATGCAATTAAGCAAGATGAGAAACAAAGAATAAAAGATGAGGAAGGGCCACGCCAATCAGCCGGTAGCTCAAAACAAGGTAAATTAGGATCTACCGTGTCTCAAATTCAGGTATTGTTGGATGAAAAACGTAAACATGAAGTGAAGGCAGGTAAGAGGCCGTCGCTGATATCAGAACTTCAAGATGATTTCTCGGAGCGAATGATGCTTATTGGAAAAATATTTTTGACTATTGCAACGCGATTGGTGTCTTGGGTGTCATCTAAGCCTAAGGTTACGCATAAGCCTGCGATTGGGATGGAGAAAGGTGCAAGGCAATCTCGTTCAAAATAAAATTTATTGTTAGCAGAAGAGTGCCATTTGCTAACACAAATTTCTACTTAAAAGCACCTTTTTCATCTATAATTAGCTGATAAATTCAGAGCAAAACGAGTGCTTATGCAATCCCAACCTATTGAATCAAAAGATATAAGGTGCGCAGAATTTGAAAAATTCTACACCGAAATTTTGGCCTCACCATTGGACCCGCAAATCAAACTTGATGTTCATAAAAATGTTCAATGCTGGGTCTACATCGCTCAGAATTTTGATTTTATTAAAAATGCTGTTGATGATTGGAAAAAATATCCTGTAGGTGAAAAATCAAAAGCAGCTGATCAATATTACCCTTATGCTCAGAACAGAGAACGTGACAAAAAAAGTGGTTTACTGCGCACCCCTGAAAACCTTTCTTTTCATATTAAAGATTATAAAGATGGTGCAAATGCAGTAAGCGCTTTAAATAATCATCTTGATCAAATAGCCAGTGTGCTAAAACGACTTTCCGTTGAAGATCGAATTATATTTGGATTGATGTTGGAGTGGAATAAGCAAGTAGGTTGTATGGAAGCCCGCGCAGAGCGAGCGCTTGGTTGGGCATCCAGAAAATTATCTGGCATGACCCCTTTGTTAAAAGACATTATGACTGAAATTGGGGGTTTATATAATATCAGTTCGAAAGAAAAACCATTCATCGATTTTGCAGAAGAATATTGTCGAAGAAGAGGGTATACGCAATGGATCGATGATGAACAGCAACTCAGCGATATTTCGAAACAACTTCTCTACCAGCAAGGAGTTTTAGCATGTTTGATAGACGAAGAAAAGAAAGAAGAAAAACTCTCTGAATTAGCAGCAGCTTATAAAGCACATATTCAATCTGCAACAGCCATTGTATTGGGATTCACAGGGACGATGATCCAACATCACTTTGCTGATGAAAATGAAGCAAAGAAATTTCTTGATTGGGCTAAAGAGCAGAAGCAATTGCCGAGCATTAACAAGGCGTCAATAGCTAAAGAAATATATAAGGGTAAAGTTAGCTATGTAGTTCGTCTAAATAAGAAGCAGCTTGAAATCATAGATAAGGAACAGCTTAATAGAGTAATGAAACCTCCGCAATCTGCGGTTATAGCAGCACCGAAAACTGCAAGTCCCGCTGTAGTTCCTGATGTAAAAAAACCACCGGTTATTATTCAATCTACTCCAAGTTCTCAGCGTTCAGATAGTGAAATTAAACAGTTGTGGGGTAAATTACAAACAGCCATTGATGCAGGTGATGCTAAGGAAATAACAAGACTCATGACAGGAGTGACTCATGAAGAGCAAGTAACTTTACTAGAGATCACTGATGTTTGTGGCGCTAACCTTCTTAATCGGGCGGCTGCAATAGATGACAAAAATTTTGTAATATTATTTGATCTTTTTTTAGAAGATGTTCGCAATAAAGCACTCTGCGTGCGAGATTACGAGGGCTTTAGTGTGGCACATACAGTTGCTTATTCTTTACTACCTGATACTTTTTGCCACTTAGTTAAAAATACGGATGAAAAGACTCTTAATTCTGTACTGCCTTTGCTAGCTAGAGAAGGCAGCAGCGTCTTGCATTTTGCTGCAGAAAGGCAGAAAGGCAAACCTTTTCGCATGCTTGTTGAAAAAGTTGATGCAAGACTCTTCAGCGAGACACTGTCTTTGCTAAATGGGCAAAGAATTACCGTCTTACATTACGCTGCTGAAAATCAGCCAGATGACGTGTTTTGCCTTGTGGTTGACAAGGCCGATGCAAAAGCTATCAGCAAAGGACTGCGTTTGAAAAATAATTCCGGCAACACTGCTTTGCATCTAGCTGCTCGTGATCGAGTAGGTCAGCCATTTCGCCTCTTGATTGAAAAGGCTGATGCAAAAGATCTCAGTCAGGCACTACCTTTGCAAAATAAAGTAAAGGAGACCCCCTTACATTTTGCTGCTATGGGACAGCCAGATGATGTGTTTTGCCTCTTGGTTAAAAAAGTCGATACAAAAGCCATTAATCAGGCACTTCCTTTGCAAGATAAGGATGACAACACTGTTTTGCATTTAGCTGCCATCTATAAACGAGGTGACTCATTTCACCTCTTGATTGAAAAAGCAGATGCAAAAATCATTAGTGAAGTATTGCCTTTGCAAAGTGAAAACAAAGAGACTGTTTTGCATCTGGCTGCTTGGAAACAACCCGCTGATGTTTTTTGTCGTCTTATTGAAAGGGCCGATACAAAATCTATTGATCAGGCGCTTTGTTTGCAAAATAGCGCTCAAGAAACCGTTTTGCATGTGGCAGCATGCTACCAATCCAGCGATGCTTTTGGTTATTTAATTAAGCGTTGTAGCTCTGAAGCTTTGAGCAAGGCTTGTTGCCTTTATAAAAAAGGCACAAGTGTTCTGGAAACTGCGCTATCTTATCAATCACCTAGTGTGATTGCAGAATTACTCAATGCGATTGATGATGATGCTTTAAAAGCTATGTTCAAAGCACCTAATATCCCATCGCGATTACTCGCTGCAGTGGCGGGTTGTTTAGGTCATGATCCTAGCTTTCAAACACAGCCGTTAGTTGGACGATTATTTGCATTAGCAGGGCCGCAGTTAGCAGAGTATTGCACTCAACTATGGCTAGCAGGAAAATCACTACCACACACTGTGATTCAAGCCGCACTTCCACATTTTAAAAAACTTATTCAGATGCAAGCACAACGAGCAGCTGAACTTGAAGAAATAGCACGAATATTTTCTAAAGAAGAAAAAACTGCAAGCAAACAAGATGTTTTACTCATCCGGTTGAAATCAGGTGAAGCGCTAGAGTTAAAAGATAAAGAAAAAGCATCAGAAACGCTTTGGAAGCAGGGGCTATATTCACTCTATGACTACCATTTATTAAAAAAACACTTTCCAGGCAGTCAACTTGCCCAAACAGCAGATGATTTACATTATTTAGATTTGTTATTACAAGGTTGCCCTCTTCCTTTTAAACCAACGGAGATTAATCCAAGGCTTGCACAAACGAATGCCAAAGGAGAAGTGTTATTTAAAACTATCAAACCCAAAGATTGGTCTGAATTTTTAAAACAAATGAAGAATTATAATTATCGTGCCGAGTTGCGAAATCCAAATCAGGATAAATCAGAAGCAAAAGATAAATATGTGCACTTGGAAGGTAAAACTCTCTCTGAATTAGGCAAGGAATATGAAGTCCATAAAGACAAAAAGAAAGATCCTTATGAACAGACAGCCAAGCAATCGGTCAGCTTGCTTTCAGAAAATTACGATACAGCTATTTTTGGAGAGCATGATCCTGATCGTCAACTAGTTGGTTTATTATTCAGTAGAGAATTTTCTGTCATTAAAGCAATGTTGCTAAAAGATTTAGGTACTTTTTATCGTAAATGGGTAGGCAGCAAAAAAGATGTAGCAGAATATGCAGAAGCAATGAAGGATATTAACGTCACCGATTTTGAGAAATTTAAAGAAGAAGTGGCAAAAAATCCGCAAAAATTAAATGAAATGTTGGTAAAGTTGTCACGCAAATCAATGTTAGGTGTGGTAATGGCAACGGACACACCTCTGGCGCGCAGGCAAGCAAGGGCTTATCAAAAAGACATCCGGGATGAGCTACAAATTGATTTACCAATTTATTTTTATGATCGCGCTTTGCGTATCATGCGGCTTTACACGCCTCGTGAGCGGGAAGATGATTTTAATCTGGAAAAGCGCTTGGGATTGTTACAGACGGCTATTATTAGAGATGATGCCAAGGAAGTGGCAGCGTTCATTGAAGGAGTAACTGAACGAGAAAAAACAAAATTACTTAGTGGGTATGTCGATGACATAGGCGCTAATCTTCATATGGCGGCTGAAAAATCAAAAACAAGTTTAATAATATTATTCAATTTTTTCTCAACTATTTTACATGTGGCAGCTGGCTATCAATTAAGCGATGATTTTCTTGCCTTGATTGAGAGGGTAGATGTAAAAATTCTTAACCAATCATTAGGTTTGAAAAATCACATGGGTGAGACCGTTTTGCATATTGCTGCCAATAAGCAGCCAGTAGAGATTTTTCGCCTTCTTCTTAAAAAAATAGATGATGAGACACTCCTTAAATTATTGCCCTTGAAAAATATGCAGGATGAATCTGCTTTCCTTGCAATTGCTATGTTTCAACCAGGCGTGATTTTAGTTGAGATAATTGAACGTTACTCTAAGAAGGGTGAAAGTATTTTGGAATCTATTCTGCCTCATCAGTCACCTGGAGCTATCGCAAAATTACTGAATGCTATTGATCATGATACATTGAAAAAAATGTTCCATGCACCTAATATTCCACTGCGGTTGTTTGATGCAGTTGCAAGCTATATAGGACATGAACCTAGCTTTCAAACAGAGCCTTTGATTAGCCGATTAACTGAGTTAATGGGACAAAAATTAGTAGATTACTGTACTAACTTATTGCTAGCAGGAAAACCATTACCGAAGGCAGTGATTCAAGCTGTTTTTCCTTCTTTTAAAGAATTCATTAAAGAAGAGAAATTGAGTAAGGTACCTAGTAATACGCAAGAGTTTATTGAGTTGCTGGAATTCTATAAAATGTTTGAAATAAATAAATCGCCAGAACCTAAGAAGCCCTGGTATCAAAATCTGTGGAAATTGGGCGAGGTTAGTAGAGAAGTCAATCTGTCAGCTACAGTCAAGATGATAGCTTTACTGAAAGGAGAAAAGAAGGAATTTACCGAACCAGAATTTGATGCGTTCAAGCGTAGTAATCTGGGTGAAATTATTGCTGATATGAGGAATAAAAAATTATTGCCTGATGAATTTGCAAGGCAGGAAAAAATTTATGCCATTAGGATGAGGAAGAGTTAGTGCAGTGTGCAATGATCTGAAGCTTGCTGTTACTTAAACATCTCCCGTACCGTTTTAGTCGCCGCTCCCCAATTTAACCGCGTCTGATATTCATGAAACGCCGACAATGCTAGTTCGTCATAACGTCGATAATCCTGCATAAGATTACTAAGATACTCACAATAAGCTGAAACAGGCGAAGACAATGAAAAAGTCATGCCATTGATATGATCTTTTACTACAGTTGAAATCCCACCAACATAAGAAGTTAAAACGGGCAACCCGAATGCATTTGCTTCACAAAAAGCAATACCGTAAGCCTCAGCCCGTGATGGCAGAAAAAGAAAATGTGATTCACGAAACAGTCCAGTGATTTTTGCAATGCCTTCTGGTGTTCGTTTAGAGATAAAGCCATGGCATTTAATATAAGCTGGCACTTCAACATCTTTTGGTGGCATACAGCCTACAAAATTGAGTTCAACTGCAAGACCCGCTGCGTGTAGCGCTTTAGTGACATTAAATACGGTATCACCACCTTTTCGATCCCAATGTTTACCAACAAACAACAATTTGATCCGATCACGTGGGCGTGACTTCAACATGGCTTTAATGTCATCCAATGTGTGATGACATTCAATATTGGCACCGAAGGGTACTACTTTTACTTTGTTTTTATCTGCGCCATAAATTTCTAATGCGGTTCGTGCCGCCCAATCGGATGAAAAAATCGCTAAGCTGCAACGCGATAAACATTCCCGCGTGATAATATTACCTTGTTCGATAGAGCTTGCTGAGTGACTGGAAAATCCAGGATAAAATCCAAGCAAGCTCGCATAGAGTGCATCAGTCCAAAGAACTAGCGGTTGCTTGCAATCTAGGTAGGCGATAGGGTTAATTAAAGGTGAAATAACCACATTAGCATTAGATTTTTTTAAGATTTCTGCTACTTGTTCAGAGTAATATTTTGCCGCAGTAGTGTTAAATCGAGGGCTTTCACGTTGCCCGGCTGCCAGGTTTTTCCAAAATTGTTTTAATTTAAAAAACGGTGGCAGTTTTCGTTTTAATCCACCAATGTGTTCAATCTCAGCCCCATCCTGTTGAAATCCTTTAGCCATGTGATAGGGCGTCCCTGACCAGTTGCCAACATCACGTGAGTCAAAGGTCGTTGTAAAAGCGATTTTCATGTTGATTCCTTTTTCTGAATCAGGGGGATCTGCCAAAAAATTTCGTTAAATTGTTTTAATGAAAATTGATTATTAACGCGTTGATAACCTTGCTCTCCCCATTTCGAGAGTGTTGATGTTTCCATTTGATATGCTTTCAGCATTTCTGCAGCTAATTCAGAAGGTTTGTTGCAATCAATCAAAATTCCGCTATCACCAATGACTTCAGGAATTCCATTGACTTTGGTTGCAATAATAGGAGTCTTAGCAATCATGGCTTCTAGCAAGACGCGTCCAAAAGCTTCTTGAATAGAGGAGGAAATGAAAACATCAAATGCTTTGGCAAAACTAAAGGCATCATTACGATAGCCTGTAAAAATAACATCATCTTGCAAGTGGAGTGAGTGAGTCAACTGCTTCAATTCATGTTCTAAGATGCCATCCCCTAGAATAATTAATTTTGCTTTTGGACATTGATTTTTGATTGCTGCAAAAGCTTGGATTAATGTTTTTTGATCTTTGTTTTTTGCCAATCGACCAATGGTGCCAAATACAAAAGTGTCATCTGGTAAATCTAGTTGTTGTCGGGCTTCTTTTCTTGATAATAATTTTGGCTCGGTTAAGTCTACATCGAGCATATTATAAAGCGTGATCACCCGTTCCGAGGGAATACGCCAAATTGCTTGGCGTAAATCATCGCGTACTGCATTAGAAACACCTGCAAAAAGAATATTATCTTTCGCTAGTGCCGCAATCAGTATTTTGCGTGCGAATGAACTGAGTGTTCCCAGCTCATGCATCACAGAGATCAAAGCAGGAATAGGATGAAAGCGTGAAACCAAAAGCATAACGTAGGTAGGTTTATAGCGATGACACACTACTATTTCAAAATTTTTCTCGCGGGTCAAAGCCAGCATTCTTTTAATGGCATCGATCTTGAGCCCACGTACTGATTTTTTAGGTGAATTCAGGAAAATGACTTGGTCTGCCAAGTGCCGCTTTCTTATTGCTTCATCTGGTTCGCCCACCAGATAAACAACAGTCACGGCATGTTTGTTTTTATCAAATAATTTTGTGTACTGATTACTGATATCAATAAATTGCGTACCATAACCGTGGCCGAAAAGTAAAACATTTTTCCGCATCATGACATCGCTCTATTAGTAGTCTAGGCTCGCATCTTGCAAGATTTCATCAGCCTGAAATTCTTGCAGGCTTTTTTGCACACGCTTTAACCCTTTGATGACTGATTTTTCTTTACGACTTAAGGTGGGATTTAAAATAGTCGTTGCATGATTAATATGATCCATGTATTTAAGCAATTTTTCTGAAGGTAAGAAAATCATTCTATGTCCATTTTCAACTAGCTTGCGATGCATCGCTTTTCCTGCCACTTCTTCACCATCAGCGAATCCTGAATGATATTTTTTAATTAAATCCATTCGATAAAGCGCGCAATGGCTGCGTAAGTAATAGTGGTTGTGATCCAGGCCTTCCAGTGCATGATCATTTTTGTGAATCAAACGGTAATAATGCTGTTGGATGAAACGCTCAATTGATTTCAAGGCATGTTTCCAGGCGGGTTTACGTTCCAATTTCCAGGAGCCGACACCCGCAATATTTTGATTGGCTTGAATCTGTGCCAATAAAAAGGGCAGCCATTCTTTATTGCGCACTAGCGTATCAGTATGAATGGATAAAACATAAGGAGTATCAACATGGGCCAATGCCAAATCTAATGCGCGTGAATGAGAAAGTGCAGGGGTTTCACCTGGAATAGCAGTACGTTCAATTAATTGAATCCACTTAAGAGTGCGTAAATACTTGACTGATTCATCGCGGGAATCATTATCAATCACCAGCATTTTCGCAAGCTGAGGATCAGTATGCTTTCGCAACAGGCGTAGACATAATTTAGTGAGTTGTTCTGTTTTGTAATTTGGGATTAAAATGGTCACCTGCGGGGACTGCATGTATACTCCTTGGTTTTCCAGATATGAAAGACCCATATTAGATGCGAAATAGGGGTGGTTTGTCAAAGAATGTGAGGTGAATTTTGCGAAAAGGTATCATATTGGCTGGTGGTCATGGCACACGGTTTTATCCCGCCACACGCAGCATTTCAAAACAATTGTTGCCAGTTTACGATAAACCTATGATTTATTACCCTTTATCAACCATGATGATGACGGGTATCCGCGAAATTTTACTAGTGACTTTGCCGCATGAACTAGATCTTTTCAAGCGGTTGTTAGGTGATGGTTCCCAATGGGGAGTCAAGCTTGAGTATGCAACCCAAAAAACTCCGAGGGGAATTGCCGAGGCATTTATCATTGGTGAATCCTTTATCGGCAGTGATTCAGTGTGTTTAATGTTGGGTGATAACATTTTATATGGTGAGGGCATTGCTTCCATGTTACAGGAAGCCTCAAGTCAACAGCAGGGTGGTACGATTTTTGGTTATTACGTGAAAGACCCCGAGCGTTACGGTGTCGTGTATTTTGATCAAGCAGGCAATCCTTACGATATTATTGAAAAACCCAAACAACCTGAGTCTCATTATGCAGCGATTGGCTTGTATTTTTATGATAATGCAGTGATCGATGTTGCCAAAAAATTGCAACCTTCTGATCGCGGTGAATTAGAAATTACCGATATAAGTCGCCATTATTTAAAACAAAAAAAATTAACCGTCAAAAAACTAAGTCGTGGCACTGCCTGGTTGGATACAGGAACGCCTGTCTCTTGGTTGGAAGCATCCAATTTTATTCAAATTCTTGAGCATAGACAGGGATTGAAAATTGGTTGTGTAGAAGAAGTGGCTTGGCGCATGGGATATATCAATAATACGCAATTATCACAGTTGGCTGAACCCTTGTTAAAGAGTGGTTATGGCCAATATATGATGCAATTAATGGATTAAAAAATATGAAAATCACTACTACAAAATTAGCCGGTGTCTTAATCATAGAACCGCGCATTTTCCATGATAGCCGTGGCTATTTTTTTGAATCATTCCAAGCTCTGCGTTATCAAGAACAAGGTATTCCAGCTTTCGTGCAAGATAATTTTTCTCGCTCGAATCAGAATGTCATACGAGGCTTGCACTACCAACTAGAGCATCCGCAAGGAAAGCTTATTTTTGTAGCCAGAGGAAAAATCTTGGATGTCATGGTCGATATCCGCAAAAATTCACCTACTTTCGGCCATTCTATGACAGTTGAATTAGATGACCAATTACATCGCCAAGTTTATATTCCCATTGGATTTGCGCATGGCTTTTGCGTGATATCACCACAGGCAGATGTTATTTATAAATGCACTGATTATTATCATCCCCCTGCAGAGCGCGGTATTCTCTGGAGTGATCCTGATTTGCAAATACCTTGGCCGATTAACAACCCAATCGTCGCGCCTAAAGATGAACTTTTTCCACTACTAAAAAACATCCCTGACAAAGAGTTATTTTAACGATGAAAGCGCTTATCACCGGTGCCAATGGGCAAGTTGCTTTTGAATTGCAACGCTATGCAGGCGAAAGAACAATCACTGCATTGACTAAAGAACAGTTGGATATTACTCATCCCGATACATTGATTCAATCAATTCGGCCTGATGTGGTCATCAATACAGCGGCCTATACTAAAGTCGATGATGCTGAAAAAAATCCTGAGTTGGCTTTTGCAGTGAATCGAGATGGTGCAAAAAATCTGGCGATTGCTTGTGAAAAAATGCAATGTCCTCTCATTCATTTATCAACAGACTATGTTTTCGATGGGCAAAAACAGACACCCTATCTTGAAGAAGATCTTGTGATGCCATTAAGTATTTATGGGAAAAGTAAATGGGAAGGAGAGGAAGCGGTTCGTCACCATTGTGAAAAACATATTATTATTCGTACGAGTGGAGTTTTTGGTGTCCAGGGAAATAATTTTGTGAAAACAATGTTACGTTTGGCAAAACAAAATTTAAAGCCGCGTGTCATCAATGACCAAATCACATGCCCCACACCCGCGAGCGATATTGCTAAAATGTTATGGCAGGTTTGTGAGAAACTCACTAGTGTGCATGAGTGGGGAACTTATCATTTTTGTGCTACACCTGCTGTAAGTTGGTATGAATTTGCTAGCAATATCATTGATGCGGTGGAATCTATTCCAACAACAGATTACCCATTACCAGCCGCTCGGCCAAAATACTCTGTATTAGACTGTCAAAAAATCAAAAAAATATTTAATATCCAACAACCCAATTGGCAAAAAGGTTTAAAAGATGTCGTCGATGAATTATCAACCACGTAATGTCTTAGTCACAGGCGGTGCCGGTTTTATTGGTGCAAATTTTATTCGGTGCTTACTGGCAAGTGATCGCAGCGTGCAGATTGTTAATTTGGATTTATTGACTTATGCAGGCTCACTTAACAATTTAAAAAATCTACCAGATGAAAAACGCCATGTTTTTATCCGTGGTGATATTGCTGATAGCAAACTAATTGAAAAACTATTACGAGAATATCAAATTGATACGATCATACATTTTGCTGCTGAAAGTCACGTAGATCGTTCGATACAAGGGCCTTTGCCATTTATTCACACGAATGTGGTGGGGACATTTACTTTATTGGAAGCTGCGCGTCAATTTTGGCAGCAACAACAAAAATGGGATGAAATGCATTGCCGGTTTCATCATATTTCAACAGATGAAGTTTATGGATCGCTGACATCGACTGCAGACCCTTTTACTGAAACTTCACCCTATGCTCCTAATTCGCCTTATTCAGCCTCAAAGGCGAGTGCAGATCACCTGGTGCGTGCTTATTTCCATACATATCATTTACCAGTCACGATGAGCCATTGTTCAAATAATTATGGTCCTTATCAACATCAAGAAAAATTGATTCCAACCATCATCCACTCTTGTTTTACTGGTCGTGAAATACCCATCTATGGTAATGGTGGCAATATTCGTGACTGGATTTATGTAGAAGACCATTGCCGCGGTGTTCTAGAAGTGCTAAAAAAAGGACAGTTGGGCGAAACATATCATTTTGGTGGTCAATTTAAGGTCACGAATTTAGAAATTGCAAAGCATACTTGTCAATTAATGGATGAAATTCATCCAGCAAGCACATCGTATGTCAATCTGATCAATTTTGTTACTGACCGACCAGGCCATGACTGGCGTTATGCAATGAATATAACCAAAGCCAAGCAAAAACTAGGCTGGGCTCCAATGGAAGTCTTCGAAGGTGGCATAAAGAAGACAATTGAGTTTTATCAATCCACCCAAACGTGATAATATCCCCCACGTTTTCAATGACATCAAGAAGAGACTAAAGCGCGATGAGAGTCACCAAAGCTATATTTCCAGTAGCCGGTTTAGGGACGCGGTTTTTACCTGCTACCAAAGCGAATCCCAAAGAGATGATGCCTATCGTCGATAAGCCACTCATTCAATATGCTGTGGAAGAAGCAGTAGCAGCCGGTGTGACAGAACTTATTTTCGTGACGAGTAGTAGCAAGCGTGCAATTGAAGATCATTTTGATTCCAATTTTGAACTCGAGGCTAATTTAATCGAGCGAGGCAAGTTTGAACTGCTGGAAATTGTTCGGGATATTTTACCCGAAGGCGTTTCTTGCGCTTATATCCGTCAAAAGTCACCCAAGGGTCTTGGGCATGCTGTGTTATGTGCAAAACAATTAGTACTGAATGAACCGTTTGCTGTATTGCTTGCAGATGATTTAATTGATGGCGGTAATCAATCTTGTTTGCAGCAAATGATGGAAGTGTTTAATGAATCGCAAGCGAGTGTGATTGCTGTTGAAAGCATTCCTCGATCTGAAACGCGAAAATATGGCGTGGTGGATGTTCCTGCGTTAAGTTCGCGTGTTGCTGCCATTTTAGGAATAATCGAAAAACCTGAGCCCGAACAAGCTCCTTCCAATTTAGGTGTAGTAGGGCGTTATATCTTAACCCCGCAAATTTTTACCTTACTTGAAAATACCGCACAAGGCTCTGGTGGTGAAATTCAATTAACTGATGCTATTGCAAAATTACTGACTGTAGAAGATGTTTATGCCATGCAATTTACCGGTAAGCGTTATGATTGTGGTTCGAAGCTTGGTTATCTTCAAGCAACGATTGCGTATGCATTGAAGCATCCTGAAGTGACTGAGGATTTTAAACGTTATTTGCAAGATGTGGTTACCGAATGAATTTGCTGGCTCGACCATTGATAGTTTATTTAGCCGCCGCTTTGATGAGTTTGATCTTATCACTCTATGCTGCTTTGCATATTGATGTTGTGAACCCCGATGCCATTTGTTACTTGCAAAGTGCATCAGCTATGCAACAAGGGCTGCATTTTGCAATGCATCTTTGTGGGCAAGCTTCCTGGCCGCTTTATTCTGCTCTTATTTTTTTAATGGTGAAAGTAACGCATCTTGGGGTTAGTGAATCAGCCTATGTGTTAAATAGCATTTTTTCATTGATTTCAGTGTTGTCATTTATTGCAATTATCCAAAATTTGCATAAGGACAATAAAGTAGCGATTTTATGGCTGGCAGCTTTAGTTATTTTATCGGCGCATGAATTCAATGCCCTAAGACAAGATGTAATCCGCGATCATGGATTTATGGCATTTTATTTATTATCGATCTTGTTTTTACTGAATTACTTTCGCGGTATGCAATGGCGTGATTCGTTAGGGTGGGGCCTCAGCCTGGTTGTTGCGACTTTATTTCGGATTGAAGGCGCAGTTTTTCTTTTGCTGTTACCCTTTGTGGTATTTCTCAATTCGCAATGGACTTTCTTTGCACGGCTTAAATCATTCTTGCGATTACAAATGCTTGTGATCGTCATTGCAGTGATGATGGTTGTTTGGTTATTTATGCATCCTTCGCAAGATTTAAGTAGGCTTCATGAGTTAAAATATCAAATACTCAATGGTAGCCATCTTGTCTGGAAGAATTTTT
>Ga0206802_1152_pt1 | contig 15996 bp, 13 predicted proteins | sample Alteio_BWOrgCont_63_FD_152902 | JGI IMG/M metagenome (GOLD analysis project Ga0206802, IMG submission 152902) | Enriched cells from forest soil in Barre Woods Harvard Forest LTER site, Petersham, Massachusetts, United States -... | ecosystem: Environmental > Terrestrial > Soil > Temperate forest >... | reverse complement strand
TGAAAGGATGAAAGCCACGTGTAATTATGTAATTTTTTAATAAAGATGTCAATTTATTCGAGATTAAATATATCACAAGGTGTCATTTGGACGGCGGCATTGACTTCTCTGGAATGGTTGATAGAATGTCAGTCGTAAAATTTATAAATTTTAGAGAAGTCAATATTGCGCCCGTAGCCTAATGGATAGGGCAGCAGCCTCCGGAGCTGCTGGTGCAGGTTCGAATCCCGCCGGGCGCGCTTTTAAAACATGGCGACATAAATACCTATTGCCGGTGAAAAGGGGTAGTGTTGAAGTGGTGACTCTAAAAGAAAAAGTTAATAGGATATTTTACTTTTTTTACGAGCTGGCCCTTCTTTTGACACTATGTATTTTGTTCCTGGCCCCCATCCATATGGCTGCCACCAGGCATTACAATATCGATAAGATATTGGGTCCCTCGCGGGTCTCTTTCACCGCGCAAGACACATCCTCTATAGCTCCGGGAGATGTTTTTCCGGTGTACCGTTTTAATCCCGATTGGACTTCTGAAATTGGTTCGGTTATGGTCGATTCCATTAGCGGCCATCAGGTCATAGCGTCTTTTGATCCTAATGAGTTCCGTTGGCCGATGGGGCGCCAGGGGCAGGTTGTCGCTGTTAATGGATCAATGCTCAAGGTCACGATGGGCTCAGGGCTGGGATTAAAGCCGGGGGATATGTTGAATTTATTTGACGCTAGGACCATGGCGGGGAAGATCCGGTTACAAGAAGTGCACCCGGATTATTCTTGGGCCAATATCCTGAGCATGGCACCGGGCGTGGATCCGCAAGGGTTAACAGCAAGTGAATTTATTTACGTCACCCAGGTGTCCTTTTTTAAGGCCCCATTGGTCACGCTGGTTGAAGTAGGGCTTTTTATTTTTGTTTTGATTTCTCACTGCTATTATTTTATTTTTTGTAAAAAGCCCATACTACTGTCTTTGGGTAATTGGTTAAGGCCCCAATACCAGTGCATACCAAAAATTCTTTTTCATTGGACGATAAACATCATCCTGGGAGTGCCGTTTATAGCGGTGATGGTCAATTTTATTCCCCGGTGTGTTGTTTATTTGAGCAATACCGTTATAAATTTAATTAATTCCACGTTCCATTTTTCCATCGGTATCCTGAATATTTATCCCTGGTTTAATGAGAACATCATTCCTTTATATTTGGTTGCCGCTGTGACCTATCTTTCGATTTTAATTTGGAGCCAGCGTTCACCTATTCTATTGTTTTGGCAATGGGTAGGGTATAAGCGAGAGGAAAAAGCAGTTGTTGGAGGGGTTTGGCGTGATGTTATCATTTGGTTTTTACATCTTATTATTTTTTACGCCTTTGGCCGGACATTATGGGGCTTTTTGACGGGAAACCTGAATGCATGTGCCGGTCTGATGTCAACCAAGCATTTTACGTTGGATCATTCTTTACTGGTCATCCGGTATTTACTATGGTCTGTGACCATCGTGGGGTGTTTGTTCGGTTATGGGTATTCGGTCCTTGGGTACCTTTATGGCAAGCGTATCAGGAATTTAGATTTTACCGCAATGGGATGGGTCACCAATGCCGTATGTTATGGCCCTTTGCTGGGAGGCGTTATCGCGCAAATGACCCCATCCTTGATGGGGCTCGACCCGGTCCTTGCCCAGGGACCCTTAAAAAATTTTGTATTAATAGCGGAATTGATTTTGAATTTTCTTTATACTGTATCCATATTGAACTTGGGCACCATGTTCGGCGTTATGACGGACAAGGGCGTCAGGAAAAGCGGGCTATATAGTGTCGTCAGGCATCCATCCTATACATTGGAATCCTTGATGTTCCTGATGGTGTTTTTTAACGGCCTGTCATACTCGGCCCAATGGCTGGCGATGGGTGTTTTTGTTTTAAATTATTATGTCCGCTCTGAAAGGGAAGACCAATTCATGGCCGCGTCCAATCCCGAATACAAGCTTTATCAGCAAAAAACCCCGTATAAATTTATCCCGGGGATTTATTAGTTTAAAAGGGGGTCATGGAAACATCTATCCATAGAGAAAAACAAAATAAATTCTTAGCGATTGAAATCGGGATCATTATTGGGATTTTTGCAATCGCTATCTTTTGGACGTGGATTTTTACCGAAAAGCCTTTGGACGACGCCTACATTTTTTGTAGATATGCGAATAATTTTATCAGGGGCCATGGCTTGGTATTTAATTTGGGGCAGCATGTGGAAGGCTATAGCAGTTATCTTTTTCAAATGTTGACCTGTTTAGCTGCCTTCTTTCATATTCCCAATGATTTATTTTTACAAGGACAAGGTATATTTTTTTACTTTATCACGATAATGCTTCTGGCATTATTTGCCAAAAAGCATTTCGGTCATTTATTTTACCTATCCGTTCCCTTCCTTTATGTCTCTTCATTGGCCAATAATATTTGGGCTGGCATGGGACTCGAGACCATGCTATTTGCCTTTATGCTGCTGTCCACAGTCATTTTTTATTTAGAGTTTAATCAGAGCCGTTGGCAGAGGATCTTTGTGGGATTATGGGGCTGCTTATTAAGCATGACCAGGCCGGAAGCGGTGGCCTATTACTTGGTAATCCTGGCATTTGAATTCTTTTACGAATGGGTGGCCCGGAAAAAGGTCAATATTACCTCTCTTTTGGATTATTCAATAGGGTTGTGGATTTTTATTTTTTATATTTATTCCCGCTGGCACTATTATGGGTACTTAATGCCCAATACCTATTACGTTAAAGTCGGGATTAATATGACAACTCTCGCCCATGGCCTAAGTTTCTTAAGTAATTTTATCAACGACTCCTTTGGAGGGACATTGATCTTTTCATTGGTTGTTATTTGCGGTATTCTTTTAAAGAAAGGTAAGGTTTGGTGGTTGTTGATGGGCATTTCTTTGGTTTCCTTTTTAATGGATATTTTAAGCGGCGGCAGTAGTTGGCCATGCTGGAGGTATGCGCTGCCGTGCAGGCCCATATTGGTTTTTTTACTGGGAGATTTCTTATTTAGCGCTTTCCTGTTTATGAGGCGCGCCCATGGTTTTTGGAAATATACGCAGATGTTTCTAGTTTGTTTCTTATTGATTTTTATACCTTTTCAAAGCACATATACTATTTTGAAAGATTCATGGAGTTTTGGTTTGCCCCAAAACACTGCGGGGTATTTCCCTTGGGGAAAACTTTATGGCCTTCTTTTTAAAGAAATGCTAAGCGGCCATCAAAGCCTTGCATTGGACCCAATACCGATTGTTTCTTATTATTACGACGGATGGACCTATGATATGCTTGGGCTGACAGAATCCAAAATCGCCCATCGCAATTTGGAAATGGGAAAAAGATCGCACGACCATGAGAAGGGGGATGGTTATTATATTTTATCTATGAGGCCAACCGTCATTTTATTAGGGAATATGGGCATCCATCCATTGCCTCAGCATGGCTACCCCCAACCCAATGATTTTTATTTTTTATCTGATCAGGAAATCACGGGACAGAAAGATTTTTCAAGGCTGTATCAACCCTATAATCTTTATATACCGGCTGCCGGGGGGTATCTTTATTTGTTTAAATTAAAACAAGAACAGATTAAACCAGTGCCCCGTTTAAAGATAAAGACAATCTTTAAGGAGTCTGTGGGCATGGATCATTACTGGGATAAAAAATTGAACGATAGGATACTTGATAAAGTGACTTATTTTTATTCAAATTTTTTATTAGAGAACAATCTTTATCTGCCATATAAATCGATCCAGGATGTTTTTTATTTGAAAGGGATAAGTGGTTACTAAAAGCGAAGAGATATTCTGGAAAACAATGAGTGTGTCTTTGATGGCATTGATATCCTTCTCTATTTTTATAACTTTATATGCCCCTTGGGAAAAGCCGCTATTTGAAAACTCAGATTTTCAAAGGGGGAATTTGTATAATTGGTTTCCCGAAGGGGACACATTTTTAAATCAACCTACGTATGGCGATAATCCTTTTTGTCGAGGACGGACAACCGCTGATGTTTATATGAAATACTGGATTGGCACTTATGAAAATCGCCATACTAAAGATGACCCTTGCGGGAAAGCCCAGGGAGATGGGCCAACGGGTGTCCTGAAATCGGTGTCATTTGTCATTGAACGCGACAATATTGGATTTATGATAGGTGCTGGGGATAACACCAGGAATGAAAGCGTGGCATTGGAGATTGAGGGGCAGGAGGTCTTGCTCCAAAAGGGCTGGGGATCGACGATAGACAGTGAAAAGATGTCCAGGGTGGTTTGGGACGTATCAAGATGGAAAGGCAAAAAAGCCCGGATAGTCATTAGGGATAATTCTTCTGGGCCGTGGGGGCATATTAACGTGGCTGATTTCAGATATCTTTGATTATGTCCAGGAATACCCGTAAGACAAATATTCTTTTGGTCTGGGCAGGTATTTTGTTTCTATGTTTTGTGATAGGCGGTTTGGCATACCTTTCGTTGGGACATGGCTTTATTGAACTTGCGTGGAGAAATGGAGTAGAAGTCAGGCCGTTGCTATACCTAACCTTGGTGGTGGTTGCGGGGTGTGTTTGTTTAAGTATTTGGGGGAATGATAAAATATTGCGTTATGTTTTATTAATTGGTGCTTCGTATTATGTGTTTGTTTATCTCATCCTTGTTTTTTTTCGTATCAGGTATCCTTTTGAATTAGAATGGATGGAAGGGACGTGTGTCGATCATGTCATGAGGGTCCTTTCCGGACAACAATTATATGTAAAGCCTTCCCTGGAATTTATCCCGTATATTTACACGCCTTTTTATTTTTATTTGTCGGCCGCCCTGTCAAAAATCATTGGTACTGGTTTTATGCCCCTCAGGCTTGTGTCGTTTGTGTCATCACTGGGGTGTTTCTTCGTTATTTTTTCCATTGTTAAGCGCGAAACACAGAGCGTCTATTGGGGGATCGTTAGCGCATGCCTGTTTGCCGCTACTTTCAGGATCAGCGGTGCGTGGTTTGATATTGCCAGGGTCGATTCGCTGTTTCTTTTCTTTTTACTGCTCGCGGTATATGTGGTCAGATTTTATTCATCTGCCCCGTCGCTCGTTCTTGCGGGGGCGCTTATTTCGCTTTCTTTTTTTACAAAACAAACCGCGTTGCTCTCTGCAATTCTATTAATGATTTATCTGTTGGCCTTCAAAAGAAATAATGTGTTTTATTTTATCGGCACTGTTTTTGTGTTAATAGGAGGAGGCATTTTATTTTTTAATAACATCCACCAGGGCTATTTTAATTATTATATTTTTTATTTGCCCACGCATCACGGGCTGATCAGGGAAATGTTGGTCGATTTTTGGACCAAAGACATTCTTTTGCCTTCCTTCATTGCTTGCGGGTTTGCCGTGTTTTATTTCGTTTGGCGGGCGACTGTTTTGGACAGGGATATAGTCTGCATGTATATGGCGCTTTTTGCCGGCATGATTTTAGGTTCCTGGGTCTCGAGGCTTCATGAGGGCGGGTATGATAACGTTCTGTTTCCCGCGTACGCTATTATTTCCATTCTTTTTGGCTTGGGAGCGCATTCATTGATCGAGGCAGTCAATGTTTCTTTTGTCAACAGGCGCGGGGTAATATTGAGAATAGTGTATTCAGTGTGTGTATTACAGTTTTGTTTCCTTTTTTATAATCCTGTCAAACAAATCCCGACGTCTAAGGACTTGAAGGCGGGTAAAAAACTTTTGGGAATGATCAGTCACATTAAAGGGGACGTTTTTATCCCTTTTCATGGGTATTTGGGAGTATTAGCCGGTAAAAAAAGCAACACGCACGAAATGGCCTTGGAGGATATTTTAAGAACCAATAACGAATCAGATCCAAATAAAGAAAGATTAATTGCCCAGATCAAAGAGGCGATAAGAACGCAAAGATTTAGCGCCATTATTCTTGATACAAGGGATTGGCATGGTATAGAAAAATATTGCCCTCGAGAAGAAAAGATATTTGAGGACGATGGGGTGTTTTGGACCGTTACTGGATTTAGGACCAGGCCCGATTGGATATTTCTTTCCAAAGATCAACCATAGGGGCATATTAATGTGGCGGATTTTCGTTATTGGTGAGTTCTTCTAAAAGACCAGTTGAAATTTGAAGCACAAAGAAGGCCCCGAGGGCATAAGAGAAATAGATGCCAAGCAGGATATCATCCGGTGGGAACATGGGGATGATGAGGAGTATAAGGATCAGAAGAAAGCTTAAAGCAAGACGGATATTGTTATAAATGGTGGAAGGGGATAAATAGGCGACTACCGGAAAGAGTGATAGGTAAATATAATAATACCTCGCCGGCAAAAGGAAAACATAGAACAAGGTGCCTCCGACCAGAAGGGCCGCAAGGCAAGGGGATTTTTTACGCGCGACCCACACGCTCCCAAAGCACATGAACAAAGCTATCGCGGCATAGATGCTCTTTTTGCTGTTGAAAATAGCTTCTAAATGGGTATTCCACGCGTTGAATCGTACAAGACCATCCTCGTACCAAAAGTTCTGAGGGTCAATTCCAGGGTAGTAGACTAAAGCTTTCTTTAAGCCGACATGGGGGATCCAAAAAGGGCCGTTATGGATTTTCATGTTGGCAAAGAAATCTTGCCAGGACGCCAAACCGTAGAGTTTTAATGATATAAGGAGTAAAACACACATCGCAATAGAAAATCCGGTAACAAATGGGACTATGTCGCTTTTTTGTCCTTTAGTTTTAAACCATCCGTAAGCCAAAGGGACCAGTGCTCCCACAAAGAACAATAGGGGGAAGATCCTATCCCCGACAGAGTAGGCAAAAACCGCACCGGACCATAAATATTTTTTTTCCTTTAGCAGGCAAAGCGCGATTATGAAAGAGGCAAACCAGGTGTGCCGGAAGTAGGATCCTCCTGTCCAGTTATAGCTTGATAACTCGTTGGTTCCAAAAATGAGAAGAAAACCAAGAAGGGGGTAAAGGCCGAAAGCGCGATAAATGAAGCAAGCAGCGATGGCAATAAGCAGGAAATCAATGTAACCGATCATGTTCCAGGTGTGCGCAAGGGGAAGAAGATTGGCGACAGGACTGGCCAGGGAAGCGAAAATAGGAGAAGAATTGTAACCCGCGTCAAATAATGTTGTCCGCCACCAAGCATCATAAGCACCGATATTAAACAGGGTCTGTAAATCATTTTTAAAATCGACCCATCTTTGAGGGCTAAAGCGTTCGTGGCATTCAGGCATGTATTGCGTCCACACTTCTTGGGGCGTTAGGGAAGATACCTTATCTTTTAAATTACGGATAGCGAATAAATGAGGGGTAGTAGCCTTGGGATATTCTAAGTTCATTTCTCGTATCGCCACAGAAGTACAGGCATAGAGATCAAAATAACCGGTTTCTTTAAAATATTTTGACCCCATATAATAAACATACACTTCTCCCGGATGAAAATTTTGATTGCCATATTTAGGGAGGTTGTGGAATTCTCCGAAAGCAGTGTAGTGCGCCAAAGACAGCAAGCAGCAGCCTATTAAAAGGGTGAGAAGCCATTTTTCCTGCATTTTTGTCTGGGTCCCTAAGGTTGGTTTAATGAGCCAGAGGGTGCCGCCCAAAAGGACGGTACAAATCACCAGCAAGTATTTAAAATCGATCATTTTAAAACGCCTCTCTAAAAACCCCCGTTACAAAAAACGTTTTATTAATTTCAGTATCCCCTGCTTCCAGGGCACGCGGTGCGAAATCCCGGAGCTGCCCTCAAAGTTTTTCAGGTTTTCCAAGTACCAATGGTAATTCCTGAGCAAGGCCTCTTTGTTGGAAAATTGGGGCTTAAACCCAAGTTGCTTTTCAGCTTTTTCTATGGCGACGAAAGAATCCTTGCTCGCTGTCTCGTATACCCATTTATATAAAGGAGATAGTTTAAAGAATTCCAAAATCCTCAAGATTATTATCGCAGGCCAGGCTGGAAAAGGAATGATTTTTTTTCCATAACCAGCTTCATCCAATACCACCTGCCAATCTTCCTTCATGGTTGTAAAATCCTTGGCCCCGATATTAAATGTATCATTGACCATTTCTTTATTCTTTGTCGCACAAATATAAATGGCCTCACAAAGGTCTTCCACATCCAGGAGCTGATACCTGTTATTCCCGCTTCCTATCATGGGGAAGTTTTTAGCGTCTTTCGCCCAATCGTACAAAAGAGCAAAAACGCCAAGCCGTTCAGGTCCGACAAAACTTTTAGGCCTGATGATCGAAACGCACATTCCTTTGCGACGGTATGCCAGGCAAACTTCTTCCGCTTTAATTTTGGCTATGCCGTAAGCCCCCACGCCGGACAAAGGGTCATCTTCAAATAACGGATGGTGGTCAGGGATGCCATAAACGGCCGTGGATGAAATATGGATAAACCTGTCAACCTGCTGACGGAATGCTTCTTCTAAAAGATTGCCGGTTCCGTCCACATCGGTGGTGTAAATATCACTTTCTTTATAGAGCGGAAGGGCGGCGGCCATGTGGACAACTAAGCCCACTCCTTTCATTGCCCCCGCGACATCCAGCTTGTTACGGATGTCCCCTTTGAACGCTTCTATTTTAGTTTTTTCAGGATAGTCAAAATCCGCCAAATCAAGGACCCTGATATCAGTCATTCCCTTTTTAAGAAGGTGACGGACAAAATTTATTCCTAAAAAGCCAGCCCCGCCGGTAATTAAAATTTTCATAGGCCAAAGTAAATAACAGCAATGCAGACGGTGATCCATAAAATAATGTTTATCCGCATCATCTGATCAGAGAATAAAATACGTGTAGGGTCGCCGTCATTCCTGACTTTATGGATCATGTACAGGTAACGGAATATGCCGTAATAAACAAAAGGGATGCTGTAGATCAAGTGGTCGCTGCCGAATTCCCTTGTCGTCCTGGCATCTACCGTGTAAAGCGTGTAGACAATGACGATGGAGGCAGTGATGACTGATGTCATCTGGTCAATAAAATAAGGGGTGTATTCATTAAGCACGATACGGTGGGTGTCTGATTCTTTTTCGAGCAGTTTTAGTTCCTGACGCCTTTTGTTTATCCCGAGAAAGAAGGCCAAAAGAATGATCATAAATATGATCCAGTGAGACAGGTCGACCATGGCGATGACACTGCCTGCTTTAATGCGCAGGTAAAAGAAAACCGCTATGCAAAAGACATCAATGATGACCACATTCTTCAAGGCCATTGAATATAAAATATTGCCGGCAAGATAGGCCGCCACGACCACGCCAAAATATAGGTTCAGGGCAAAGGATAATGAAACCGATATTACACCTAAGATGAGCGCGCTAAGGCTGGCCTTAAAAATACTGATCTTGCCTAAGGCGATTGGCCGTAACCGTTTTGTTGGATGCACCTTATCTTTATCGATATCGATGATATCATTGATCAGATAAACGACGCTTGCCGCCAAACAAAAAATAAAGAAAGCGAGTACCGTTTTGATATTCGCCGGATAGGCAAGAAGTTTTTTCCCAAAGATCAGGGGTATGAATAAAAAAAGGTTTTTGATCCATTGCGCGGGACGTAGAGAATAAAAAATGTTTTTTAATTCCGCTTTATTCATGTGTTAAAGGACCTTTCATAGGCTGTATTGACCTCATCAAAGGGGCCGTGCATCCGGTTCTTGCCATCTTCAAGCCAGATTGCCGTCGTGCAATATTTTCTTAAAAAAGCGCTGTCATGGGAAGTCATGATGATAGTCGTATCACCCACAGGGAGCTGTTTTAAGTGATCATCAAATGTTTTGATAAAGTCTCCATCGACAGCGTCTAATGCTTCATCAAAAATAAACAGGTCGCTTTTAGATCGAAATAAGATGCTTAAGGCCAGCCGTTGGATCTGGCCCATGGATAATTTTTTTAATAACGCGTGTTGATAGGTCACTAAGCCTGTTGTTTCAAGGATATTCTGGACCTCATTTTTTAAAACATCGCGTTTAATGCCGTGGATGGCCCCTAATAAATAGATATTATCGATGACGGATATATAGGCATTGAAACCAACTGAAGAATCAAACAGTATCCTTGCGTTACCGTTGACCTTAAATGTTCCCGCGGTCGCGTCGTAGATGGATGTTAATATACGAAGAAACGTTGTTTTTCCGCTGCCATTGCGGCCTAAGAGGGCGAGCCGGTCACCTTTTTTAATCACACAGGACATATCTTTTAATACCCATAAGGTCTGCTTTAATGAATTGCGATTGATCAAGGACAGCAAGACCTGCAAAACGGTGATTTTTCGTTTTAAAATAGTGAAAGATTTTGATAAACCTTCCGCTGTTATGCAAATGTTATTCATACCTGTTCTATCGCCGTGTTTTCAAAGGTAATAAAAACAAGATACCCCAAGACCAGAAAGCAGCACCCCCAGCAAATGCTATAGGCGTAATTTACCAGATCCAGGGAATTGTTCCATATAATGATCTGCCGGAAGGCGATTAAGAATGGGGTTAAAGGGTTAAACCAGTAGATGACCTTACTAAAAAAGTGGGAAATATGCTCAAGGCTGTAGAATACGGGTGTAACGAATAATAAAAGCCGTGTGATAATACGCCATATATGTTCGATGTCCATGGCATAGCAATATATCAGGGAAATGATCATGCCGGCACCCAGCGCCAGTCCGGCCAGGGCTGCCAGCAAGGGCAATGCTAACAATACGGCTTGCCACGCGAATACGCCGTAATAAATGCTTAACAGCCAACAGAGGGATAATTCAATGAATAATTTGTAGATATGGACGAACAAATCCGTGAGGATAAAATTTTCCCTCGGTATGGTGGAATTTAAAACAACGTAACGGTTAAACGATATGCTATTGATCATTTTAGTCGTCACGTTGATAAAAAAATTGACCGTGGCAATGCCTATCAGGATATAGAGGGGATAAAATTGGATGCTGTGTCCAAAGCGGGTTTCAAAGACGCAATACATGATCAGCAGGGTGATCATTGGATTTAAGAGGATCCAAAAAGTCCCTAAAATAGAGTCGCGGTCATACATTTTAAAATCAGCGTAGATCATCTCGATGAGAAGATTGCGATTATAACTCGTGAATAGACGTTTTAGTTTAGCAGTTAATCTTTTATTCATACGTTTTCACGGCAGAAATTCAAGAATGTTTCCACGTTCTTTGTACGGTCGCAACCGATGACAAAGGCGTAGGTCCTAGAACGGGACAAGATTATCAGCGCATTTTTTAGCCGGGAAAAAATGACACCGCTTTTTTTAATTAATCCCCAGATGCCATGTTGAAGCAGGAATTCGATGCCCTGATAAAGCCCGACCCCGATGACGGAATTGATGATGAGCTCTTTGAGCGCGGCATATTTGGATAATGGCTTGATGGAGGATTCATTACCCAAGCACCGTTTACCACAAAAGACATATTGGACCTTGACCGGCTTTGTGCTGAGCTTGTCTTTAAAAAAGGCGGAATCGATCACATATTTGGGGCCGAATTCCATCCGTTGAATTAAGTGCATATGCTCTTGGGGGATATCAGCCGGTTTGCTGGACTGAGACACTCCGATGCGGATGGGAAAGGGCAAAGCATTTCCCGACCGGTCAATCAGCGGGGAGTCCTCGGAAATTAATTTAATAGGACAAGAATCTTTGTCATTCCCGCGGAAGCGGGAATCCAATTCATTTTTAAGAAGCTCCAGCAATAGAGTTGTTTTTCCCCCACCGCTGGGCATAAGGAGTAGAAGGGCTTTATGATTGATTTCAAGACCCAAGCCGTGGACCCGGTGGATGCTTTTTGAATCAAGCTCCTGGCCGGTCAGCGAAAGGACCGTTAAAAAAACAATCTCATGGCGCAAATGGGCGTCGGCAGAGAATATCCTATAAATATTGGTAGAATGATCAATGATGGTAAGGCCATGGCCAAAATAGTCAATAAAGGTCAGGTCTCCTTGCCTGTAACAAATGTTGCGCGGGCTGTAGTGGGTCGCTTTAAGCGGAGGGTATTGACTGTAATTGGGAGCTTCATTAAATATTTCAAAGGATATTTGGGGAGTAATGGCATCGTTTATAAAGAAGGAAAAGTCCCGGTGGATGTTTTTCAAGGTCTGTTGGTCCTGGCATTTGATACTGATGCCAAAACCGTAAAAAGAGAATGTGATGTTGTGAAGAGTTGAAGTCATCTTTGTACCCAAAAATAGCATGAACGGATTACAGAGTCAATTAAACAATTCAGAACAGAAACCAGCGGTGATGCCAAGCGCCATGACAATTTGGTCGATGAAGGTGATAACGACACCGGCCAACAAGAATAGGATTCCCCTCTCTTTTAAGAGAAAGAAAAAGAAGCCCGCGTTTAAAGTAAGCCAGAGGGCCAATAAAATGAGTGCTGATGCGTTTGCGATGGGGAAAAAATGCCCGGCTGCGGCCAAAACCCCCAGCAAAGGGGCAATGATGACACCTACCAGCTGTTTTGAAGGGGCGTGCGCGAATCCCGTTTTATTTTTTCCTAATTGCTGCCAGCCTTGAAAGCGGATGAATATTTTGCCCCAGGAAAAAGGGACTAAAAAATCATTTTTTATCAATGAAAGGAAGGTATATTCTTTTAGATGAACAACTTCCAGGTCTTTTAGAAAAGCGATTATTCTTCCCTGCCCGATAAGTTTTTGTCCGTATTCGGTGTCCGGAGCATACCGGAGATCTCCTTGATCGGTGTGCCCGGTCTTTCTTCGCATCGCGTAGATGGAGCCGAAGATGAAGGTGACCCGTTGGGGCAAGAGGCTGAAGGTATAATTCATGTAAAGATTCTTATATTGGCTGAAAAGGTCCCGATTGGGATGTTCTTTGGACAGTAATCCTGTCACAGCGTCAACATCGGCGTGCCCGTCAAGGAAATCCACGATGGTTGAAAGCGTACCTGGTTTAATAATAATATCGGAATCAATGAAGCATAAAATGCTGGACGTAGAGTTTTCTATTCCGGTCCTTCGGGCATTCCCGCTGCCTTTATTATCGCTTAAGGTGATGACACGATCGGTAAATCCCCTGGCAATGGCTGCGGTGTCGTCATTGCTATGGTCATCAACGACGATGATCTCGTAGTCTTTATAAACCGATGCCTGGATGGCCGCGAGGCACAGGGCAATGGTTTTAGACCTATTATGGCAGGGGACAATGACTGATACTCGCGGCATGTTAATGGTTTTACACCCCCTAAGCTCGATATGCAAGCGCTTTTAGAATTTATTCCTTGCTTAATATTCGGTTTTTACTATGCTATATTCATCCATGATCAAGCAGGCATTGCAACATTTTATCGTCAAAACGGACGTCGGGCCGATGGCTTGGGGTTACCGGGCGTGTTATGCTTTCGCTTTAAGCATAATTGTGGAAGTCCTTAAAAAACAGCCGGATATAATCGCGGTCTATTTGATTTCAGGCATGGTAACCAATGGCTGTGTCGCGGGGTTGAGTGACATTGACCTGATGATCGTTGTTAAGGATACACAAGGGGCTAAAGAAAAAGTCCACCAATGCTGTATCGGTATCAGCCGTTGGATCCCTATTTTTAAGGACGATGAGCAGAGCCTTTATGATATTGAAGAGATTAAAAATTGTCACGCGCGGGACGACTTTTATCTGAAGTATAAATTGTACGTCGAGTATAAAGATCGCGGAAAATTATTGTGCGGGACGGATGTTTTACGTGACCTTAAAGGATTGGATGCCTCGCAACGGAATGAATGCGTTATCGGACAGATGACGTTTCTCTGGTCGGTATTTCTAAATAATTTCCTTATGAAGAATAGGGTAACCGACGCGCTCACGAAGAATTATTTTTGTTATAAACTCACTGCTGATGCCTGCAGGGCGTATATTTTTGCGCGGGAGACTCAGGTCATTTTTGACAGAAAAAAAGCATTGGCCGATGCCCAAAGCCTTTTTGGTCCGCAGCATAGGGCCCATCTCACAACAATTTCGGAGTTAGGGCAATGGAGATTCGCGGGTAGTCAGTCCGGCGTCGTGGAGGACACCTGTGATTTTTGTATGGATATCATTCAGGATGCCGTAGGGCTCATACCGGCCATTCCGGAACCTGATGAAGAGCAGGAGGCTTTTGACAATAAGAACTTTGATTTTGAGTCCTTTGACTTTATACTGTCAGATGTCAATAAGTGCGGCATCGATGCTTTTGTTGATTTGGTCAAAGAGCGGCATAGCCAAGATATCACCTCCGTGCTTGTGTCCCCGATGGACCTTTTGCATATTAAAGAACATATGATCGGTGTGTTTATAACTCTTAAAAAGAACATTTCTTTTAATGTAATCAAAGAATTTACCGAGGCGCTTAAATCCTCCCAGCCGTGTCCCCAACACCTGTATTTATATCTCGTAACTCCACAGACGGCGTTTTGTTTAAAGGGAGGGATTTATCCCGCTTTTTTTCCGTTGCGTCAACTATCATCGACACTTTTATATTTGAGCACGCCGGCCGCGGTCCGCTGGGGCAAGCCCTTGCATTATCAGACAGGCAGAAAGATCGTGAGGGATTATTTTTGGCATGATTTTAAAGGGTCGATTTCGCGGGAAATAATACTTGTCGGTCGTGCTATCAATGATCAACATATCCTCAGGGAATCGAATGTCGATTTTCATCTTTTTTTCTGGGAGGCCATCCGGTTAAAACTCGTGGAAGCTTCCATCGACGCGGGAAAAACATTCATCCCTTTATCGAGCGCTCAAGTAGTCAGGCGCTGCCGGCAGGTGGAGGGTTTCAATGCGCCGTGGCTTGAGGAATTCCACGGCCAATTTAAGAAAGATTTAAATGGGTTTTCTTCAGATTCCGAATTTTATTTTTCTAAAGGGATGGCTTTTTTAAAGGAGATTTATGCTGAAGATTTCAGTCATCATTATCACATTCAATAGGGCGCATATGCTCAAGGACACTCTTTCTTCGCTGGTTCAACAAGTGCGGCTTCCTGATGAAGTGGTCGTGGTTGATAATAATTCCACTGATGATACAAAGGAAGTGGCGCTTGGGTTTTCCCCCGAGCTGAATATACGGTATGTATTTGAAGGCACGCAAGGGGTGGCGGTGGCGCGCAATACCAGTATCAAAAATGCGTCCGGGGACATTCTTGCTTTTATTGATGATGATTGTGTGGCTGAAAAGGAATGGCTGCGATATTTGGAGCTGCCCTTTTTAAAAGACCCTTCCATCGGGATGGTGGCCGGGAAAATACTTGGTTGCCGGGTCAAAGGCACGCTGGTTGAGGATTATTGCATTGCTGATGCCCTGTTAGGGGCTGGAGACGATTCCCCTCAAGAGGAGCTGTTTAGGTGATCACTAATATATTGATGACAAAAAAGTGGTACACAGGCCGTTATATGGCTAAGAATGACTGTAAAAGTCTTCAACCGGTATTCCCAACGGCCAATCTGGCTATCCGCAGGGAGGTCTTTGATGAGATCGGCGCGTTTGATACTACTTGCAACATCAGCGGGGAAGATGCGGATCTTTGCATACGTGTGTCCAAAACAAAATGGGAAATATTTTTTGAAAAAAGGGCGATTGTGCGTCATAAATACAGGACAAGCTTAAGGGGTTTGCTCAAGCAATGGTATAGCTATGGCATGTCACAGCCATACATCTTCAAGAAATATGCTCCTCAGGGACTGGAGATATGTTACCCTGATAAAAAAAGCACCCTGGACTGGTCATCGCTACGGTTTAATAAGATTTGTGGGATTCCAGTAGGGATGCATATTTTGATTTTTGTCACTCCTTTCCATATTTTTAATATAATCCTCATCTTCGCCTTGTTGGCAGCCATTTTAGGAGCGCATATCCTGTCGATGGCTTTATTAGGAGGGTGGTTGCTGGGGCATCTGTGTTTATCAGGAGAAGATTTCTTTCGCAATGTCATTCTTAAGAAAAATACACGCTGGTTCGTCTATTCTTTTTTTAGGTATCTTTTAAATTGGGC
>Ga0206802_1151_pt1 | contig 16147 bp, 15 predicted proteins | sample Alteio_BWOrgCont_63_FD_152902 | JGI IMG/M metagenome (GOLD analysis project Ga0206802, IMG submission 152902) | Enriched cells from forest soil in Barre Woods Harvard Forest LTER site, Petersham, Massachusetts, United States -... | ecosystem: Environmental > Terrestrial > Soil > Temperate forest >... | reverse complement strand
TTCGAAGGATCATTTTGGTTTTACATAGCCGCCATGGCCTTCATCGCCGCAGGCTATGCGGATTTTCCATTGATGGCGTACCACTTTCAAAAGACCTCCCGCTTTACGCTCTCCCAGATTCCGCTGATTTATTCACTCGGCATGGGCACCCATGCCATGGCGGCGCCTGTCTTTGGCGGACTTTATGACCGGATCGGCTTACGTGTGAGCCTTGCGGGGGCGTTGCTCTCCTGTTTTTTTTGCGCCTCTCGTCTTTTGGGGAACGGGTTCACTCATTATCCTGGGGATTGCGCTTTGGGGCATTGGCTTAGGCGCGGCGGAAGCGGTCATGCGCGCCGCCGTCGCTGTCCTGTCTCCCGCGGACCGTCGCGGAACGGCGTACGGTATTTTTAATGCCGGTTACGGGATCGCGTGGTTTATGGGCAGTGCGCTGATGGGGTGGCTTTATGACCGATCCCTGGTAGGCCTCGTCAGTTTTTCCATCGTGATCCAACTGGCCGCCGTTCCTTTTCTTTTGAAGGCCTGCCAAAAAATGAAGCCTTAACGGGGGAATGTTAGAATTCGTCTATGTGCCGTCTGTTTTGCCAATTTTCTATAACGCCGCAAGGCATTGCGGGGCCGTTGCGCGAGGGGCTGTTTTCGCTGCGGACCTTGAGCACCCGCGATCGGCGACGGCTACAAAGCGATGGGTGGGGTGTGGGATGGATTGCGGAGCAGGGGCCACGCGTGATGAAAAGCGCGGGGGCCATTTACCATGAACCGTCGCGCGTCACGCAAGCGATCAAAACGGCATTCGGCCGCACCACCATCGGACATATCCGCCGTGCGTCCAACCCACTCAAGCTGCCGAAGAAAGCGCTGGCGGGCCTCCCGCACAGTCAACCGTTTACGCATGGCCGCTGGCTTTTCTGCCATAACGGAACCTTATCGATCCCGCGTGAAGTGAAAGCCGCGCTCGGATCCTGGAAACGATTCGTGAAGAGCAGGAATGACAGCGAGGTCTTATTTTACTGGCTGATGAAAACCGTGGTCGCATCGCGGGGCGGAACGCCGATGGCGCGTGTGCGGCGAAGCATGCGGCAGCTCGACACGATTTGGCAAAAGTGCCGGTCCGCACATCCCGATCTGCGTTATCCCATGCTTGGCCTCAACTGGGTGCTAACGGATGGAGAGCAGCTCTTCTCATTTTGCTATGCCAACCCTGAGGGATTCCGCCAGGGCGGCGCGCTCGGCCATAAAAAACAACCCTACTTCGCCTTGCAGTTTCGCGTCACGCGCGCGGGGATTGATGTCGCCTCCGAAGCCTGGGATACCGATTCCCGCTGGAAAACCCTGGGTCACGGAATCCTACTCGTCGCCGACCACCACAAGAACACCCTGCGCCACAAGCGCTATCGCATCTGTTAAAACAATTTAGAGACTGAGGTGCCAGGCATGAAAGAGTGAAAGTTCGTGATCCGAACAGCATCTTTCACACACAGCACCGTGGACTTTAATTAAAAATAGTTGGAGGTGATCCCGCCATCGACGACGATGGCGGCGCCGTTGGTCCAGGAGGATTCGTCGCTGGCCAGGTAGAGCGCGAGATAGGCGATATCCTCCGCTTTGCCGAAACGTCCCATGGGGATGCGGACCAGGCGTTTGTTGCGTTCCACGGGATTCGCCAGCAGCCATTGGGTGAGGAGCGGCGTTTCAATGGGACCGGGGCAGATGGCGTTGGTGCGGACATGCTGGGGGCCGAATTGCACGGCCAGGGATTTGGTCAGCGCAATGACCGCGCCTTTGCTGGCGGTGTAGGCGTCCTGCGGCACGCTGCAGCCGACGAGCGCGACAAAGGAGGCGGTGTTGATGACGGACCCACCGCCGCGTTTGATCAGGTAGGGGATGCCATATTTGCAGCAATTGGAAAGACCCAGGAGATTCACGGACAGAACCTTCTGCCACACGGCGTCCGGCGTATCGAGAACGGATCCGTCATCGACGGGGAAAATACCGGCGTTGTTGTAGAGCGCGTCCAGTCCGCCAAAGGCGCGCGCGCCTTCATCCATGATTTTTTTGCAATCGGTTTCGCGGCTCACGTCCGCCTGCACGAAAATAGCCTGAGCGCCCAGCGCTTTCACCGCCTGCACCGTAGCCATGCCGGCGGCTTCCACAACATCGGCCACTACGATCTGCGCGCCTTCTTTGGCAAAGAGCCGTGCGGCTGTCGCGCCCATGCCGCTGCCGCCGCCGGTGATGACGCAGACTTTATTTTTTAAGCGCATAGAAAAGCTCCCCTTCAGATCCGTTCAAAATAGCGCTGGGATTCCCAGCAGGTCACGGCTTGATCATACGCGCTTTGTTCCAGGCTTCCCGCATGCGCGTAATGATCGATCACGTCATCGCCGAAAATATCCCGCAAGAGCGGTTCGTCCGTAAAGGCCTGCAGCGCCTCGCGCAGGGTCTTCGGCACCTGCGGTACGCTCGCCGCTTCGTACGCATTTCCTTCGTGGAAACCGTTGAAGGCGAGTTTCTTTTCGATGCCGTATAACCCGGCGGCCAGCGTCGCGGCAAAAGCCAGATAAGGATTTCCGTCCGCACCGGGCAGACGGTTTTCCACGCGCAGCGAATGGCCTTCGCCCACCACGCGCAGGCCGCAGGTGCGATTGTCTTTGCCGCAGACCAGTCGCGTCGGGGCGAAGGATCCCGCCTGATAGCGTTTGTAGGAATTAATCGTCGGCGCGTAAAAGTAAGTCAGCGCGCGCCCCAGGTGAAGTTGTCCGGCGATAAAGTGCTCAAAGAGCTTCGGCTTGGCGTTGAAGAGATTCTGCGTCCCGGCCCGGTTCCAGAGGCTGGAGTGCAAATGAAAACTGGAGCCCGCCTCACTGGCATGCGGCTTGGCCATAAACGTGACGGCATGCCCCTGCTGAAACGCGATTTCTTTTACGCCATTTTTGTAAATCACGTGCCGGTCCGCCATTTCCAGCACATCCGCGTAGCGCAAATTAATTTCCGCCTGGCCGCGTCCCCATTCGCCCTTGCTGTTTTCGACGGGAATGCCCGCACCTTCCATCGCGTTGCGGATCGCGCGGATCAGCGGTTCTTCCTTGGTGGTTTGAAAAATGTGGTAATCCTCGAGATAGGCGCTTACGGGTTCCAGCGCGTGATAGGACTTTTTCTGCGCGGATTCATACGTGTCCTTGTACACATAAAATTCCAGCTCCGACGCCATCTTGGCGCGCCAGCCCAGTTTGGCCGCGCGCGCGATTTGTTTCTTTAAAATCTGCCGGGGTGAAACCGCGACGGGCATGCCTTCTTCTGTTGCCAAATCGCACATGACGAGCGCTGTTTTTTCAAGCCAAGGAATCAGCCGCAAGGTCGCCAGATCCGGAATGGCTTTCATGTCCTGATAACCGGACGCCCAGCTGGCCGTGGAAAATCCGGGCAGCGGTTCCATCTCGATATCCACGGTCAGGAGATAGGCGCAGGCATGCATCCCGTGCCCCAGCACATCATCCACAAAGAAACGGCCGGTCATCCGCTTGCCCACGAGCCGGCCCGTCATATCCGGGAATACGCAGAGCACCGTATCGATCTGGCCTTTGCGGACAAGTCCTTTGAGCGTTAAGGGGGTCAACATGCGTTCTCCTTATGAAGGCGGAAATGAATGCTCTGTCGCCGGGTCAGGGCGTAAAACCCAAAGCGCGAGAGCGTGGATCCTTTGCCCGTGTCCCGCGTCCCCGACCAGGGCAGCGCCGGGTCTAAATAATCGCAGCGGTTCTGATAGACGGTGCCAAATTCAAGCTCTTGCCCAAAGCGCTCGGCACGCGCCGCGCTTTGCGTCCAGACGGAAGCCGTGAGTCCCATCGAGGAATCATTCATCAAGCGCAGGGCTTCGTCGTCATCCGCGACGGGATGGACGGGCAGGATGGGGCCAAAATTCTCTTCCTGCATCAGCGCGCAACGTTGCGGAACATCCGCCACGAGTGTCGGCAAAAAGAAATTGCCGCGCGACGGCGTCAAGCGCTTCCCGCCCAGCAGTACCCGCGCGCCCTGGGTCTGCGCCTGCGAAATTCTGTTTTCAAGACGCGCCAGCGCGGATTCCTGCGCGAGCGGTCCCAGCGTGGTTTCCGGTTGCAGCGGATCGCCCAGACGATAGCTGGCGAGCAGTGCCTGCGCGCGCCCTAAAAATTTGGGATAGTGACGCTGGTGAACGTAGACGCGCTCGACGGAACAGCAGGATTGTCCCGCGTTGTAGCAGGCGCCGTCAACAATATTGGCGACGGCAAAATCCAGATCCGCATCTTCCGCGACGTACGCGGGATCTTTGCCACCCAGTTCCAGTCCCACGTCGATGAAGCGCTCTGAGGCTTGGCGATACATCTGCCGGCCGCCGGCGACGGAACCGGTGAAGGCCACATGGGCGATGCGCGGATCCTGTATCAACCGGGCCGTGTCGTCATGCGTCGCGGCAATGGCCGTGACAAGCGCCGGCACTTCCAGATGACCAAACGCTTTTTCCAGCGCCGCGCCGCACAACGGGGTAAGCGCGCTGTGCTTAAGCAGCACCACGTTCCCGGCCAGCAGCGCCGGAACAATCACATTGACGGGAATCAGCAGCGGATAATTCCAGGCCGCCAGATGCAGGACAACTCCGAGCGGCCGGTGTTCGATCCGTCGGATAAAATCTTCTTTGGGAGGCAGCGTTTCAGGTGTGAGGGTATCGCGCGCAATGGACATCATGTACTCCGCGCGTTCGAAAAACGTATCCACTTCCCGCTGCGCCTGTGCCAGCGGCTTGCCCATTTGCAGCGTAATCTGCCGGGCCGTGTCCGCTGCATCCGCACGAAAACGTTTCAGCCCCTCCTGCACCTGCCGAAGACGTTCATCCAGCGACAACCGGCGCCACCGTTCATACGCCGCCTGCGCCGCAGCGAGTTTCGCCGCCAATGTCCGCGGCGTATCCATCTCCCAATCACAGACGACAGACTGATCAAACGGATTACGAATCTGGCGTGTCGACATTGCTCAAGCTTGGAACTAATTCGTTCAAATTGCAAGTAGGGGCGCACGACGGGTACAATGATGGAATGCTATGAAAAAACTGATTCGCGGCATCGTGGAGTTTCGTAAAAACGTTCAGGAGGGATATCGGGAGCGTTTTGCGCATCTGGCGCTGGGACAGTCGCCGGATACGCTGTTCATTGCCTGCTCCGACAGCCGCGTGGCTCCCAATGCCTTTGCTTCCGCGGATCCGGGCGACCTCTTCGTGATCCGGAATGTGGGCAATCTCATTTCCCCGGCGGATAAGGACGGCGTTTCCGTCAGCGATGAATCCGAAGGCGCGGCGATCGAATTTTCCGTTCTTACGCTCGGCGTGCGAGACATTATTGTTTGCGGGCATTCGGAATGCGGCGCCATGCAGGCCGCGCTAAAGGGGACCATCCCTGAAGACAAGCCCCACTTGCGCGCATGGCTGCGCCATTCCAGCGATGCGCTGGCGCGGTATGCGACTGGAACGGCGCCGGATCCGACGCTGGCGCCCCATAATCGCCTTTCACAAATTAATACGCTCTGTCAGCGGGATCACCTGTTGACGTATCCTCCGGTCCACGATGCCGTCGCCGCCGGCCGGCTGCGCCTGCACGCCTGGTGGTTTGATATTAAACATGCCGACGTCTATACCTATGATGAGGAGACGGGCCGCTTTGTCCTCATCGAGGAATCCAATATGGAATCCCTTCTTAAAAAAATCGATTAAACGTTTTCAGCGATTTAATGCAGGCTGGTCAATGCTTCCGCTTCGGGCGATACGGGCAGGGAACGGTTGATGGCATGATGGCCAAATGCCAGAGTGAGCAGCGCCAGCATTGCGGAACCCGTGAACAGCACGGCAATGGGAAGGATGGCCGACGATTTCAGGAGTCCCACGCCGATGGACGCGAGCGATCCCACGCTCATCTGCAGAAAGCCGATGAGGGCGGCCGCCGTGCCGGCCTTTTTGGCAAAGGGGGCCAGCGCTAAGGCGGAGGCGTTCGGATTTGTAATTCCCGCTGACGCCAGCGTGAGAAAGAAAATAAAAATCGTGGGCGCCAGGCCAAACCCATGCCGCAACGTGCCGATGAGGAAAATAACGCTGACGAGCATGAAGCCGGCCAAGCCGCCCCAGACGATCTGCGCGTTGCTGAACCGGCGCAACAACAAGAAGTTGCATTGGCTCGCCCCGATGAATCCCGCCGCGATCAGGGTGAAAACGCCGCCATAAGCTTTTGGGCTCAAATGGAAAATTTCCATGAAAATCATTGGCGATGCCGCGAGATAAACAAACAGTCCCGCAAAGGCAAAAGCTCCCGCCATGGCGTAAGTGTAGAACTGAGGTTCCAGAAAAACGAAGACGTAGCTTTTAAGCACTTGCAGGGGATGCAGAGAGTGTTCATGATCCGGGGCATAGCCTTCGGGTAGATAAGCAAACGTCACGCAGAGCATCACGCCGGCGATGATCGCCAGCAGAATAAAAATCGATGGCCATCCCCAAACCATTGATAAATAACTTCCCACCGTGGGGGCCAAAAGCGGAGACGCGCCCAGAATTAAGACGAGCAGGGAAAATACCTTCGCGCTTTCTTTGGCGGAAAAAAAATCGCGCACCATCGCCATGGCCGCCACGCTCGCGGCGCAGCCACCAACGGCCTGAATGAAACGCAGCGCCACCAACGTTTCTACGGTGCGTGAGGCCAGACATCCGAGAGTCGCAACAATATAAAGCACAAGGCCGGCATAGAGCGGCTTTTTTCTGCCAAAACGATCCAACAACGGTCCATAAAACAACTGACCGATGGCGAGGCCGATAAAAAAACTTGATAATGAAAGGGAGAGGCGTGCGACCGGAACGCCCAGGCTCGCCGCGATGCGCGGAAATGCAGGCAGATACATGTCAATGGAAAATGGGCAGAGCGCCGTCAAAACGCCTAAAATTAAAATGAGGGCCGCGGGGTTCATGGATGAAGGATAAAATAAAAGACCGCGATAAAAGGAGAATTTCGTGCTGATCAACGTGTTGCTGGCGCTCGTGGCGCTGCTCATTCTTTTAGTATTGGTGATTGCCAACCGACCGTCGGACTTCCGCATCACGCGGACGGCCGTTATCTCGGCGCCTTTGGTGGTGGTGTTTGCCCAGGTCAACGATCTGCGCCAATGGCAAGCCTGGTCACCCTGGGCCAAGATGGATCCGAATGCGAAAACGACCTATGAAGGCCCCCCCGAAGGGATTGGCGCCATCATGCATTGGGCCGGCAACCGGAAGGTGGGCGCGGGCAACATGACCATTCTGGAAAGTCATCGGGATATCATTCGGATTCGGCTGCAGTTTCTAAAACCTTTTCCCGGCATCAATACGGTCGAGTTTGTGTTTAAACCCCAAGGCGATCAAACCATGGTGACCTGGAGCATGTGGGGGACGAATAATTTCATGGCCAAAGCGTTTGGCTTGGTGGTCAATTGCGACAAGATGGTAGGCGGGCAGTTCGAGCAGGGACTCGCGTCGCTCAATGCCGTCGTCTCCGCCGGTCGTTCGTAGACGCACCACTTTTTTGGCTTCAAGACGTTTCTTACGTATAGAATGAACCCATGACATCGAAAAAATGGACGGGAATTTTTCTTGCCGTCGCATGCTTGCTGCATCACGCGGCATCCGCGGACACGTCCACCCTCGATCTGGCGGCGCTTCAAAAAGAAGCCGCCCTCGGCAAGGCCCCCGCGCAGAATAACCTCGGCTATCTCTACTTTACCGGTCGCGGTGTTCCCCAGGATTTCAAAGAAGCGTTGCGTTGGTACCAGGCATCAGCCGCACAGGGCGACGCCACCGGCGAGTACAACCTTGGCAATATGTATTACTGGGGTCACGGCGTGGAAAAAAATATTCCCAAGGCTTTCTCCTTATATAAGGATGCCGCCGGCAAAGGCCAGGTCACGGCCGAGAATAATCTAGCCTACATGTATGAGCATGGGCTGGGGGTTCAGCGGGATTTTTCGGAAGCCATGCGGTGGTACAAGCGGGCCGCGGAAAATGGTCATGGCTATGCCCAGCGGAATCTGGGCGTTATGTACGAGCATGGCGTTGGCGCGCATCGCAATTACGGCAGGGCTTTTTCGTGGTACAAAAAAGCCGCTTTCAAAGGACATGCCTTCGCGCAGATGAAGTTGGGCATGTTGTATGAACGGGGACAAGGCACGACGGCCGATCCCGTGACGGCCTATGCCTGGTATTGGCTGGCCTCCCAACACGGGAATAAGAAAGCGACGGAGGCTCTGGCCACCCTTGAACATCGGCTGACGCCCGCGCAAATTACCGACGCTAAAGAACGATCCGCCCATTTATTGGATGAAAAGGCGGCGTCGTGAAAGCGTTCGCCGTGATGGGCGCCATTTTGGGGCTTGCGGGATGCGCAACCCCCGTGGTCATGATCAGCAAAGATTATTACGCGCAGCCCATCCAACGCGCGGCGTATGTGGGGTTTAATGACGCCGATAACGCGGACAATTCCGGTTCACAGGTGGAAGGCGTGTTTGCCCGTTATCTCATCAACATGCCGTATACGTTGATGGGGTTGGATGAAGCGCAGCAAGCCATCGCCTCCCGGCAGCTGACGTTGGGAAATCTGCAGGATCCCTCTGATAACGTGCGACTGGGAAAACTTCTCGGGGTTGACGCGGTGATCAGCGGTTGGATTTCAGAATACACGGACACGAGCGAAGCGACGGTGATTGTCGATGAACCCCAGACGGAAACAGAAACGGACGTGCGCGGCGTCCGCCATCCGCACGTTGTGACGCAAACCGTGACGACGGACAATTACGTGCCGGAAACAGAAACATTGCCCGCGCGCGTGAGTTTGGGCGTTCACCTTGTGAGCGTGAAAACGGGTGAAGTGCTCTGGAGCGACTCTTACACCAGCGATGGCGCTGCGCTCAGCGACGCCACGGAAAATGCCGCGCGGGAAATGACTCAGACCCTGCAGGAGGATTTGGCGAATCATAAAATTACCGCCAAAAACTAATTTCATGAAAAAAACACGTTGGCTATCTGCGATTGTCCTCGTGAGCGCTGTCTTGCCGGCTTATGCGCTTTTTGGACGCGATAAAATTGCCAGTCTCTGGCCGTCCAGCCCCGTCGTGATTGATGGCCGCGCCATGGAATGGTCGGACATGCCGCTGTTGGATGAAGATGGCGTCGGATTTCGTGCCATGAATGATTCGACAAACCTTTATCTGCTAATTGGCGGCACGGCCAACGACGGCCGGCTTCTCTTATCGGGAAAATCCGGGCAGAACATCACGCTCTGGTTTTTGAAGTCCGACGGGAAAACCCGGGACTGGGGAATTGATCTGGATTTCAGCCAGGAAGACGATCCGACGGTCGCTTCCCCCACTAAACTTTCCGACTGGGGTCTGGCGCCCGAACGCGTGATTCAGCAGGGACTTGAGGTCTCGACTACGACGTTCCCGGCGGAGATCGATTTTCAGGCGGATCTCTCCAGCCAGCGCGGACGCCAACCGCTTTATGAAATGCGCATTCCATTGACGATGATCGAGCACAAGGGCAGGTCGATTGACGCTGATTTTGTCACGACCGATATCACCTACGAACGGCGCGCGCAACTTTTATCGCTTCCGCCGCCCCAGTCCGCAAGGACGATGACGCCCGAGGGCGGCGGCCATCATCATCATGCGGGGGGCGGCGCGCCCGGCGGCGGCAGCGCGGAATCCACGGCGGATTTGCCCAAGCGCCTGAATCTTCATCTTGTGATCGGACTCGCTAAAGAACCCAGACATTAGATAAGGAATCAAAACATGCGCATATCCTGGACGGCCGGAATTCTGCTGAGCGGCGCGGTGATTCTTTTTTCCTCATTGCCTATCCGCGCCGATGATCGCGGGGTGGATCGCGAAGGGCCGCTCATGATTGGCGAAGGCGGCATCCCCGCGGTCAATCTTCTGGATTATCAACTGTGGGATTCGCCGGGACAGGCGGGCGGCACGCCCACGCTTTTAGATCAGCGGGAAAGCGGACGCTTTATTGTTTCGAGGACGGCCAGCGACACCTGGGCCGTTAACGAACGGTTCAGCCATCTGGGCGTCGGCGAACCCATCGCGATTCCGCAGACGGACTTTTCCGTTCCGCAGGATCTCTGGTCCATGGAAGCGGGAGCCGCGTATAACCATCATTTGGCGAATGGCCGGGATTTCGGTTTAAATCTTGGTGTCGGTTCCGACAGCGATCATCCGTTCTATTCCATTCATGAGACCGTTTTTCGCGCGGGAGCCAATTACCGCATTCCATCGGGCGAAGAGAATGCTTGGCTCTTTTTTCTGAACTATTCCAACAACCGTCATTTTTTCAACAATGTGCCCTTACCGGGATTTGGTTATTTCTTCAAAACGGATGAAGATAAGCTGCAGGGGATTGTGGGTTTCCCCTTCGTATCGCTGCTTTACCGGCCTACGCCGGATTGGAACGCCGTATTTTCGATTTTTGGTCCCCGGAACGTGAATGCGGAAATCAATCGCAAAATTATCGGGCCCGTGCGCGCTTATGCGGCTTTCCAATGGAATGCCCAGGAATGGCTCATTGCCGACCGCCAGGATTATTCCGATCGTCTGGTCTTTGATAAAAAACGTGCCGCGCTCGGCCTGCGTTCACCGCTGCCGCATGGATTTGGCGTGGATGTGTCCGGCGGCCGCCAGTTTGATCAGCGTTTCTTCGTGAATAATTCGTCATCCTATAATGATGTTCCGACGGCAGGCTTGCGGCCAACCTGGTTTGTGCAAACTCGTCTTTCTTATCGTTTTGCGCTTCCGTCCTAGATAAAATACCCAGGCTTTGCATCCATCGCCACCACTTATTGAAAAGAAGGCCGCGCGCTCTTACCGCGCCTTAATCCAACCGCTGCAGCGCACGCTCACGTTGGTCTGGGTGGCGGATCCACGCGGAACCTTGGGCATGGCGTTTTTGACGATCATCAGCGGTTTACTGCCCGCGGCACAAGCCTGGGTTGCGAAGCTGATCATTGATTCCGTCGTGCATTCGATCGCGGCCCATCAACTCCCACGCGCCGCATTTATAGCGCTTCTGCCTTATCTCTATTTGGAGTTTGGTTTTATTCTCATTAGCAGCATCAGCACGCAGTTGCGCCGGCTGCTCGATGAAATTCTCGATCACAAAATCGGTTTTCTGATTAATTCCCAAATCATCCGCAAAGCCCTGCGCCTGGAGCTCCACTACTTTGAGAACGCCGAGTTCTACGACCAAATGCAGAATGCGCGGCGACAATCGGAGTATCGCGCCATCGCGATTGTGAAAGCGGTTTTTCTCCTCATTGGCAATCTCATTACGCTGGCCTCTTTTTTAGCGCTGCTCTTAGCCTTTAGCCCGTGGGTGGCGCTTTTGTTATTTGGCGCGACGCTGCCGGCGTTTGTGGCGCAGACCCACTACAGCGAGTTGAATTTCCGGCTGCAGGGCTGGAAAGCGCCGGAGTCGCGGCGCATGAGTTATCTCGAGCACCTTCTCACCGTCGATGCCAGCGCTAAGGAAATTAAATTGTTTGGCTTGGGCGAAACGCTGCTCTCCCGCTATAGCGCGCTGTTTTGGAAAGTTTTTAACGAGGATACGCAGCTGGCCTGGAAGCGTTCCTGGGTGAGTCTGGCCTGGGGCGTACTGGGGACCTTGAGTTATTACGCCTGCTACGGGTGGGTGGTGTTTCGTACGCTGGCCGGACGCCTGGGTCTGGGCAGCATGACCATGTATCTCGTGATTTTTCGCCAAAGCCAGGGAACGTTCGCGGGGTTGTTTGGCAACCTCAATGATCTGTATGAGAACGGCATGTTCATGGAAAATCTGTTTACGTTTCTGGATTTGCCGGAACGCCGTGAAGACCGTGCTTCCGTGGCCGCGTTGCCACCGCTGGATTCCAAACAAGGGATCGAGATCCGCGACGTCTCGTTCCGCTATCCGGGACAAACGGACTGGGCGCTGCGGCACGTGTCGTTGTCCATCCAGCCCGGGGAAAAAATGGCGCTGGTGGGCGAAAATGGATCGGGGAAAACCACGCTGATTAAATTACTGACCCGTCTTTATGAGCCCACGGAAGGCGATATTTTTTATCAGGGCCGCAATCTGAAGGACTGGTCCGCGGTCGAATTGCATCAGAAAATCGGCGTCATCTTTCAGGATTTTGTCCGCTACCAGCTCACGCTGCGCGAAAATGTCGGTTTCGGTTCCGTTGAAGAATTGGATAATCAGTCGCGGTTGGATCACGCCGCGCAGCAGGGCGGCGTGGATGATGTGCTGGGCAGTTTGGCGGACGGATGGGACACCACGCTGGGCGGCTGGTTCCAGAAAGGCCGTGAACTCTCCGGTGGACAATGGCAGAAAATCGCGCTCAGCCGCGCCTTCATGCGCGAAGGCGAAGTCATTGTGTTGGACGAGCCCACCTCGGCGCTGGATGCCGAAAATGAATATGCCATTTTCCATCGTTTCAAGGACCTGACGACCGGCAAGATTGCCTTCTTAATCTCTCATCGCTTTAGCACGGTCCGCATGGCGGACCGCATTGTGGTCCTTAAGCATGGGGCTATCGAAGAACAGGGGTCGCATGCGGAACTGATCGCCAAAGCCGGCACTTATGCCCGCCTCTTTGACCTACAGGCCGAAGGATACCGCTAAATACCCAAAGTTTTAAAGAAACATTTTAGGGGGCTCGCGCGTCTAACCTATAGCCGACAACGATGTCACCATTGGATAAAAGAGGTGTGAAATGCGTATTTCTCGATTCGTCATTGCTTTGGTCCTAGTCGACGTGCTCTCGCTGTTAATTCCGGCATTTGCCCATGCCTATCCTTATTATTATTCGGCTCCCGCTTACACCACGGCGCCCGCCTGGGCTTCACCGAATGCGGCGGCTCTGGGGCCCTGGGCTTGGAACTTTAATTTCGGCGGTGGCCCTACGCCGGTCGCGGGGCCGGCGAGCAATGATTTGGAGAACGGCTATAACTTCACCGTCGGAACCGGCTACAACTTTAGCCCGCGCGCGGGATTTATTTTTGAGTTCATGAATTCCGGGTTTGATCTCAGCGATCAGGCGTTGCAAAGCCATAATAATGCGGTGGATGGTAGCGGTTCCGTATGGTCGCTGACCCTCAATCCCATCTGGCGCTTCAGGGTTGGCGGACCTATTGGGGCTTATATTATCGGCGGCGGCGGATTTTACCAGCGGGAAGAACGGTTTACCGAGCCGACAAGCGTCGTTGTCCAAGGACATAATGGTCCCTTTACAGAAGACGGATATGAGGACGTCCACGAGTTTGACAGCACAGGCGGCGTCAATGCCGGCGCTGGACTGACGTGGAATGTGGGCTGGGGCACTAAATTCTATGTGGAAGCGCGCTATCACTATGTATTCACGGCGGGAAAACCCACGCAGCTGGTGCCCATTACGTTCGGGTTCCGATGGTAGACACTTTTTTGGCCGCAAGTCGTTTTGATAACAGGGAGAAAAGCGATATGAAAAAAATTGGCTTCCTAAGTATTTTGTTCTCCATTCTTGTGATGGGTTTTGCGCAGCCTTCCTGGGCTTGGCGCGGCGGTTATTATGGCGGCGGTTGGCACGGCGGTTGGGGTGGACCGCGTGTGGGCGTTTATCTGGGTGGTCCTTATGACCCTTATTACGATCCCTATTATTATCCCGGGCCCTACGCGTATCCAGCAGCATACCCGGCATATCCCGTTGATCCTAATGCGGGACTGGTTCCCGACAACCCGCCGCCGGCGGCTAATTCCAATGGAAATGATCAGCCTTCGGCCGCCCAGATTTCCCGTCAGCGCGCGCAGCTTGATTATGATTATGCGGATGGTGATATCACGAAAGCGCAATACGATGCCAGCATTGCCCAGCTTCAACGCGCCGCACAGCAACCTCCGCAGCAAGCCGTTCGCCCCGCGGCTTCCGAGCCGGCCGAAAAAACGGAACCTTCCTCATCGGTTCAAGGATTCGCGCGCGTCTCCGACCTGCATTTGGAACTCACCACGCTCCTGGACCAGAAATTAAAGGATGGGGACATCACGCGCGCGCAGCATGATTCAGAAATTAATTATTTGAATCAGATCAAAAGCCAGGCGCACGACGACGCCAGCGCGAACAACGGCCGGCTTACGGGCGAGCAGGAAAATACCTACGTCCAGCAGTTGCATCAGGCGTATTACGCTATCAATCATAATCTAATCACGCACTAGCGTCTTTGGTTTAAGATGTAGGCGTGAAGTCCGTCAACCCCTGGGCCATTGCGCTCACCGTCACGCTCGCCACGTTTATGGAAGTGTTGGACACTTCCATTGCCAATGTGGCGCTCCCGCATATCGCCGGAAATTTGGGTGCCAGCCAGTCCGAATCCACCTGGGTCCTCACGAGCTATTTAGTTTCCAACGCCATTATTCTTCCGATCAGCGCATGGCTTGCGCGACTATTTGGTCGCAAGCGCTTTTACATGAGCTGCGTGGTTATTTTCACGACGGCCAGTTTTCTCTGCGGGCTTGCGCCCAGTCTGGGCATGCTGGTCATTTTTCGCGTTTTACAGGGACTGGGCGGCGGTGGCCTGCAGCCTAGCGAGCAGGCGATTTTGGCCGATACGTTTACGCCCCAACAGCGCGGCATGGCCTTCGCCATCTATGGCATGGCAGTTGTCGTCGCGCCCGCCATTGGTCCCATGCTGGGCGGCTGGATCACGGATCATTATTCCTGGCGCTGGATTTTTTATATCAATGTGCCGGTGGGAGCCCTGTCTTTATTTTTAACCCATCGGCTAGTCCAGGATCCACCTCATTTGAAGAAAGAACGCGCGGACGCCCGGCATCGGCCGATCGACTGGCCGGGCCTGGGTCTCATTGCGTTAGGCATTGCCTGCATCCAGCTCGTGTTGGATAAGGGGCAGGAAAAAGACTGGTTCGCCACGCCTTGGATCACGGTCACGCTCGCAGCGGGAATTATCATGCTCGTCATCTGGGCGATCTGGGAATGGCATCATCCGGACCCGATCGTGGACGTCAAGCTCTACAAAAATCGGAATTTTTCCGCGGCCATGTTTTTCACCTTCGTCCTTGGTGTTGTGCTCTTCGGCAGCACCGTGATCATCCCGCAATTTCTGCAGAGCATGCTGAATTATCCGGCGGCCAGCGCGGGCATGGCTTTAGCCGGCGGGGGATTTATCATGATGCTGATGATGCCGATTGCTGGCATGCTCGTCTCGCGCGTAGATCCGCGCTGGATGATGGTGTTCGGGTTTCTCACTCTGGCGGCTTCCCTGCATCACATGGCCACCCATATGACATTAGGGATTGATTTTGGCACGGCGGCCATGCTGCGCACCTATCAAACTCTGGGGTTGGCCTTCATTTTCATCCCGTCGAATACGCTGGCGTACCAGGGCATCCCCAAAGAAAAAAATAACCAGGTATCCAGCCTTACGAGCTTCACGCGCAACATCGGCGGCAGCATCGGCATTGCGCTGCTCAGCACCATGCTCGAGCGGCAAACGCAGAAGCATCAAAGCTATCTGTCCGCGCACATCGCATCAGGCAATGCGTCCTATGAGTTATTGTCGTCCCAATACCGCAACGCATTCAGGGCTGCCGGCGCCGACCCCGCTCTCGCCCAAGCCAAAACGTTAAGCAGCATCAATCATCTGCTCGGACTGCAGGCGCTCAATCTCGGCTACGTCGACGTCATCTCCGTGATGGCGCTGTTAGTGGTCTGCCTCATCTTCGGTTATACCCTTCGCTGCGAGCATCTTTTGAATTCGCGCAGATGCCTCCCTAAGCGAGAGGAGCTCTCTCTCCGATGCCTTACGGCGCGTAGGGATGTAATACCCCACCGTGTCGCCATGGCGGGTAATCGCCAAAGGCTTGTCGGCCACCATAAAACTTGCCAATCGTTCTCTAAATTCCCGGATTCCAATTTTGGTTGTTTCCATTTGATTCACCTCTGTACACAAGTGTACACAAATAGGCTATTTTGTCAAGGGGGCATGCAAATGGGTATTAGTTTTTAGCGGCGGCAACGGGCGCTGAAGAAACGGGCGCGCCTTTGGTTTTCAACAGTTCGAGGACATTTTTTTCAAT
>Ga0206802_1150_pt1 | contig 16190 bp, 16 predicted proteins | sample Alteio_BWOrgCont_63_FD_152902 | JGI IMG/M metagenome (GOLD analysis project Ga0206802, IMG submission 152902) | Enriched cells from forest soil in Barre Woods Harvard Forest LTER site, Petersham, Massachusetts, United States -... | ecosystem: Environmental > Terrestrial > Soil > Temperate forest >... | reverse complement strand
GAATTTTTTTATAATCATGCTTGCCTAATGTTTCATAAGCAGAATTAATTTTTTTGGCTCTCTCTTCAAAAGCTTCACGTTTCGAAAGCGGTACTTTATCTGGATGTTGTTCCAACATTAACTGACGATATGCTGTTTTAATTTTGGTTGCTGGCAAATTTTCTTCTATTCCCAAGATTTCACAGCATTCTTTATAAGATAATGATGGCATGGCGCATTTCCTCAATATTACCGTTATGTTGAAGTATAGCAGAGCGTTGGAGTAGTGATGGTTAGTGCGAAGATAAAATAACCGTTTTTTATCAAGTACTTGATATATGCTTAAGTCATTTGAGCACGTGCTTATTCAACATTTTTTAAAGGAGAAAAATAGCCAAAACTATAACAAGAGAATAGAAGCAATAAATATAAGCTATCAGTTTAAATTTATTGTAAAAATCTAAAGTAGTACTTTAAATTTTTTAAGTCTATGATATGATAGGCAAATGAATACTTTTAACAGAATTTTGAATTTACCGTCGCTGCTTGATAAAAAGTCGTATTTTTTATTTGGCCCGCGCGCTACAGGTAAAAGCTTTTTAGTGCAACAACAACTATCGCAAATTGCAGTCATCCTGAATCTTCTGAGAACAGAAAATTATTTGAAACTATCTTCAGCTCCTTATTTACTTGAAGAACTTATTTTAGCTCAGATGCGGAAGAATCCTACACAATTAATTGTTATCGATGAAATCCAAAAAATTCCTCTACTTTTAGACGAAGTACACCGGCTAATCGAAGAAAGACATTGGAAGTTTTTATTGACTGGAAGTAGTGCACGAAAATTAAAATATGGGCATGCTAATTTATTGGCAGGTCGAGCCCGGTCTGCTGAATTATTTCCACTCTGTTGGCAAGAGATCCCAAATTTTGACTTAACTCATTATCTTCAATGGGGAGGTCTTCCCATGATAATGGATAGTGATAGCCCAAAAGATGATTTAATTAGTTATGTTAACACCTATCTTTATGAAGAAATCCAAGCCGAAGGATTTACACGGAATTTACCAGCATTCACTGCATTTTTACAATTAGCCGCACATACTAGTGGCCAAGTGCTAAATTATAGCAATATTGCAAGCGATGTAGGTGTATCAGTGCCCACCATTCGTGAGTATTATCAAATTCTCGAAGATACCTTGATTGGATTTACTCTTCCTGCGTGGACAAAAAGCAAAAAGAGGAAATCAGCGTCTTCTGGAAAATTTTACTTATTTGATATCGGCGTGACAAACGCTTTAAATGGAATTAAAAAAATCGAACAACCATCAAATTTATATGGGCGTGCGTTTGAACATTGGATTGGATTAGAACTACGTAGTTATTTAAGTTACAAACGTATTCATGAACCACTCACTTTTTGGCGTAGTCAACAACACCACGAAGTCGACTATTTGATTGGCGACATTAGTGCCATTGAAGTTAAAGCAACTAATCACATTAAAAATGATGATATTAAAAATTTAATGATTTTAGCTGAGGAAAAAATATTCAAAAAATATTATTTAGTTTCACACGATCCTATACGGCGGGTAACAAACAATATCCTTTGTTTACCATGGCAAGAGTTTATCGCAGAATTATGGTCTGATAAAATTAGCTAAAAAAAAGCTAGTTGAAACATGCACCCCACTCTATAAACATATAAATTCAATCAGTTGCAACTCCACCGTCTTTATCAATTTATCCTATACTTAAAAATATAAACATAAGGATAGGCATATGCATAATCTCTTCGAGATATTAGAAAAAGCCGCGAAGGCATTCAATCAATCTGATGGCATAAAAAGTGCCTATGCTGCAAATGCTAGTATCAAAGGATCAATTCACTCAGATATAAATGAATTAAAAAAGTTAAAAGAACGGGCAGCAAATAAAAATATCCCTTTAATTGAAGATCCTTTTCGAGACCAATTAATTCCTGCTTTTGCTAGCATTTTTCAAACCGTTAAGGAAATAGCTGGATCAGAGGATTTATTAAACGAAGACGTTCTTGTACCGTATAATATTAAAGTGTTAGAAGCTTTGTTAGGCGATGAGTATCAATCAGCATTAACCGATAATAATAAAAAAGAAATTTTATCAAAAAAATTTTCGAACATGAGTCAGGCGATTTCTCATCGCCAAAGAACTGATCCTCAACTAGATAGTGACTTAATAAAACTTGCAATCTTAACCGAAATTAATAAAAAATTAAAAAACCCAGCTTTGTCAGATAAAGAAGCCATACAAGCATCAGACAAATTGATTCAACGCAGAGGAATTGAATTATTGAAAAAACCTGCGCAATCAAAATATCGTTTGCTTAATTGGCTCAGAAATATTTTTCCAAAAAAATCTGCTGGCCAACTGAATTTTTTTAGTGTTATGAATAAATTAGAAAAAAATAAATCGACTGCGATGGTTGATTTATCTAAAGGCAAGAAGACTCAATTTAAGATTTAACTATGCCTTACCAGAAAAGCAACTTTCATCTATGAAAAACCGTATAGCCATAAACAGCATCAACACTATTAGACTTTGCCCTCAACGCATTTAAACTTCCCACTTCAGATTCTCGCATTGTAATGTACCATTCTGTCAGTGGTAGTTCAGCTTGGGTGTTATTCTTAATATAATCACGAATTTTCTTTTTTGAAATAATGCGCAACCTGTTATTCGCTTATAATAGATACCTGCCTATAAATAGATATATTTAAGCGCCGCCTTGAATTGCAACTCATTTATATCGCTTTGATTTTGAGGCAGATTTGCTGTGTGCGCCCCAGGAACCTTCCCATTACTTACCCCTTCAAACCATACGCATTTGCTACTCACCTACGTTTGCCACTTGACCCTGGTGATCTCGCCTCTGTATAATCGTCTAATTATTAAACAATAGTAATTTATTCTATCACTATCAATACGAGGCGCCATCACTGGCGAATATTATATGAGCAGTACCGCAACAATGAGAGCAGAATTACCCCCTCAAACCGATGAAAAAAAGTCAGCCTTTCCAACTGCCTCAAAGGAAATGCAAAAACAATTTGAGGTTTTACGAACACTCACGGGGCCAAAAGCAATATGATTTCCTCAAAACGCGAATCAACATCCGCAAACTATGGTAGTTTCGGTGAATTTAGCAGAGATTTGCCAAGCGCTTTATCGAGAGCGATTGCATGTTTGCAAGTCAAACCAAGCGTTAAACCTTCTTCTTTACTAGAGTCGTTATGGAGTTATGTCTCTCCATCACCTCCACAAGACTTATGGCCCTATGGATTGGAAGAAAATTTTCTTGAAAATCTTTTGCAACGAGTAGGATTACAAACAAGGCAATTGGATTACAAAAACCCGAATCAACGTGACATTTTGTTGCTGGATTTAACTGCGCGTGCTCGACAATCTTCACGCGTTTATATATTAGATGGATTAAAAATCTCACCGCCGCCAGCGACACAAGAATCAAAAGAGCTCATAATAAGAGTAATGCCCGAAATAGCACCTATCTCTAACTTGCGCTTGGCTGCAAAATCTTATGCATCAGATGAAGATTACAGGCAATTGGAATTTGATTTGAATTTTTATCACGATTTTTTGTCTCTGCAGAGTAGATTAGGTCATCACGTTTGGCCCTATGGAATACATGAAGTTAGCTTAAAAATATTTTTGAAAAATTTAAATGATCTTACTGATCTTTTAAATAGTCACTATTTCTTCCTAGATAGGATTGAGCAAAAATCATTTCTCACTACTTCTCCCACGAATGCGCAATTAATAGTTGAATTGAAAAGAATGGCGCGAGGTTTAGAGTGGTTTTTTAAGAGCCAACCCTGGTTAAAATGTAATGATATAAAAGATGAATTGCAAACCAAAATATCTTCTGTGAAAACACTTGGTGCCAAGTTGTAACCCACAACTCTAAAATTCTGCCAATCCTCAAACGCTGTTGTTCCGCGGTTTCTTTCCGCGAGACGACAGCGTCTGGGGTAGTCAAGACCTAAGTTTTCTCAGCAAGTTTAAACATACTGCGTCACTGAATTTCCCTGTGCTCGAATAATATTGTAAATATCCCAAATTATTCCGCCATTCTTAATTCTGCAAGAATCAATTAGGGGTTCAATGTTAATTGATTTTCTGAAAGTTTCACAAGAGATATTAGTTCCAAATAGATTCTGGTTAACACACCAGACTTTACAAGTATTACTCCCGTCGTCTTTGGGATAAAAGATCCAATAAAAATGTTTCTCTTTGTCCGTATCTAAGTCAGTTGTGTATTTAACATAAATGAGCTGATAACCGAAAATAGACCATGCTGTACTATTTTTAAAAGTTATACTTGCCATGCTATAAGCACTAGTTGAAAAAAAATAACAGCACAGCAACAATGAAATAAGTGAAGAAAAGTGACGGGCAGGCATATTTATTATTCTCTGGTAATAAATTGCGTAAAGCATAAATCACTTTCATTAGCTATGCAATATAGCTCATAATGAAAGAAAAGCCAGTATATTTGATCATACTCTTACATTTCATGGGTTATTTGTTGCTGATACTATCGGAATTTGGGCCATTCTACTATTTGGAGTCTCTCTCGTGATTGGGCTCACTTTTTATCTTATCTTTACCCTAGATTGTCCTTTTACAGGTTCACCTTGTATTGATTCAGAACCCTTTAATTTAGCAATCAATATTCTTTCGTAGGCATGTCAAAACTAGGATTTTGTAATAAGATTATCTTGTAATAGTTTACGAAAAATCACTTGCCGACTATTTTTACTTCAGATGTTTTTTCAAGCGCTGAATCGCACGAATCTGTGCAATTGCTTCCGCCAATTCTGCAGTCGCTTTTGCAAAATCAATTTGAGAAATTTTCTCAGTCAACATTTTCTCAGCTCGTTCTTTAGCTTCAAGTGCTGCCTTCTCATCAATATCATGTGCACGAACAACCGTATCAGCCAAAACCGTCACAATAAAAGGTTGAACTTCCAACATCCCACTTGAGACATAGAAAATTTCTTCTTCTTTGTTCGGCAGAATAGCGCGGATGTTGCCTGGCTTTAAAGAGGTAAGTAGAGGGGCGTGGCCAGGGGCAATACCTAGTTCACCTAATGCGCCGGTGACGAAAACCATTTCAGCTTCGCCGGAGAAAATTTCTTTTTCTGCACTGACTATGTCTAATCGCAAGGTGACTGTGCTCATAAAAATTATTAACCAAAGTTTATTAGGGTGGCTGTTTGCACCACCCTGTATTTGTTATAGCGTTTTTGCTTTCTCAATAGCTTCTTCAATCGTGCCTACCATGTAGAATGCTTGTTCTGGTAAATGATCGTAGTCGCCTTTTACAATGCCTTTGAAATCGCGAATAGTGTCTTTTAGTGACACGTAACGACCAGGTGTGCCAGTGAAAACTTCTGCGACGAAGAAAGGTTGTGACAGGAAACGTTGGATTTTTCTGGCGCGAGTCACGATTAATTTATCTTCTTCAGATAATTCATCCATACCTAAAATAGCGATGATATCTTTTAATTCTTTGTAACGTTGCAGGGTTTTTTGCACGGCACGTGCTACTTCATAGTGTTCTTCACCGACTACTAACGGATCTAATTGACGGCTAGTTGAATCAAGTGGATCAATGGCAGGATATATTCCTAGTTCAGCAATTTGACGTGATAACACCACGGTCGCATCCAAATGCGCAAACGTAGTGGCAGGAGATGGGTCGGTTAAATCATCCGCTGGAACGTAAACAGCTTGAACCGATGTGATCGAACCTTTTTTGGTTGATGTAATTCGCTCTTGCAGCGCACCCATTTCTTCAGCCAATGTAGGTTGATAACCTACGGCTGAAGGGATTCGACCTAGCAATGCAGATACTTCAACACCTGCTAGTGTATAACGGAAAATATTATCGATGAATAACAAGACATCGCGGCCTTCGTCGCGGAAGCTTTCAGCAACGGTTAAGCCCGTTAACGCTACACGTAAACGATTGCCTGGTGGTTCATTCATTTGTCCATAAACCAGGGATACTTTATCCAATACTTTCGATTCTTTCATTTCTAAGTAAAAATCATTACCTTCACGAGTACGTTCGCCAACTCCTGCAAATACAGAGAAGCCGCTGTGTTCGATGGCGATATTACGAATAAGTTCTAGCATGTTAACTGTTTTGCCAACGCCAGCACCGCCGAATAAACCGACTTTGCCGCCTTTCGCAAAAGGACAAATCAAGTCGATGACTTTAATGCCAGTTTCTAGCAGTTCTTCTGAAGCTGCTTGTTCTGCGAAGCTCGGTGGATGACGATGAATTGGTAAATATTGGTCTGCTTTGATAGGACCTGCTTCATCAATCGGTGTTCCCAAAACATCCATGATTCGACCTAATGTGGCTTGACCTACAGGAACAGTGATAGGTTTGCCGGTATCATTTGCTTTCAAACCACGGCGTAGGCCATCGGTACTACCCATGGCTATGGTGCGAACGATCCCATCGCCCAATTGTTGTTGGACTTCGAGCACCAGATTATTGTCATCAATTCTTAATGCGTCATAAATTTTTGGCACGGCATCGCGAGGAAATTCCACGTCTACGACTGCACCAATGACTTCTACTATATTACCTACACTCATTTTTTATCCTCTCAATTTATAACTGCTAAACTGCGGCAGCTCCAGCTACAATTTCTCCTAATTCTCGGGTGATCGCAGCTTGTCTTGCCTTGTGATAAGCGCGCTCTAAATCTGAAATCAAATCAGCCGCATTGTCTGTCGCATTTTTCATGGCAAGCATGCGTGCTGCCTGCTCACTGGCGATATTCTCAATCAAAGCACGATACGCTTGTGACTCAACATATCGCGTTAGCAATTGCTCCAATAAAATTTTAGCGTTATCAGGTTCATAAATATAATCCCAATAATGTTGTAATTTTTTATCCTCAGATGGGATTAATGGCAATACTTGCTGAACTCTGGGTTCTTGTCGCATCGTATTAATAAATTCATTGGAAACAATATATAAAGCATCAATTTTATTTTCGAGGTAAGCGTCTAACATAACTTTAACTACGCCAATCAAATCAGCTAATCCTGGCGCATCGCCCAAATGAGTAACGTGTGCTAATACATTGCCGCCGACACGTCTAAAAAAAGATTCTGCTTTGCTGCCAATCAAACATAAATTGATACCAATACCTTGATCGATTTTGGTTTTCATATCAGTCAGAGAAGCTTTCAACAGATTCGCATTCAAACCACCACACAAACCTCGATCCGTGGTCACAATAATATAACCCACATTTTTAATTTCGCGTGGTTGCATAAATGGATGCTGATATTCTGCATGGCTTTTAGCAAGATGCCCGATCACAGCTAAAATTTTTCGTGCATAAGGCTTGGCACGTCGCATACGCTCTTGAGTCTTGCGCATTTTGCTGGCAGCAACCATTTCCATCGCACGCGTAATTTTTTGCGTGTTCTTGATGCTGCGAATTTTAGTCCGTATCTCTTTTCCAGCGGCCATAATTAATTACCAGCTAAAAGTTTTTTTAAAAGATTCAATAATCTTTTTCATGGTGGCGACAATATCATCGTTATAGTCACCCGTTTGATTGATCTTATCTACAAATTCACTATGGTTAGTGCGCATGAAGCCATTCAATCCATGTTCAAACTCAGCGATCTTATTCACCGGCAAGTCATCTAAGTAACCTTTATCTGCAGCAAACAAAATAATTGCCATTTCTGCGACTGACAGTGGTGTATATTGTTTTTGTTTCATGACTTCGGTAATACGCTGGCCCCGTTCTAACTGCTTGCGGGTCGCATCATCTAAGTCTGAAACAAATTGTGAAAATGCAGCTAATTCACGATATTGCGCTTGTGAAATACGAATATTGCCCGCCAATTTTTTGATAATTTTGGTTTGAGCAGCGCCTCCCACACGTGACACCGAGAGACCTGCATTGATCGCAGGACGAATGCCCGAATTAAATAAATCAGTTTCCAAGAAAATCTGCCCGTCAGTAATGGAAATCACATTAGTAGAAACAAATGCAGAAACGTCACCTGCTTGCGTTTCAATGATCGGTAATGCTGTCAATGAACCGGTTTTGTCTTTGACTTTTCCATTCGTCATTTTTTCAATGTAAGTTGTATTGACGCGTGATGCACGCTCTAACAAACGTGAGTGCAGATAGAAAATATCGCCAGGATATGCTTCACGACCTGGAGGACGACGTAATAATAATGACACTTGACGATAAGCCCAAGCTTGCTTGGTTAAATCATCATAAATAATAAGTGCATCTTCACCCTTATCACGGAAATATTCTCCCATCGTGCAACCTGAATAGGGAGCAATATATTGCAATGCAGCCGCTTCTGCAGCCGGCGCTGCAACAATGATGGTGTGCGCCATTGAATCATGCTCTTCCAGCTTTCTTACTACAGCTGCAATCGAAGAAGCCTTCTGACCAATTGCAACGTAAATACATTTTACGCCCGTGCCACGTTGGTTGATGATTGCATCAACTGCAATAGCAGTTTTTCCTGTTTGGCGGTCACCAATGATTAATTCACGTTGCCCACGGCCGATTGGGACCATGGAATCAATTGCTTTTAATCCTGTTTGTAACGGTTGAGATACAGGTTGTCGGAAAATAACACCGGGTGCCACTTTTTCGATAGGTGATGTTTGTGTCGTTTGAATTGGGCCTTTGCCATCGATTGGATTACCCAGCGCATCAACAATACGACCTAGTAATGCTTCACCCACAGGAACTTCAAGGATGCGGCCTGTGCATTTGACAACTTGGCCTTCGGCTAAGTTTTCTGAACTGCCAAGAACTACGGCACCGACTGAATCACGCTCAAGATTAAGTGCCATACCATAAGTATTATCTGCAAACTGCACCATTTCACCTTGCATGACATCGGCAAGCCCGTAAACGCGGACAATACCATCTTTTAAGCTGACAATCGTACCCTCAGTACGAATTTCAGTTGTAACATCGAACTGTTCGATGCGTTTTTTAATAAGTTCACTGATTTCAGAGGGACTCAGTTGTGCTTGTTGCATAGCTCTACACCTTTATACAGAGAGTGAATCCAATAATCGTTTTAACCGCCCTTGCACGGAACCATCCATGACGATATCTCCGGCACGTACCATAACCCCACCTATCAAGGAAGGATCAATTACACATTCTAAAGAAACTTGCTTTTTTAAACGCTTGGTTAGCGCTGCTGATATTTTATTTTTCATTGGCTCATCCAATGCTACTGCTGATGACACTTGCACATTAATCGTTTTATCAAGCGCTGCTCGATAGGAAGCAAACAATTGTGCAATATCCGGCAACAAAGATAACCGCTTATTTTCCGCCAATAAATCAATAAAATTTTTCTTTTCTTTATCCAATACTGTTACCAATACTTCACAAAACAATTTTGATGCTTGCTTTGCCGTTATTTCAGGCTGAGCCAAGAATCGCACTACTGCAGGATTTTGTGCAACCTCTGCGGCAGTCACTAACATATGATCCCATGAAGCCAAGACATTTTTATCCTGGGCACATTCAAATGCGGCAAGTGCATAGGGTCTTGCTAAAGTTGTCATTCTTCCCATCATATTTCAGCTACAAACTCATCAAGTAAAGCGGTTTGGGATGCCACGTCCAGATTGCGTTTAATAATTTTTGTTGCACCAGCAACTGCCAAAGTTGCTAATTGCTTGCGCAAACCTTCTTTGGCAAGAGTCACTTCACGAGCAATTTCATCTTGCGCGTGCTGCGCGATACGCTGTGCTTCATTTCGCGCATCTTGTTTAGCTTCTTCTATCAGACTTTGACCATGCTTATGCGCCAAATCAACAATATGCGTAGCTTCTTGCTTGGCTTCTCGAATAATATTTAATGCCTTATGCTCAGCAATTTCTAAATCACGCTTGCTGCGTTCTGCTGCTTCCAGCCCGCCAGCAATCTTTTTTTCACGATCCAGCATCGCCTTTGGTGATAGGCGGCCAAACGTATTTCATGGTGAACCACACCAAGATCGCAAACGTGATCAGCTGACCGATTAATGTTGCATTAAGCTCCATTCTTCTTCCTCACATTATCACTAGGTAACAGTTTGCTTAGTCGCTTCCATCACAGCATTCAGGAATGGGTTTTTTGCAAAGAAAAGATAAAGCCCCATTACAATCGAAATAGCTGCGAACGCATCAACCAATCCTGCCATTAAAAACATGCGCATCATCAACATCGGGGTCAATTCTGGCTGGCGTGCAACACCCTCAAGAAATTTCCCACCCAATACGCCGAACCCAATTGCTGTACCGAGAGCTGCTAACCCAATCAATAAACCTGCTGCGATTGAACCAGAAGATTGTACTTGTGCTATAAGACCTGCAATTTCCATCTGACCTCCTTCTAACTAATAAAAACTAATGTGAATCGTGAGCCATGCTCAAGTACACAATGGTTAACATCATAAAAATAAATGCTTGAATACTAATAATTAATATATGGAAAATCGCCCATATACCGCCTGGCATCCACTGCGCCCACCAAGGCAACGCTGCAATCAAAATAAAGATCAGTTCGCCGGCAAACATATTGCCGAAAAGCCGCAGCGCGAGTGAAAAAGGTTTAACACATTCTTCAATAATCCGAAACACAATATTCAATGGAAATAACCATGGCCCAAACGGCATGGTCAGCATTTCTTTTCCTAAGCGCCAACCTTTGACCGTCACATTATAAAAAATAATGAAGAAAAACACGGTAATTGACATCGCAAACGTCATATTAGGATCAGCAGTCGGCACAGTTTTAAAATGCGAGACACCAAACAAGCCCAGCGTCGATGGAATCAAATCCACAGGAATTAAATCCATTACATTCATGACAAATACCCAAAGAAATACTGTCAATGCCAATGGTGCAATCACCTGGCTCTTGCCATGATAAGATTCACTGACTGCTCGCTGCACAAATTCGAGTATCATTTCTACTACATTTTGCAACTTACCAGGCACACCGGCCTGTACACGCACCGCGACATATCGAAGCATACCGAAAATAATCAGCGCCGTGGTAACGGAAACTAAAAATGTATCAATATTAAGCGTCCAAAAACCTTTCCCGCCTAAACTGAGCGTACTCAGATCCAGCGTTAAATGATGTATGTGATGCTCAATATAATCTGATACCGATACACTCACTATTTCACTACTCCATTAACCCGTGAAAGGCTAAAACCACAAACAATCCAAAAAGCAACAATGGCGCCTATAAAACCGATTAACATCGATAAAACATTCACCGGCAAATACTTCGCCACTAATAAAAATAGAAAAGCACTTAAAAAAAGCTTAACCATTTCTCCTGCAATAAAAGCCATAACAAATTTTTGTGCCACTCGCGCACTAGCATGCGCAAAAATACGCCATGCAAATAATCCTGTCGGTAACCAGTAAGCAAGACCACCTAGCAATGCTGAGAATGCACCTTGCATTCCTTGTACTAAAAATACAATCACCGCCAGCCCCGCAATCGCCAGCAATTGCCAAAACATTAAGTAAAATGCTTGTGTCTTCAGTGATTTTGATATCCCTGACACAATAAATTCCTGCCGTTACGAGAGTTTGGCCGAGTATAATGATTTTTTTTTCGCGCTGCAATGTGATTGTGGTAGATAATGAAGCTTTTTAATCTTGCTCAGCCCCTTCGAAATAAGCGAGCACATTGTCTAACTCAGTCAAATTTTTATATTGAATAATGACTTTTCCTCGACCAGCTGCATTACAACGGATGGTGACGGGGAGCCGTAATTGCTGGGTCAAGTTTTGCTGCATACGTTTTATATCAGGGTCCATGGGTTTTGCTAAATCTATCGATTTAGCCGGAGATTGCAGCTTTCGAACTAATTCTTCCGCTTCGCGAACTGATAAACCTTTGTTCACTATTGTCTGCGCCGTTTCAATTTGTACTGATTTTTCTAAAGTCAGTAAAGAACGGGCATGCCCCATTTCAAGCTGTTTATGCTCTAACATGCTTTTAACTTCTTCGGTGAGAGCCATTAATCGTAGGGTATTGGTCACACTAGTACGAGATTTACCCACTGCTTCGGCAACCTGTTGATGCGTCATGTTAAATTCATCTAAAAGACGCTGTAAGGCAAAGGCTTCTTCAATTGGATTTAAGCTTTCGCGCTGAATATTTTCAATGAGGGCAATCGCGATCGCAGCATTATCAGGAATTTCTTTAATCAGCGCTGGAATTTCAGTCAGTCCAGCCATTTGCGCAGCACGCCAGCGGCGCTCACCAGCAACGATTTCATAGCGTCCGCCTAAAATTTGCCGGACTACAATCGGTTGAATGACCCCTTGGGCTTGAATTGAATTTGCCAGATCTTGCAGTGCTTCAGGATCCATTTCACGTCGAGGTTGATATTTACCACGCTGTATTTCATCCACAGAAATCTGGGAAAGTTTATCTTTTTGTTTTGCAGAACTATCATCTTCTGCTGTCATGGAGCCCACTAAGAGAGCATCAAGTGACCGACCCAAACCACGCTTTTTTGCCATAATGAAATCCCTGGGGTAGATAATAAAAAAAACCTGCCTATCATCTTAATCAATCACCAGATCAATCGCTAGCGAGTTTTTTAAAAAGAGATCGGTTTATCCAGGGCTGTATTAAGAATACCGAGAGTCGGAGTCGAACCGACACGGTGTCGCCACCACCGGATTTTGAGTCCGGCGCGTCTACCAGTTCCGCCATCCCGGCATGTTTTAAGAGCCGCAAGTATAACAAAGACTACATCCAGGTCAATGTTAGACTGATTTAAGTTTCATCGGTTGAAACTTGCTTACTAACTGATTCAGAGCCAAAGCAGTAGTAGGCAGCTCAACCGTTGGTTTTATCACAGTGATTTTAACTTTATTATCAGCAAATTCGATGCTTGCAGAAAATGGGTGATAATAAATTTTAAATGAAGCAGATCCCTTTAGCTCGAGATTACCAAAAAGAATTTTTTGTCCTGGATATAGCTTGGCATATTGCTCCAATGAAAGATTAGAATCATTACCATCCATTGAGACAGTTGCGTCAGCAGGTAATTTAAAGCGATACACTTCGCTCTCTCTTCCTAGAGAATTTTCTGATTCAAAGTAGTAATTCACATTGGCTAAACGTACTGATAAATTTCTAGCTTTGATTAAAGTCGTTATTTCTGGTTTAACAGCAATGAGCGAATCGTTACTTGCAATAGCATATGTATGAGCTGCACCATATTCAGCATCTACCAATCCATGCTCGGAATCCATCTTATATTCAGTTACCAAATTATACCTAGGTGTTTCAATTTCAAATGTTACTTCTACACCAGGCTGATCTTCATATTTTTTCTGTACAACGCCAAGCTCTTTTAAGTAAAGATCAAGAAAAGTATCTACCGTTTGATTAATCACACTGAATCCATAAACATCAGTTTTCATTGCTTTATCAGCACGCTGGTTGATGTCTGTGTCAGTCATCGCAGAATAATGCTGTGCAAGTATTGCATCTGGAGATTGTTGAGAAACTTCTACGGCGTGTTTCCAACCTGGTTCTAATTTGTCTAAGGCAAATCCTACGACTGGCGTTAGGAATTCTTGTGATGCACTGTCAAACAAGGAGGAAGTAATTTCATAAAAATCCGAAGATTTAAACTCTGTCTGGCCTTCCTCTAGTTTAGGCAACCTATCTGCAGAACTAGTAATGCCCGCCATAAAATCCGCATCGTTTAAATGTACTGCTCTCCAGACAGCATAAGCACTTATAAAAGACAGCTTTCCGTATTTTTCATAGGATAAAGCATTTTTAGTCAATGTGCGTGTACGGAATTTTTCAATTGCTACGTAATCTTTTAGATATTCATCGCTCGATGCTTTATCTAGGTAATTCTCTGTATATTTTTTTAAAATAGCTAATTCGAGATAGAGCAATTTTATACTATTTTTGTCATGGCATGCTTCATAGTTCGATGCAGCAGGATCAAACATTGCTTGCTGGATCAATGGTTTAAATGAGGGTACTTCAAGCAGCAAATACGCAAAAAATCTTGCTGAAACAAAAGAAAAATTTATATTCCCTCCAATGTTATCGAATTCAAAACTTTTGACAGGAAATACAAACACATTCTGACCATCTAAAGAAGCTAAGCCGTTGCTAAATTTATATTTAGCCATCCCAAGCTGCTCTTGCGGCAAATAATAACCAGTCGCTCCACCCGCCATAGGAAATGCTTGCCAAGGCAGTTGTTTCGGCTTAAAACCATTTACCGCATAAAGATGCTTAGATTGTGTGAAATAAAGCACAATTGGCGTGGCACTGACATTGAAATCAGGCCAAATCGCTTGTTGGTTTTTCGCTAGTCCTGAAACAGTTTCTGCTACTGTTTGGACGTATTGAATTTCAGTATTGGCGGCGTAAGTTGCGAATGAACTGATTAAGAGTGTTATTGCTAACAATGCTTGTTTGATTTTCATTGGCTGTTTCCGTTGGTTTAAATTAATTGTGCTGAATGATAACGCAAATTAGGGGATTGTGGTACATTTTTTATATAGAGGATCTTCCATCGTAGACGCCTTCATGCCGCCCTGAGAACCACCTTCTCCCGTAGAGCAGAAAGCGATTTACTATTTATTTCAAAGTGTTGTGCGCGTCTAATTAAATGGATTTAAGCAGCCAATTGATGGGTTTTAATTTTTTTAATACTAATGCGAAGTATTTTTCTTTTTTTCTCTGCCTACCAAAGATCATACATGCTTTGCATGTTGATCCACATCTCACTGCTGGTGTTTAAGGCCAAAGATAGTCTTACTGCCATTTCTGGACTAATACCTGATTTTTTGTTGAGGAGTTTTGATAATGTAACTCGACCGACACCTAATGCTTTTGCTGCTTCCGTAACAGATAAGCCTGCACCGTCAATGAGCATGCGCTTTACGATTTGTCCTGGATGTGGCGGGATTGTGCATTAACATAACTTTTACCTCTTAGTGATAGTCAATTGCTGCACCAGAGCCCGCAAAAAATCTTCACATCGACGAAGTTGTTCCAAACTAACATATTCATTCGCTCGATGCGCTTGTTCAATATTCCCTGGGCCGCAAACAATAGTAGGTATCCCGGCATGCTGAAAAAGACCTGCTTCTGTGGCATAAGACACTTTTGCTTTTTTTTGCTGTTGCGCAAGTATTCGCACTAATTTGACGATAGCGGTTTGTTCATCCGCTGCAAAACTAGGAACACTTGCAACAGAATCTATTGCGATCGATCCTGCGGCATGTTCCATTCGCATTTTGGGTAGTAATTCACTTTGCACATATTTTTCAATCGTATGAAACAATTCATGCGGTTTGCTTTCAGGTAAATTGCGAAACTCAAAGAAAAATTCACAGAATGCGGGAATCGTATTAGCTGCATTTCCACCTTGAATTAAATTAGTCGTCATACTGGTAAAAGGGACATCGTAAGATTCATCTTGCGGACCATTTTGTTTAAGCTGTTCGGATAAATCACGAAGATAACAAATTAAACGAGCGGCATATTCAATAGCATTACAACTCTGTGGTATTAAAGATGAATGAGCTGCTTTGCCTTCGACACGGCAGCGAAATACATTAATGCCTTTGTGTCCTACTATTGGATTCATATCCGTTGGCTCACCAACAATACAGGCTGTAGGTTTGATACCTCTTCGTTGAAAATCTTCAATCAACAAGGGTGCGCCGAGACAACCTTCTTCCTCATCATATGAAAATGCAAAATGCACAGGCTGTCGATTTTTAAATTGTTGAAATTCAGGTAATAATGCCAGTACAACCGCAAGAAACCCTTTCATATCACACGTTCCACGACCATACAGGCGATCTTTCCTCAACGATAGATGGAAAGGATCTGACTCCCATTGCTGACCATCAACAGGCACTACATCGGTATGGCCAGATAAAATAATTCCATCATTCACTGCGCCATCCTGTGCTGGCAGCGTCGCAAACAGGTTTGCTTTTTTTCCACTCGCATCATGGGTCAGCGTTGCAGAAATACCATGATCTGCTAACCAACTCTGAATCACTGCAATCAATTCCAAATTAGAATTGCGCGAAGTCGTATCGAATGCAA
>Ga0206802_1149_pt1 | contig 16196 bp, 17 predicted proteins | sample Alteio_BWOrgCont_63_FD_152902 | JGI IMG/M metagenome (GOLD analysis project Ga0206802, IMG submission 152902) | Enriched cells from forest soil in Barre Woods Harvard Forest LTER site, Petersham, Massachusetts, United States -... | ecosystem: Environmental > Terrestrial > Soil > Temperate forest >... | reverse complement strand
TGGTCCACGGCATAAATCAATAAAATCACCCTGCTGATAAATGGTTAATATTTCATTTTCAGGGATGGCTTCAATAATTTTAGCTTTATATTCTTCGCCTATGCTACGAAAAAATTGGATGGCTTCTTCGCGGCTAATCACTTTATGGGTGACGGGGAAATTTTGTTTTGCCAATTCATGCATTTTTTTCTTCAATGCGCACCAAATCATCTGGTGTAAATGAACGACCAAAAGCAAAATCATAAAAAAATCCATCTTCAATCACAGGACCGATTGTCACTTGCGCCATTGGGAAAAGAGATTTGACAGCATGCGCTAATAAATGCGCTGAAGAGTGACGAATAATTTCTAAGCCTTCCAAATCACGATCAGTGATAATCTTCAGTTCAGCATCTTTTTCAATTAAGTGAGAAGTATCGACTAATTTGCCATTCACTTTGCCTGCGAGAGCTGCTTTTGCAAGACCCGCGCCAATGCTAGCTGCAACTTCTGCAACTGAAACTGGGTGTTCAAACTGTCGTTGGCTGCCATCCGGTAGCGTTATCATAGGCATACTTAATTAATCTCTAAAAAAACTCTGGTAGGCACGAGTGGGATCGAACCACCGACCACCACCATGTCAAGGTGATGCTCTACCACTGAGCTACGTGCCTTCAGCGCGCGATCGTAGCATTTGGTATCGCTGCTTGCAAGAGTTTAATAATTAAGCTTTTTCTCTTTATTCAGGTTGAATCTTCTGGCTTGGATGCCTAAAAAATGACCATTAAAATCTCGGGATTTATTCCAAGGTATATAATAGATAATAAAATCGGGGAAAAAACATGGATTTCGAGTTCTCAACAGATGATGATGGAAAACCATTTTTAAAAGTCTGGTTAAGCGACTATGCCTTAATTAGCAATCCCCTGCTTAATAAAGGCATGGCATTTAATGCCGAAGAACGCGAAGCCTTTAGCCTGACTGGATTAATTCCTCCCTTTCAATCAAATCTGGAAATTCAGCGCAAGCGCTCTTATCAAGCTTTTCAAAGTAAATCTTCTGATATTGAAAAACATATTTACTTACGCGATTTGCAAGATTCAAATGAAACCGCATTCTATAGTTTACTCAATCAACATATCATTGAAATGATGCCGATTGTTTACACCCCAGTAGTAGGTTTAGGCTGTCAGCGGTTTAGCCATATTTATCGAAGACCACGTGGCGTTTTTATTTCTTATATGGATATAAATCATATCGACAAAATTCTTTCTAATCCGCGTTTTGATTCAGTGAAAGTAATTGTAGTTTCTGATGGTGAACGTATTTTAGGATTGGGTGACCAAGGTGCTGGCGGCATGGGTATCCCTATTGGCAAACTAGCTCTTTATACGGCTTGTGCTGGTATTCATCCTGCTTCAACGTTGCCTGTGTTACTCGATACTGGCACTAATAATCCAGATTTATTAAATGATCCGCTTTATATTGGTTGGCATCATGAACGCATTCGTGGTGATCAGTATAATGAATTTATTGATGCCTTTGTAACCGCTGTGAAAAAAAGATTTCCAGAAGTGTTACTGCAATGGGAAGACTTCGCCCAACAAAATGCAAATCCTATTTTAGAAAAATATCGTCAGACGATATGTTCATTCAATGATGATATTCAAGGAACAGCAGCGGTTGCGACGGGAACGCTTTTTGCTGCGATTAATGTCACTGGAAAACATTTAAGTGAGCAGAAAATTGTGGTGGTTGGCGCAGGTTCAGCTGGATGCGGGATTAGTGATTTAATTTTACAAGCCATGCTAGAAGAAGGCCTACCTGAAACTGAAGCACGCAAAAAATTCTTTTTAATCGATCGTCCTGGTTTGCTGTTAGATGAGATGGAAAATCTGATGTCATTTCAAAAACCTTTTGCCCAATCCAGAGCATCGATTGCTAATTGGAAATTAGAAAATCCTAAGATGATTTCATTAAAAGAAGTTGTTAAGAATTGCCACCCTACTTTATTAATTGGTGTCAGTGGTCAACCCAGCATTTTTACTGAAGATATTGTGCGAGAAATGGCTGCGCATGTGGAGCGCCCGATTATTTTTCCACTGTCTAATCCAACTGAACATTGCGAAGCAAATCCTATTGATTTAATCCATTGGACAGAAGGAAAAGCGATTATCGGTACTGGCAGTCCATTTGGTGACATGATGAGAAATGGGAAAAAAATTCGGATTGATCAGACCAATAATTCTTACATTTTCCCAGGCATTGGTTTAGGGGTGATTGCCGTTGGTGCAAAGTATATTACTGACAATATGCTAATGGCAGCTGCTAAAGCTTTAGCTGAGTGCTCTCCTGCAAAATATAATCCTGAAGCAAACTTGCTTCCTCCTCTTACTGAAATTCGTGGTGTGTCATTGAAAGTAGCAATTGCTGTAGCTAAGGAAGCACTGGCGGAAGGTTTGACGTTGCATACTCCTGACAATCTGGAAGAGCATATTCGTAGTTTTATGTGGGTTGCGGAGTATTTACCTTATAAAAAGCTGTAATTCTTGAATTCTGGCATGCATTTTGAAATTGCAGACCGGCTAGCCTCTATCTATTACATAAAGTATCGTTACCTGAATCAAATGCTGTGGATCCGGCTCTGAGTCGAAAAGCAAATGATTAAAAAGTTCTAGCATTACCGGCCACGACTTGGTTCTGTTTGCCCCGGAACTCCAATGCCAGACTCTCAGGATGATGTCTGGATGTCTCTAAAAGCTATAATTTTTTAATTTTCATCCAACTAATCAACAAGTTAGTGTATAACATTGGCTAAGATTTTGACTTACTTAAGATTTTCTTAAGGTTGAGTTAGTATGATGGGCTAAATTAAATATAAATTGAGAGGTAATTTGAATGTTTATACGCGCCATTGATACCTTAGAACCCCTTCTTCATGAAGCTAATACAATACTTGCATTATATATCTTTATTGGTGGCGGCTCACCAGAAAACAAAAAAAAAGCTTTTGATACCTTAACTAAAAACAAAGCACTCGAAAAGAAAAGAGATCAGGTACATGATTTAATAAATAGTCAAAATCCTAAAATTAAGGTAACTGCATTAGCAGAGATTCTATCTATTATCGACCCTGACCTGGCCCAACAAATAGCCACCCAAATTAAGAGTCATGTCATCCCACAGGAACATCAGGATATATTTAATTTAGGATATTATGCACGAGTGCTAGGACGCCGCGCCCTACAGTTAGAAAAATTTTCCGATATTGTAGAAGAAAAAACACGTAATAGTATCAAAACCTACGCTAAGCTTGACGGAGATATTCAGATAGGTATTGCTACATTTATACGAAGAAAAATTAATGTTGCACTTAGACAGATGAATACTTATCCCTTTGATGTCACACCTGAGGAAAAAAATGCACAGCATGCCAATCAAGCAGTCAATCGCAGATTTCAAAAGTTGTTGCCACCAGTAGCCAAGGCTTTCAATGAATGGCCATCTAGACCAAAAACAATTTCAGCAATTAACATTCCAGCAGTTGACGAAGAAAACACTTTAGCATCGAGCTCAAAAGCAGACACTGTTAGTGGAAAAGAGAACAAAGAGAACGCTAAAAGATCAACTCCTCGGACGATAGATAAAATGATAGTGGATGTAGGCAATAGCGGTCATACATTTAAACAGCGCTCAAAACCACAAAAAAAATCTAATTTCAAATGGAGAGGCGCTTTAATAGGCACAACTGTACCTGCTATACCCACAATAATGATGGGAATAATGTGGTGTGTAAGCCCGCAATTTGCTTTAACTTACTCTATTGGTAAAATTATAGGCCTTGGTTTGCTAGCAATGGCAGCTAGTGCAGGAGTGGGTAGCATTGTAGAAAATTGTTGCTGTATTAAAGACGATGCCCTTGGAAGAAAACAACAACCGGCATATGGTAGCGTTGATGACACAAATGGAGGGCAAAAAGGCCCTTCTCGAATCCCTGTTGCCAACCCTAGGCTGCAAGCCATGGCCGCTAAGAGTGTTTCACATGGTGGTCATGGTTCAAAAAATGTTTCAGCCCCTACTGTATCTGACCAAAACACACACGTGTTAGACAGAGTGGAAAGCGATTCAGCAACTCTTGGAGCTGGTGCAAAAAACTTTGCTGCATTGGCAGCGCGTATAGGTAGGAGATGATAAATTTATTTCAGTTTTTACAAAAACATAACAAAATTTTCTTGAATAAATCTCTCATGAGAGGATAACGATGGACAGCGGTAGACAGCGACAAAAACTTATCATTCTTAATGCCAAAGGTACTCTTTTTGTAGAGGGGTATCAACGCAAAAAACCGAAAAATTTTGGCAAAGGATTTGAAATTCATGAAGTGACTAATGTACGTCGAAGCGACACTCTTAGGTATACAAACCTAGGTTATAAACGACACACATCTGTCCTTAATGGTGGCAGACACACCTGTCGACTTTTAAAAGAATTGCATGCGCAAGGCCACTGTATTGTTGTAGCAACAGAAGACTTGGATATCACACCTTATCAAACTGCTCTTCTTGAAAATGGTCTTTCTTTTATTAATATTTACAACTGGAAAAGCTTTGCTACTGATCTTGCTATTAAATTTGGAAACGGTAACGCTGCTATCGCCACTGATGAGGAAGCAAAAACAACTCAGTTAAAATACAATGATAATAAATTTAAATTTTACCCATCGATTAATGAAAAATTTGGTCGCAATATTGCATTTGAAGATATTATTTTGTTTGATAATCAATTTTCTTCACAATATGGTGGCCAAGCTACAGATGCAGGATATTTGCCAGATAATTTGAGACAAGTAGACGCACTAAGAAGCTCTTTAGAAGAACTATCCCGCCCTACTGATTGGAGCTGGACAGTCAGCGGCATGTTTATCGGATTTATTGTAGGGGCAATTCTTACTTATTTATTTGGGCCAATAATTGGAATTAAAGCAGGCCTTGGGATTAAATCAGCCTTATCTTTTAATGCAACCACAGCAGTAATAGGTGGATTTTTTGGGAATGAAATTGGAAAAGCATCCAATTATTGCGAACTGGCTCCAGCACCACCAGCTTCAACTCGAGTTTCAGCTTCAGATGCTCAAACACCAACAGCTTCAGCTCTTACTCACAGAAATACACTTAACCCCTTACAAGTAGACCAGGATCCACTACTAAACTGGGAAACAGACAACGTAATGGATCATGACGATAAAGAATTCGGAAGTAGAAATGCTTCACCTAGAACAGTTATAAATAGTAAAAATGCTTCTCCTAGAGAAAATAGGTATAACACATCAAGAGCTGTGGCTGTACCAGGCAAGTCAAGATCAAGATCCCATAATCTCTCGGTGAGTTTCTCATCAGACACATTTTCTCAAGAGGCAACAAGCGCTGGAAGTGTTAGTCATCGCTCACTACTGCAGCAACACTCATTTAAAACTCACGAAATGCTTAATGCTATGCGTGACGTAACTCGTCAGAGCACACAGCTCAAAGAGGAGAAAGAACGAAGAAGAAAAAAAGAGAAAGCACCTCGTTTTCCATCACTTGATGGGATGGGAACCCCGCTAAGCACACACGGGAGAACTCTATCTCTCTCAAGTTCACCGAATACACAATCATACACTCCTTCACCAACTGACGATGAGGCTGGGCTAGATGATAGTCCAGTGCGCCGCAAAGAATCAGCTTATACAAGACAATTCGCTGAAAAAATGCGAGCAGAAAATGACGCACAGAAATATAAGGCACAGCGACAAAGACAGAAGAATGCGCAAGCTAGATCCCAAACAAGTCCTTTCAGATCTACTCCTCCATAACACAGCCTGGAATCTAATCCACTTCAGGCTACATTAAGTTATCTACGCATCAACAATACCTCTTCCATCTCTTTAATCAAATCCCGCATCCTTCCCGCTTCTTCAAATTCCAAATTATGCGCATGCTCATACATTTTCTTTTCAAACTGCGCAATTTTGGATTTCAACATTTCAGGAGACATCGCCAAGTAATCCTCTCCTTTTTCAGTTGCTTTAGGATACATTTTTCCACGCACAGATTGTTTGCCATAAGCGCCTTCCATAATATCTCTGACAGCTTTTAAAATGGTGGTTGGTGTAATTCCATGTTCTTCATTGTAAGCTTGTTGTTTTTTACGACGGCGTTCAGTTTCACCTATCGCTTTTTTCATTGATTCAGTGATGCGATCAGCATATAAGATTGCCTTACCATGTTGATTACGCGCTACACGACCAATGGTTTGGATCAAGGCAGTTTCAGAACGCAAAAAACCTTCTTTGTCAGCATCTAAAATGCCGACAAGCGATACTTCAGGTAAATCTAAGCCTTCACGCAATAAATTGATTCCAACTAAAACATCAAAAGTTCCCAAACGTAGATTACGAATAATTTCAACTCGCTCAATCGTATCAATATCTGAATGTAAATATCGCACTCGTACATCATGTTCTTCTAGATATTCAGTTAAATCTTCAGCTAAACGTTTTGTTAACGTTGTTACTAGCACACGTTCATTGGCAGCAGCACGTTTATGAATTTCAGAAAGCAAATCATCTACCTGGGTTGTGGCAGGACGCACTTCTACTTCAGGATCAAGTAATCCAGTTGGACGGACTAATTGTTCGATCACTGCACCTGCATGCTCATGCTCATACACACTAGGTGTGGCTGAAACAAAAATCATTTGCGGCGCACGCTCTTCAAATTCATCAAAACGTAATGGGCGATTATCTAATGCAGAAGGAAGCCTGAAACCATAATCTACTAACGTTTCTTTACGCGAACGATCGCCGCGATACATTCCGCGTATTTGTGGAATCGTTACATGCGATTCATCTACGATCAATAATGAATCTTTTGGTAAGTAATCAAATAAGGTTGGTGGTGATTCGCCTGATTTGCGGCCGGATAAATAGCGTGAGTAATTTTCAATACCGGGGCAATAGCCTAACTCATTCATGAGTTCAATATCATAGACTGTGCGTTGCTCAAGACGTTGTGCTTCGACTAATTTGTTTAGGCTATTTAATTCGGCGAGGCGTTGTTTTAATTCAATTTTGATTTCATCGATGGCGCTCAATACTGTTTCACGCGGGGTGACGTAATGTGATTTCGGATAAATCGTCAAGCGTGGCACACGACGTAAAATTTCACCGGTCAAAGGATCAAAGTAAGAAAGATTTTCAATTTCATCGCCTAATAATTCAATCCGCACCGCATCTTTTTCAGATTCTGCAGGATAGACATCAATCACATCACCGCGCACGCGATAAGTAGCACGATGTAAATCAACATCATTGCGGGTATATTGCAATTCTGCCAAACGTCGCAATAATTTTCGGTGATCAATTCGATCACCACGATCCAAATGCATGACCATGCTTAAATAAGTACGCGGATCACCTAAACCATAAATAGCCGAAACCGTTGCAACAATAATTGAATCACGGCGCTCTAACAAAGCCTTGGTGGCTGATAAGCGCATTTGTTCAATGTGTTCATTGATTGAAGCATCTTTAGCAATATAGGTGTCAGAAGAAGGAACATAAGCTTCAGGCTGATAGTAATCGTAATATGAAACAAAGTATTCGACTGCATTTTCAGGGAAAAATTCCTGCATTTCGCCATACAATTGTGCCGCTAAGGTTTTATTAGGTGCCATTACGATAGTAGGTTTTTGTATTTTCTCTATTACGTTAGCCACAGTATAGGTCTTACCAGAACCGGTAACCCCCAACAGTGTCTGATACATCAACCCTGATTCCAGCCCTTGAATTAGCTTATTAATAGCTTGCGGCTGGTCCCCTGCGGGCTTGAAATTGGCATGTAATTTAAATGGTTGTGACATAAGTAAAAAATTCTAGGTGCTTTAAATGAATTTCATTATAATCTGCCACCATGTAGGTTAATAACATTATTTTCATCGGAGTGACAAATTATCATGATTAGAGATCTAGCCAGCCGCGTTCAGCGCATTCAACCCTCCCCTACACTGGCTGTTTCAGCACGTGCCGATGAATTAAAGGCTGCAGGAAAGAATATTATCAGCTTAAGCGTAGGCGAACCTGATTTTGATACTCCAGAGCACATTAAACAAGCAGCTATTCAAGCTATCCATGATGGTCACACCAAATATACTGCTGTTGATGGCATTCTTAGCCTTAAAAAAGCCATTATTAATAAATTTTCTAAAGATAACGATTTGAAATATGATCTTTCTCAAATTCTAGTTTCTTGTGGCGGCAAACATAGCCTCTTTAACTTATTCGCAGCTACCTTAAATGCAGGTGATGAAGTCATCATTCCAGCCCCTTATTGGGTTTCATATCCTGATATGGTGAAATTAGTTGATGGCACGCCTGTGATTATTCATGCCGACCTTGAACAAAATTTCAAAATCACTCCTGCACAATTGAAAGAAACTCTAACACCTCAAACGCGATTAGTGATTTTAAACAGCCCATCCAATCCAACAGGCGTCTCTTACACCGCTAACGAATTAAAAGCCTTAGCCAAAGTGTTACTAGACTATCCCAATGCTCTGATCGTCAGTGACGACCTTTACGAGCATAGCTACTGGGGCAAAGAACCTTTCGCCAACATCCTCATGGTTTGCCCAGAATTATACGATCGCTGCATAGTCGTCAACGGCGTATCAAAATCTTACGCGATGACTGGATGGCGAATCGGCTATGCCGCAGGCCCCGCTAAAATTATCGCCGCCATGAAAAAAATCCAATCCCAAAGCACCTCAAACCCAGCCAGTATCTCCCAATATGCAGCCCTAGCCGCCATCACTGGCGACCAATCCTGTATCAAAACCATGAACAAAGCCTTCAAAGAACGCCACGACTACATCGTCAGCGAGCTAAATAAAATACCCGGATTAAAAGCCATCCCCTCAGATGGCACTTTCTACACCTTCCCTTGCATCAAAGAGGCGATCAAAAAATCAAAAACCTTCAATGATGACATTGGTTTTGCTGAATATTTGCTAACCGAAGCTGAACTAGCCGTCATCCCAGGCTCCGCCTTCGGCGCACCTGGTTATATGCGCTTATCTTATGCAACTAGCATGGAAAATCTTCAGGAAGCGGTTAAGAGGATGAAGGCGGCTATTGCTAAGTTGTAGCAGAAAATTCGCCTGGATGATTTTTCCAGGTTATTATTTTTACAAACAGTTAAATTTTACCTAATGAATCACCGCTAGCGCGTAGGGGCGACCGGTTGGTCGCCCTGCTGCTTAAATCACGTCACAGCTTAAGAACCATCACCATTTTCAAGAGGGCGACCGCCGGTCGCCCCTACATTTCCCACATCCCAACAGTTAAAATTTAACTCAAATCAAACCTAACTCCTTCATAGAAAATGCAAAAAATTATTGACGTAGCCAATCAGCAATATTAGTATCGCTGACAATAAATCTCATTATTCCCCGATAGCTCAGTCGGTAGAGCAATTGACTGTTAATCAATGGGTCACTGGTTCGAGTCCAGTTCGGGGAGCCAATTGTAGTAATATCTCTAGCAGCATCACAAATTAAAATAAATTAAAGAGCAAAACTAGCGCTCTTATACTTTCTAGCGATGGATTCGCTTAACTTCTAGGTCGCCCAATAGATTAACCATCAAATACAAGTTACACTTTCCTCATTAATCAAATGCAAGACAAGGAGGCTAGCATGACCGAATCTCTAAATATTTTTCTAATTGAGCCCAACAACAAATCCAAATACAAGACTATGATAGTTTTTGCTGATAGCCCTGAAGAAGCAAGGGCAATAGCAACCGCACAATTAAACCCGGCAAAAATTAAAATCGAAAAAAGCCAGTCCCCCTTAATGGACACGGTATATTTAGATAACACTCTATCCACCCGCCAAAGAATCAACGTTACAATTTTGCAATATGGAAAAGATACTGTAGGTATTAAATATCTGGATAATCAATATTATCTAACAAAAGGTTCTGCTAAGGCTTTAAATGATTAATCTTCTACATGAATGGCAAACATTAATTGGCTCCATTATTGGTGGCATAGTTGGATTACTAGCAGCATTGCTAGTTGCCTACAAAGAAAGAAGGCGCGATGAAAATGCATCTGCCATGCTTTTAATAAGTGATCTAACAGTTTTTATGGGAGCCGCTTCTATGGCTCTAGGAAATCAATCAGATAACAATACAGATAAAGCAAAAGTCAACTCTGCATATAGGCTCGTGAAATTAACTCCAACACTGTCCCCTATGTTCGATGCTTCTAGGGTGCGAGTGATGTCCGTTGATAATAAACTAGCTGCGCATTTGTCTAGTTTCAAAATGCTATATACAGGTATCATACAGATTTTGAATAGATTAAGTTCACAATTTGATAAAGAAGACAAAACAGTGCTTGAGAATAATCAGTACGTGTTAGCCGACGCCAACAAGCTTGCTCAAGGACTTAACCTAGCAATTAAACAAGCCGAATTTGCTATATATTTCCTAGAAGAGTTATTTTTACGACGCTGCGCTTGGTGGATTAGACTCACCCTTCCAATTCGTCGGCGAATGTATCCAACACCTAAAGACCTCGAATCCGAAAAAGCATTACACCCCAACTAAATTCTTCTATTACATTTTTACATGTAACTAAAATAAAATATCGAATGTTTGAAGTTGGTTCATGATGAGATTTACCAGCTATACCATTCATCAACACTTTTCCCTTAATTCACTGGAGATGATACTATTTTTTTTCATAAAGTTGATTTTATTGAGCAGATATTCGTACAGATTACTGGTTTTGTTGCCTCATTTCATTTAACTGCTGCTGCATCATTTCATTTTCCAATTCAAGATTTCTATTTTCAAGCGCAGCATTAGAAACTGCATTCATAGACGCATTGACACCTCCCTCAATCGGTTGAGGAGGCATATTTGGAATATCTAGCTGTACATTTGCTATAGGTGCCGAATGGCGTCAAGTATCAACATAGAACAACTAATATGTTTTATGATGTTACTTGACACCTCTCTCTTCTCATCTATAGATTGTAAACTAGAAATTGCATCATCCAACTTATTATCTATCTCGCTTATATCGGAACTGGAATCATCAGGAATAGACAAATAAATAGATTGTAATTGGAAGTAGAGAATGCCGGTACAAATAAACATGGTTAAACAAATTGCTATGGTAGATGCAACAACTCTATCTTCTTTGACGAATCTTAATGTTCGAAAGAACCATTCTTTCATTCTCATATTAAAATGCCGATTTTCGCTCACAGATGATTCCTTTTTACCATATATAAGAATAACGTTTACCGCATCATTTATTTTTATGCGATCACCTAAGTATTTTGAACGAATCGACTATCAATAATGCATCACCATGATGGTGACCCGTTAAACCTTCATCCAAAGCACCACTCACTTCCACACGATGCCCAGCTAATTGAGAGCAATAAGTAATATTTTGCTCTGCAGGAGGAACAAGATGAAGCTCCTCAAGCTTAGTTTGATTTGTCATAACCAATTGTGAATCAAGCTTAAGAATACAAGCGTCAACAATTACATCAGTTTCAGGAGATTGACCATAGTTAGGTTGCTCATAAAAATACTCTTTAAATACCAATCCCATAACTGTGATTTTATTGCCATATTCAATTGCCGTACTATTTGCTTGTTCTTGGAGTGGTTTAGATAAAGTAGTTGCTTCATTTGATTTTTCACAAGTGCATGACGGGGAGTAAGTACCGTCATTGCAAATAAGACGTCCAACAGAACTATCACAACTAGCAACACCACCATGCCAAGAGCAACAACCTTTTCGAGCATATGCATTACCAAAAAGAAACAAAGATAAAACTGCTATCATTAACGCTACTGTTAAACAGTTTCTTAATGCCCTAGATAAGCAATTCATTGAATTTACTCTTAATTAGCTGCACTAGAAAGTTTTAACTTTTAACTTAACATAGCATGAGCTTCGTATCTATTCGGAGTAACCCTAACATAATAGCCTATGAACGCTATAATGATGTATTAAACTCTTAATCTTGTAATAGGTAAGAATAAGGTGTTTTAAAATAAATTGTACACATATGAAGAGGTGAAAATGCCGAATGGCGTCAAGTATCAACATAGAACAACTAATATGTTTTATGATGTTACTTGACACCTCTCCCTAAGATAAGCAGAAAGCCCTCTATCCCCTTCAAATATCCTTCAAACATAACATTTCTAGATTTTTACACTTATTTAGTGTAAAATTAATCTTAAGGAGTAGCATATTGAATGTATACCGCATTGAGTTAACCAAAAATGCAAAAAAAGATTTAACTAAAATACCAATATTTATTAAAGATAAATTACTATTATGGGTAGATGCTGTTGAACGATTAGGCATTCACCAGGTAAGAAAAATAGCAGGATTTCATGATGAACCCCTGAAAGGAGATCGCAGAGGCCAGCGATCCATTAGATTAAATAAAGCTTATCGGGCAATATACATAGAAAATCGAAATAAAGAAGCCTATATTGTTTCAATTATCGAGGTGAATAAACATGACTACTAATGCAAAACAACATTTGGAAAAATTATGCGGGAAGTTAACATTAGGAAGTGCTATTCGATCAATACGTCTTTGCGAAGAAGAAAGCCAAACTGCTTTTGCGAAAAAACTTAAAGTATCAACACAATACTTATGTGATTTAGAACATAACCGAAAAACAGTCAGTGCAAAAAAAGCGAAAAAATTTGCTGAAATACTTGGGCATTCGCCAGAACAATTTGTTGCGTTAGCAATACAAGATTCTCTCAATCATGATGGGATTAACATGTTAGTTGAGGTCAAAGCAGCTTAATGAGTGAATGAAATAAAAAGTAAAAAGGCCAAATGTTGATTTGACACAACTTCTGTAAACAATATCATAAGAGAAATGAAAAGACGAATGAAAGCTGAGTAGAAGTTTTATTCGATAATTACCAAACTTGAAAAGTAGCTAGAGAACCGAATGGCGTCAAGTATCAACATAGAACAACTAATATGTTTTATGATGTTACTTGACACCTCTCTTTTTCGCTGTTGGTGTTAATCTTGTGACAGCAGGTATTTTGACTGCCGCAGGGTTTGCCACTGTAATGCCGTTTTTAAAGAGTGCAGTGCCAGCGGTGATTAATGGTTTGCTCGGCGTTAGTTTAATAGCGGGTTCGATAATAACTACTTATGTTCTGCCAGTAGTATCTCTGATTGCGTTACGTGTTGCTGAATTTTTAGTAAACACTATTACTAATGTTCTGGCTTGTTTGGGATTGTTAATGGGCGCAGCAATGGCTAGCCTAAATGCGCTAAAACGATCTTGCGTCGAGGGGGATAATGTTCCAGAAATAATACGACCCACTACTGCAAGATTGCAAACCGATGTGAAATCGATTGAATCTACTTTGCTTAAATTAATAAATTCTGAATTAAAATTGGTTGTAGAAGCTAAAGTAAAGCAACCAGCTGCAAAAGATGATATTGAATTAAAGCGTCATCGTAATCATCAAGATGCACAAATTCGTGAACTTACGCAGTATGCAAAAGATGATATTAAGTTAAGACCAGGATTATTTGCGAAAAAATCGAAAGAAAGTGGGTTGAGTGATCTAGGAGTTTCCTTGCTCCATTTAGGTGAAGGGAATGGTTTCGAAGCAAAATTAAAAACGTAATTTAATTACTTAAAGGACTGATCAACTGAACTGTCATTCGGATCAGACACTTTCAACCGCTTGAGTTTACGAAACCCATTTGCTTGATAGTAGTGTGTCGATTAGTTTATCTTTAACCCTCGCCTCGACCCTCTCCCGGAACCAATGTCGTTAATTAGTAAACATAAGAACATCTAACATAGACAGGATTATTAAAGAAGTGGTGTCAAGAAGTGGTGTCAAGTAACAACATAGAACATGTTAGTTGTTCTATGCTGATATTTGACACCATTCATCAAGCCTGACACCATTTCTCTTACAGCAACTTTCCTGCAAGCACAATTTCATATTTTTCAAACAACAATAATCAGAATATTGCAGTATAATTCCAATGTACGCACCCATTTCAATACCCACTGGGCTAGTGGAATAAAAGAAGATTAAACGGGGGCTATAATGAAGAAGTCCGATACTTTCTTTGATCTCCCTAACCATTTATTTTCAACGCACCTAGAATATTTTTTAAATCTACCTTGTTATGTATTCTGGAAAAACGTTAAAGGTTGCTACCTAGGATATAATGATTATGGAGCAACTAACTTGGGTTACAAAAAAAATGATATTCTAGGAAAAACAGATTTAGATATTTTTCCAAAAGAAATAGCCTTAGATTATCGTAGAAATGACGACATGATCATCAAACAAAAAACACAATCATTATTCCTAGAAAATGGTGTTATAAAAAATAATCAACCAGTTATTTTTTCCAGCTACAAAATCCCTATTTACGACCAACATAACTCCGTTATAGGAATACTGGGTTTATCATTTATCGAACCAATAAAAAACAGTGCTGACATTGACTCCCACATCGAATTAGCTCCAGTTAACCAGCTAAAACTTAACAGAAAAATGAAAAACATACCTACACTTAGTGAACGAGAAATAGCATGCTTAAATTTGTTATGCCAAGGATTAACAATAAAACATATCGCTAAACAACTTCAAATATCTAGCAGAACAGTAGAAACTTATTTTGAGCGAGTCAAATATAAATTAAATTGCCATAACAAGGCGGAGCTTATTATAGCTTTCCTAAAATCACATGGCGTAGCAAAGTAATTTCTACCTCTGTCCGTAATTCACACGACATTAAATAAATTAGCTTATCCTATACTTGCGATAATATGAATTGTGATAAGCAAAAAGCACTCGATCAAGACATTTACACAGTTACATTCAATAAAGAAATAGACCATAATACATTTGGCTTTAATCTTGATCAAAATTATGGGGAAGACTGTGCTATTAGCGATCTTAAGAATATTTTTTACCTAAACATACAATACGCAGAAGATTGCAAATATGCAGCCTATTGCGCCAGTGATTCTAATCCTGAAAATGTAAAAAAATATGTAAAAGTTGTTTCAAATACAGGCGAATATTCCTACACATTATGTGCCAATAATGCTACTGCAATTACTTACGGATATGCCCTACCTGGATACAGCGATCCAAAAATAAAAGCTGGCGATTATAAAGTTACTTTCTTTCAATGCGATTCTCTCGAATGCAACAATCAAAAAATGATTGGACAGGATCTGATAAAAATTTCTCACGATGGAACACCTGATCATCCAAAATTTAACTTTACTTTTGATCCAGATTTTGGAGAGAACTGTGAAACCTTTTTAATAAAATAATGATGGGGCATAATTATTTATATTACTAGAACAAAGATGTTACCGCTGGCATCGTTAGCTTGGCTTTATTATCAGCTAGTCTAATTTTACTTACATCAGCTTGCTCCCAATGGCAATACAGCACTACTACGTTATATCATAATGTAAATACCTAATGTATAATCTCTGCTTGGCAATACAGCACAACTGGATATATATCAATAGGAGCGATATCAATGAAAATTAATATGAAATGTTTTGTATTAGCAGGTTGTTTCTTAGCTAGCTCACTTGCATTAGCAAATGAGATTCCTATACAACCTAATAAATGTCCGAACATAAAATTGGCACAACAGAAAAAAGCATTTTACCATGTAGTAACTGACCCCAATAATCAGAAAAATTATATTGGCGCAGAACAACTTGATGAGTATGACACTAATGCAACCTGGCTTGTTCAAGCTGGCGATTGGAAAATGAGTGCGCATGACAAACAAGATGCGGTTAATCAAGCACAAAAAATATTAGAAGGGGTTGAAGGCGAGCTAGTACCTAATTATGATAAAGATACTAATCAATGGGCGTGCGCATGGGCACTTCCGAGAGATGGCAAAACTACCTATGTTTTAGCTACCACTCCTCCTAGACTTCCTCATAATTATCATCCAACAAACTAGATTTTATAAAATAAAAAGGTCACGTCTCATTTATAAACAGATTAAATCAATTTATTAAGCTTTTAATTTGTTTATAGTAAGATGTGACCCGAATGACACTACTTTAAGGATAAACATTCTCACCAGATTTGTGC
>Ga0206802_1147_pt1 | contig 16289 bp, 16 predicted proteins | sample Alteio_BWOrgCont_63_FD_152902 | JGI IMG/M metagenome (GOLD analysis project Ga0206802, IMG submission 152902) | Enriched cells from forest soil in Barre Woods Harvard Forest LTER site, Petersham, Massachusetts, United States -... | ecosystem: Environmental > Terrestrial > Soil > Temperate forest >... | reverse complement strand
AAAAAGACTTTTCTATTAAAGATTGCTTCGTGGTACTCGCAATGACACTCCTTGTGATGTCAATGGCATTGGGCCTTTTGATACTTAAAGCAATGCATCCAAATAAAACCCATGGCAACACTGATGTTACTCCATCGCGGGCGCTATGCGTGTAAAGAGCGATCCAAAATAAGGGATAACCGATGATAAACAACCATGTCGGTAAATGGGACAGCGGAGTTTCTATTTTACCCAGTGAACGATGAATCGCCATAAGATATAAAATGCGGTTATTCCTAAAAAATAAATGTCCCAACTCATCAATCTTTTAGGCATGAGCTGTAATCCTCTGATAAATATTCATCAGCCCTTCATAATGCCGGGCTGGCGTATACTTTAAATCATAAACCTGACGGGCATTAGCAGATAATCGCGCGTACTTATCCGCGTCATTGATCATCTCCATGGCTTTAGCGGCGAGATCTTCCGGGTCGCTATTAGAGTAGAGCAATCCAAGGCTGCCATCCTTCACGATTTCTTCCATGGTCCCAAGCCTGTTGGCAACGACCGGCACCCCGCAGGCAAAGGCCTCTGCCACCACCCTTGGGAAATTCTCATAGCAGGCCGAGGGAACGATCAAGAATTTGGCAAGGGACAACATTTTACGGCAATCCTCATTTTCCAAAAACCCCAGCATTTTTACATGGGTCAGGCCGTGCTCCTTAATAGATGCCTCTATTTCCTTTTGCATAGGGCCTGTGCCCGCGATATACAAAGGGAATTCCTTGATATGACGCCACGCTTTAATCAAAACATCAATACCCTTTTCCTGGCTTAATCGCCCGGCATAAAAGGCATACCCGCCGCGACCTTGCGTGCTATAGGAAGGCTCTTCCACAAAATTCGGCACAACTGAAATCTTAGCCGGCGGTATCCCTGCCTGGATATATTTATTTCTGGTAAATTCCGTGGCCACCACGAAATGATCCACAACATCACTCCACGTTTTACGGCGCCAATGATAATTAGTCATGTCAGTCGCCAACACGGAAAGTGCCAATGAATCCCTATAACATTTATGGATGATGCCTGAAACGCGTGAACCATGAAGGCAATCTTCACAAGGTTTATTATCTCTAAGAAAAAGACCATTGATGCACATGAGGCGAAAATTATGCAAGCTGACAATCACCGGCACTCCTTCGTCCCGGCAAGCATATAAAACAGCAGCGGTCATGACAAAAAAAGTATTGTGAAAATGGGCTACATCAGGCTTAAAGGAGCGGATCAGCGAACGGGCCTGGTCATAAGAACTTTTCGAAAAACGCAAAGATGCCGCGTGAGAAATTCGGGAAAGAATGTCAGTTTTAATTTCATTATTATGCCGCTCATAGACATGGACTTCGTGGCCAAAACTTTTGAGCATCGCGATTTCAGAACGGAAAACTCCGTCTTCACCGCCGGGTTGTTGATAATAATTGTGCCCGATTAAAATCCGCATATAGACCTATAACTGTTTTTTAATCTCATCACGATAGACACAGGCGACACCAAACAATGTCCAAAATACAATGGCATTATAAGGGAACTCTAAGATGACAAAAAAATTAGACAAAATCAGCCAATAGACCAATGCCGAGACCAGCAATCCCCCTTCAACAGATTCTAAACTCAGGAAATCCTTAGTCAATTTAGCCATCAAAGAAAAAAGGACAATAATCAAGAAAACGCCCAGAATACCGGCGCGATAAATGATATGAAAAAAAGAATTATGCGGTGCGATCCATCCATCACGCCGCCATTCTGATTTCGCCCAATCCAGCACTTCCAGGGACTTTGAACGCTGCGGATGGCCAAAACTAAATCCCCACCAGGCCTTTTTCTCAATAAGCTCACGGGCCATGTCCCGCCAAATAAAAAGACGAAAAACAATGTTGTTTTCATCCACGGCAAGCGTGCGTTTTTGTATAATCTCGCTGTGTAAGATTTGCTTACTTATATTTACAGGCACCACATGCCCAGGAGCCGCAGCCTGATGGTTTTCTAAATCGGGCATTGCCAGATAAAAGGTATCTGAATCAGTAACGGAAGGCAGAGGCACTACACTTGGCGCGGATAGGAAGGTATACTCCAGTTTCTTAGGATTATATAGATGAACTGAAAGCTTTTTAGGCACATAACTTCCTTGCATTGACTGATAACGTTTGTCGATTTCGTTATACTTATCAACCAATCTTTTTAAAGAAGTCAATGAAGAAAAAGCGTTGTGTTCCGCAAAAACGAAATATCCCAATATAAAAATAAAAAAAGTGACTAGCAACCCGCACAAAGGCACATAATTACGGTGTTTGGAAAATAAGGTCCCAAAATATAATCCTAAAAAAATAATCGATCCCAGCACGCCCACCACATGCGCACGCGCGCCCTGATAAAAATATTCTTTCCCTAGCAAAAGAATGGCCGCCAGGAATATCAGCCCAAGCCAGCGCCAGGGAAAAGTCTTTGCGTTCCAAACCGCAATGACAAGCAACATGAGATATGTCCACCAGTACCAGAGAATCATCTGTTTAAAAAACAAAATGCCCGAGGCCAAGAATGCCAGGGACATCAAGAAATTCCTGGAGACCCTGGCCTTTTGATAAAATACATATGCAAAGACAGCGAAAATCGGGTAATAAAAAAGTGCCGCGTTGCGGGCTGCAAGGGGACCGTCATGGTGATAATCGACTAAAGCCCGAACCATTACCCAGCCAAAATAAAGACCCAATAAAATTATTGTCCGCCGGTTAAATAAACCATCCTTACTGATTAATCCCAGCAAGGCCAAAGATATAAACATCACTATCTCACCAACAAAAATGGGAAACGGTAGGAAACTTAACGACAGGTGTATCTGGGCAAAATAAGAAAATAAAATTGAAGCCAAAAAACAATAACAAAGGATCAGGCCAAAACCAATACGGCTCAACCAAAGATCAGCATTTGGATTATTCTTCATATGGCTTCTTTTTGAGCTCATCGCGGTAGGCGCAAGTAATGCCAAACAACGTCCAAAATACAATAGCATTATAAGGAAACTCTAAAATAACAAAGAAATTAGACAAAACCAGCCAGTAAACCAGGGCCCCGACTAAAAAAGCCCCTTCAACGGAATTCAAATTAAAGAAATCTTTAGTCAGCCTGGCTATCAAAAAAAACAAGACCACAATCAAAAAAACGCCAAGGATACCAGCGCGATAAATAATATGAAAATATGAATTATGCGGCATAACCCATCCATCACGCTGCCACTCAGTTTGTCCCCAGCATAAAACTTCCAGAGATCTGGAGCGTTGAGGATGACCAAAACTAAACCCCCACCAAGCTTTATTTTCAATAAGCTCACGGGCCATGTCACGCCAAATAAAAAGACGAAAAACAATGTTCCCTTCATCCACCTCAAGGCTGCGATGTTGTACAATCCGACTGTCTAATGTTAGCTTACTCATGCTGGTCGGAACAGCATCTCCGTACACAGAAGTTTGATGTGTTTCTACATCCGTTGTTGCCGGATGAGAGACTTCTACGCTTGGCGTTACTGGACGAGAGACTTCCACGTTTGGTGTTGCCACATGAGAAGCTTCTGCATTTGGTATTGCCGGATGCGGGACCTCCATACTTGGTGTTGCCGGATGAGAAGCTTCTACACTTGTTGTTACTGGATGGGAAACCTCTAGATTAGGTGTTGCCGGTCGAACGGTTGCGGGCGGTTGAGCTATAAATACTGCCGCAGTCGGAAAAATATCTTCCAACTTCTTAGGATTATACAAATGAATTGGGAGATTTTTAGGCACATATTTTGCCAGCCTACTCTGGTATAGTTTGTCGCATTCATCATATTTATCCATCATTTTTTTAAAAGAAGTCAGCGAAGAAACAGCGTTGTGTTCCGCGTAAATAAAATATCCCAATATAAAAAAAAGGAAACTGACAAGTAAGATGCCCAAAAGGACATAATGACGGCGCCTGGCAAATAGCATCCCAAAATATAATCCCAAAAAGACGAGCACACACAATACACTCACAAGATGAGCACGGGCACCCTGATAGAAATATTCCCTCCCTAACCAAAAAATAGCTGCCAGTAATACCCAGCCAGCCCAGCGCCATTTGAGGGACTTAGCGTTCCAAACGGCAATGACAAGCACAGTGACATAGGTCCACCAGTACCAGACAATCATCTCCTTGAACAATAAAATGCCGGCGGCCAAAAATGCCAGGGACATCAGAATATTCCTGGGAAACTTGGCCTTTTGATAGAACACATAGGAAAACACGGCGAAAATGGGATAATAAAAAAGCGCCGCGTTGCGGGCCGACAGGGGGCCGTCATAATGATAATTGATCAGTGCGCGCAGCATGACCCAGCCAAAATAAGCGCCAAGTAAGAGGGCTGAACGGCGGCTAAAAGGTGAACTGTTCTCACAAACCGACCCCATCAAGAGTAAACATACGAACATAAGGATTTCACCAACAAAAATAGGAAACGGCAGAAAGCTCAATGACAGGTGCATCTGGGCAAAATAAGAAAAGAATATAGATACCAGGAAGCAATAGCAAAAAATCAACACAAGGCCAATACGGCTCAACCAAATATCTGTATTTATATTATTTTTCATATCTACCCTACTTATCCTTTAATCAAATGGCTTGAAAAGGCGACCGAAACAATTGATTGGTCCACAAAATATCCGGATTAGACACAAGTGCAGCTAAAATCTTTTTTAAGCCTGAAAAAAATTCCCCGCTCTTGAACATCGCCAAGCCCCATCGAATCTCGTATTTCGCGACAGAACAACGATTCATGCGACGGGATTTCTTATTTAAAAGAAGCCGTTCCCCCGAGTATTTCATCAACGCCACGCCCTCACGGGCAACATCCTTCGCGTGTTTAGATGAATGGGACATATTACCAGAAAAAACCCTGAGTTTACAAAGATATTCCCCGATCACCGCTATCTTACCCTGTTGCGCCAGCTCCAATAAGAAGGCAAAGTCTTGCGCGTAAACATACTTTTCCGGATACCCTCCCACAATCAAAGCAATTTCCCGACGATACATAGCTGAGGACCCTACAATAGGGTTGATCCATCCTAAACATTCATGAAGATCATCCAAATTTGTCGGGGGCTCCCATCCCTTAAACACACGGCCACGCTCATCCATCTGCCGGGCCCACGAACCCACTAGTACCACCCCGGGATTTTTGTCCAAAAATTCAACCTGATGACTGAATCGTTGTGGATAAGCAGCGTCATCCGCGTCAAGAACCGCGATGTATTCGCTCCGGGCCTGGGACAATGCATAACGAAGAGCAGGTGTGCGGCCAATATTTTGAGGCAGAGGAAAAACACGTATCCTGGGATCTTTATATCCTGCCAGGATCAACGGCGACTCGTCCTTTGAACCATTCTCTATCGCGATCAATTCCCAATCTGAAAAATTTTGCGCTATTAAGCTATCAATGCTTTCACGCAAAAAAGGCGCCGCGTTATAAATGGTCATTAATACTGAAACGCGTGGGGTAACAGAAGCGGAATTACCAGCACTCATGCCTTTGACCCCTGCTGCATCGCCGCGCATACCTTAAGGGTTTGTTTAATTTCCTCATCCATATTGCCACACAAGATAAATCCCGTGTTCTTTAGCTTGTTAATATCATAGTTTAATTCCAGCCCAACTTCGTTGGCGGAGGGTTGTGGCCTGACAAGGGTGGGCGCATAGCCTAAAGTCTCTTGGCAGCATCTAATGATCCGCTCTGCCATTGCCAACACCGTCATTGAAGATTCCCCACCCACATTAAACAAACCATCAGCAAGGCCTTCCTGGGATAAATTCAAAAAATGGGAAACCACGCGGCCAACGTCATGAAGGGTAATAAAATCACGCTGTTGAATCCCGCTGGAGAGCAGTACTAATTTTCTGTCTCTGAGGGCTTGCATGCAAAGATCATTGACTAAGAGCATCCAGCGGTCTACTTCGCTATGCGTGGGAGCGCCAAACCCGTTAGAAAGACGAAGCACAATCCCTTGAATACTACCCTTATCATGCGCGGCAAGTACAAATTCCTCAGCAGCATGGTGGGTGATGGCATAAGGATGAACAGGCCTGGGAAGCGACGCTTCGGTGATATGCCCTGCCAGGGGTGCCCCATAAACATGCGCGGTAGAAAAATAAATAAAACGTTCCACTCCCGCGTGAATGGCCGCGTTTAACAAACGTAAGGTCCCTAGCGTATTAATTTCAACAGCCCGTTCGGGAAACTTAAGGCTCTCAACTTCATTAAGAGCTGCCAAGTGCACGACCGTCCGCACTTCCTTTAAAGCGCCGGCAAAGCCGTCAGGTTTCGATAAATCAAAAGGGACTGTTTGGACCCCAGGCAGCCATGATGGCGGATTTGATGCTGACCGGCTGCCCAGACGCACCTGCCAAGATGCCTGACAATCGACATCACAGGCGATCCGCCCTCCCAAATACCCAAAACCACCCGTTATCAGGACCTTATCACTCACCGGTTCTTTAACTCCCATTGATATGGGATAGAAGGATCAAAAGGGTCTTTACGTTCTGATTCTTGCGGATCGTGAGGTATCGACGCGCAATTCGCGACAATGGCCATTTCTGTTCCTATCCCTTTAAAGCCACTCCAAATCATCGCGGGCACTGTCACCAGGGAATAATTATTTGTCCCCAAAATAATTTCCATCACTTCCCCCCGGGTCCTGCTTTCTACTCTATTATCATAAAGCACAACTTTAATTTCTCCGTGGGGCACTGCATAATTAAGGACCATCTTTTTGTGAAAATGCCACCCCTTGACCGCTCCAGGATTAATGCAGGAAAAATAAATTTCTCCGAAACTTTTAAACACTGGGGCATCACAACGGAGCATATGCATCACCTTGCCGCGCTCGTCACAAATTTGTTTCAAAGGGGTGATCACAACGCCGTCAATCATCTTACTTCTCCATATAACTATTGATCTGCTGTTTAGTCATTGACGTGGCTGATTGGCCGCCCAAGACTTGCTTGTACCATGTGATCGTTTCAAGTATCGTCCTGTCAAAGTCCCATAATGGATACCATCCCAAGACTTGGTTGGATTTATCACAATTTAAATGCAAGAGGCCATCCTCATGAGGAGCATTAGCTTCAGGGGACAGCTGAGATGTTCCTGTCCCCCACGCTACAATGGCTTGATCAACAAGTTCCTTGACAGTTTTTATTGACTGCACTCGCGGACCAAAATTATAAGACCCCGAGAATTTCTTTGGATCTTCTAAAAGCTTTGCCGCAAGCGTCAAGTACCCTGAAAGCGGTGCCAACACATGCTGCCAGGGCCTCGTTGACCGTGGATTTCTAATCAATACCGGTGTCCCGTTTTTTAAAGAGCGGACACAGTCCGGAATGATCCGGTTTTGCGCCCAATCCCCTCCGCCTATAACGTTTCCCGCCCTGGCACTGGCAATCCCAAAGTCTTTTTTCGAAGCTAAGAATGAATCCATATAAGCCGCAAAAACAATCTCCGCGGCGGCTTTGGAGGCGCTATAAGGATCGTGCCCTCCCAGCGTATCATTCTCACGATATCCCCATGCCCATTCATTATTCCTATAACATTTGTCAGAAGTAATATACACGACGGCTTTTAATGAATCGCTTGCGCGCACGGCTTCCAGAATATTGACCGACCCACCCACATTAGTATCAAAGGTGCGTTTGGGCTCTTGATAGGAAACACGGACAATCGCTTGTGCTGCAAGATGGAACATGATCTCCGGCTTAAATCCATCAACAATGGCCCGGACTTGTTCTAAGTCACAGATATCTCCGTCGACATGGCGAATGATGGAGCCTAATTTAAGAAGGCTAAAATGACTGTCTTCTGTTTCCGGTGGCAGGGCAAAGCCGCAGACCTCCGCGCCCAATTCACGAAGCCATAAACTTAACCATGACCCCTTAAATCCGGTGTCCCCGGTGACAAGCACCCGTTTGCCTTTAAAGGCTGCCCGTAATACGTTCATTTCCATATGACCCACGGTGCCTTCCCTTCATTAAACAACGAGTTTAACAATAAATAATCCCGGGATGTGTCCATGGGCTGCCAAAATCCCTTATGTTCATAAACCATCATCTGACCTTTGCTCACAAGGCTCTGGATCGGCCCCAACTCAAAGACCAAATCTTCTCTATCATCGAGGTATTTAAAAATATCTTTGCGGCAGACAAAAAAGCCTCCTGAGATCAATCCACCGGAAGCTTGGGTTTTTTCATTGAATTCAATGACCCTACCCTTAGCATCGCTCATTAATTCTCCAAACCTCCCCGGAGGCCTGACACCTGAGACGGTCAGGACCTTGCCATGGGACAAATGGAAATCGACCAGCTTCTTTAAGTCGATATTCCCAACACCATCGCCATAGGTCAGCAAAAAGTGATCTTCGTTAGCGACATATTTCTTGATCCTTTGGACACGGGCACCTGTCATTGCTTTCAATCCGGTTTCCGCCAAGGTGATCTTCCAATCTAATTCCTGGTGTTTATTATGGAAGATGACCGGTTTTTTCCCGTTGAGTGCGATGGTGATATCATTGGTATTCACTTCATAATTAAGAAAGAAATTTTTGATGGCGTGGCTTTTGTGGCCCAGGCACAAAACAAACTCATGATGGCCGAAAGAAGCGTAATATTTCATGATATGCCACAGGATGGGATAACTGCCGACAGGAATCATGGGTTTGGGGATATCATCGGCAACATCACGGATCCTGGTACCGTGTCCCCCGCAAAGAATAACAACTTTCATGAATTTGCCTCCTTAGAACCGACAGGCGGATACCTGGGTTTATCATTCTGTCCCTTATGAATTATGACTAAATTATGATAAAAATGCATAGATACTATATGTTGATCAAAATATGAAGGAGAATAATCAGGCAACTCAAATTCTTTATGATTCAAACCATCCGTTAATTTCTTTAAAAAATTCATCGACGTCAAAGGATCATTTAAATTCTTACTGTTACCGCCAAAGTCAGGCCAATAGGTTGTTTGAATATCTTCTATGGCATAGATCCCGTCTTCTTTCATTAATGGAAAAAGGGTCTTAAAAGATGTCAGCACATGTTCTACCACATGGCTTCCATCATCAATTATAATATCAAATGGCCCCGCCTCATCGCAAACTTTTCTTAGGAATGCTTCATCAGCCTGACTGCCTTGGAATATCCGGATCCGTTTTTCCTGGAGTGGACCTTTATCGTGGATATCCAATGAATAAATCATGCTTTGGGGAAAATACCGCTTCCACATCCTCAGCGATGCCCCGCCATAATGGGGGTCTTCATAGCCGCCCACGCCTATCTCTAAGATTTTTAATTTCTTGTTCTTAAGCTTATGAAAATGCTCATGGTAATGAGCAGTATAAAAATGCCCTCCCCACTTATCAGATCCATAAATCAAGGCAAGCGTATTAAGATCCCACGGGTATATATTAGCCAGGAGAATCCTGAGGGAGCGACGCTGGCGCAAGGTTAAAGTCGATCGAACTAATTTCAACGCCGGGTCTAGTAATTTCATTGATGCAGCTCCATTTTAAGCCTTTCCAATCATCCGCTGAATACCCCTCTTGATGAATGCAAGCATCAAAAACATTAAACTTAATTTGTCGTATTTTAAACTGTACCGCCAAATCGATGGAAAACTTTTCCACCAAATACCTGGCGCGTCTTTTCTATAACGACCCCAGATAACACCGATATTGACCCTGAATAGAAATTGTTCCCAAAAAGTTAAATCAACCGTGCGGGAAGCCGTATACAACAATTCCATAATATCAGTGATCAAAGACTGCATGCTCATAAGACCCTGGGCTGATTTCGCGTGCCTCCTAAAATAATTCAACGGAGAAGTCAGGTAATAAAAATCACAATGCGGCACAATACGAAACCATAATTCCCAATCCGGGCATGCCTTTAAATGAGCTGATATCCCGCCGGCCAAATCATAATATTTCCGCCTGAACAAGGCCGCGCTGAAATTAGGAATAATGCAAGAGAACAAAAAAAAGCGCTGGGCCAACCGCTTGGGAATTAGAGTGTCCTTAGAACAGAGTTTTTTAAAAGAACGGTCCCTATGGTTAAAGTCTTCATCATACACCTTGCCTTGCCCGTCAACCATAAAGCTACGGCAAAAAGCTACACCGATTTCCTCATGGCCTGCCATCGCTTGATGCAAACGTTCAATCTGTGTCGGGGCATTATAATCATCCGCCTCAGCGAAGATGAAAAATTCACCGCGGGACATGCTGACACCCAGGTTGCAGGAATTGACAAAACCGCCATTCTTCTCCAAAGCCACGATTTTAACCTGCGGCCTGTTTTTATACTTGGCTAAAACTTCCAGGCTATTGTCCGTCGAACAATTGTCAATAACGATAATCTCCAGGTTCGGATAGGTCTGGTTTAACAGACTTTCCATCCGCTGGTCTAAATATTTCGCGTGATTATAATTAGTAACAATGACGCTAATCAAGTCAAACGTACTGTTCATGGCTTGATGTATAATCCCTGCCCTGTTGGCAGAGATAAGATCTTGATCCCGTGCTCATTAGCAAATTTATCAAAAGCTTTTTTCTGGTCTAAAAAGCCCACATAAGCATAATCATCCAGGATGGCAATAGCACCGCTTACCATTTTGTCCCAAAAAAAATTGGCCGCCGCGATCTCCGGCAAGGAGCAATTCATGTCTATGGAAAGATAGCAGACCTTGGAGATATTAACAGTGGTTAATGTTTCCGGGATGCTCCCCCTGACTAAATGCACATTCTTAAACTCCGCGAAATTAGATTTTACTTTCTCATAACATTCTGAATATTCGCTTTTGCTTAATTCCATCCTGCCGTTATCTTTTTCACTTTTGCTGACATACTTTTCATCTAATCCGCGAAAAGTGTCAAAAAGATAGAAATGCCTGTTAAGCGCGTTCCAATCACAATACTGCATGATCGCGGAACTAAGAAACCCTTTAAAAACACCGCATTCCACAAAATCACCCTCTAAAGATTTCGCGTGCGCGGCAGCCCATAATGCCACGTGCACCCTCCATGGCATCCCTGGATCTTTTTCTGTCGCCTTGAGGCCCCGGGCATAGGCGTTCACAAAAGCAGGATCCTGCATAAAATCATGATTATGCACCGTCAGTAAAGCATCCTGGTTATACGTTTTTCTTTTAGATAAATTAACGATTTCAAACCCCAAATTCTGCCTGACTAAATCTTTTATGGATTTTCTTATCTTCCCCATCACAGCCTCCAAATGAATGTTAAACTATTTTCCCATCTTATATTTATCGAAAAAAGAACTGTCGCAATCGCTCACATAAATGATTTTACTTCCCTGCGGTTCAAAATTAAAAGGGGTCTCCTTGAGATCAGCGAGCGCTTTACGGACACCATTCTGCTTGTCTTCTTCACAATAAAAAAGCAAAAATCCGCCGCCACCAGCCCCTAAAAGTTTTCCGCCTACAGCACCCGCCTTCAATGCTTTTTCGTAATATTCATTAATTTCACTGCTTGTTACCCCACTGGCAAGCTTCTTTTTGAGCATCCACCCTTCATGCAGGATCTCCCCGAACCCGTGGAGATCATTGGCCTGAAACTTTTTTAAGAGCCCCCGCGTGAGATCAACCATCTCATCAAGATAGTTCATGTTCTTAGGTGTATTTTGCCCCTGCTCTTTGAGGATTGAAGAAGAAATCCGTGTGATCCCCGTGTAAAATAAAAGAAGTTTCTTATTTAAATCCCGTTTTGTTTCCGACGGAAAAATGACAGGATCCACAAACACACTTTCATCGGAGTTAAACTGGATATGCTGAAAACCTCCATAGGCCGCGATATACTGGTCTTGTTTTCCTATAGGGTTCTTTAAAATATTCATTTCAATTGCACATGCCTCACGCGCCAGGCGATCTGCTGATACATGCCGTCCCTGATAAGCGTAGAGTGCATTAAGGACACCCACCGCCAAACTGCTTGAAGACCCCAGCCCAATCCCCGCGGAAGCCAAAGGGATATCCCCTATATAAACTATTTCAATCCCTTTGGTGATACCCACCAGCTTTAATGCTTCACGGATAATATTATGCTCAAGTTCATCCACTGACTTAACCATTTCTGTCTTTGAATAACTGACGCGTATCAGATCATCAAACTTCCGGTTGACGGTGATATAAATATACTTATCGATCGCCGTGGACACGACAGCCCCCTGCCGGTGCTTGTAATAATCAGGAATATCTGAACCTCCCCCTGAAAAACTCATCCGAAGCGGTGTCCTTGAAATGATCATACCTTTATCTCCATATCTTTAACATAACGCCGAAGGCCTTCTTCAATATCAATTTTAGGACTCCAGCCAAGAGCGCTGGAAGTCTTGGCCGTATCAGCCCAAAAATTTGCTGTTGGCTGAACCGCCATCTCCCGCAATCGATTGGCACTCAGGGTTCCCTTTCCCATCGCTTTCTCAAGGTATTCACAAACTTTCCATACTGGAACCGATTGCCCTGATCCAAGATTGTAAATACCCGTTGCTACTTTCTTCTGAGCCATCAGGTTCAACGCTTGGGCAATATCATCCACATGGATAAAATCATTCGCGTTATGCGGTGTTTTCACCCGTGGCTCTTCATTCTTTTTTAAGGCGTCAGCCATCATAGGGATGAGTGAACCATTGCGCTGACCCTGGCCATACGCATAAAATATCCTGGCCCAAATAAAGGTGATCCCGTATTTTACAGCAAGCATTTGGCCAAGATCGGATAACGAACGCTTGGCCCATGTAAAATACGAATCCCCCGCGGGCTTATCCTCTTCCCGACAAATACCTGATGACTTACCATATTCCCAGCAAGAACCTATCGCAATGATCTTAGCACATCCGCATTCTTCCACAAGATGCCGCCATAATGCCGAGGAATGATCTAAATTCCGCCGGGAAATATCAAATCCGTAATCCGGGATACCTTCCCAGGCTAAATGCAGGCAAGTATCAGGCCGGATCACTCTTAATCTATCAAATAAATCCCCAGGTGCGTTAAGGTCCGCTTCAATCACCGAAACATTGGCTGGTAAACCACTCAAGGGCTTGCGGCAAACCACAAAAATTTCATCAGCCCCACTCATTTGAGGCAAAAGCCTCCGCCCGATAAAACCTGTTATTCCGGTGATCAAAATCTTCACAAAGCACCTTGCAATGCTAAGAATTCCTTAAGTAAGGGAGCCGTCTTATCTTTATCTGACAGGATCGGATCCGTCACCGGCCAGGGAATGGCTAATGCCGGATCATTCCAATGCACAGTCCTGGCACTTTTAGGCTCATAGGGCATGTCCATTTTATATAAGAGTGAACAATTATCGGTCAATGTGCACATGCCCATGGCTATTCCTTTAGGTGTATATAAAAGTTCCGGATTTTCAATGGATAAAACAACACTGTCCCAGGAGCCGAACGTTGTGGATGCGGCCCTCAGATCAAGTAAAACCATAAAAATACTGCCCTGCCCTGCCCGGACTATTTTAGTTTCCGCATGGGGCGGAACCTGAAAATGCAGGCCGCGGACCGTCCCTTTTTTTGCTGAGAAAGAATGGCTTTCCTGTATCCATTCTGTCACGAGCCCCTGTTTCTTCAATGCATCCTGATCATAGGAACGGAAAAAGAAACCACGATCGTCCCGATGCGCATCCAAGACAATTCGAAACGCCCCTTCTATTTTTAAAGGCAATATATTCATAATCTCTATACGTGTCATTGCGAGGAGCGTTTTTCAGCGACGAAGCAATCTTTTTAAAAAGATTGCCTCGCTTCGCTCGCAATGACACCTGTTCACTAAATAATCACCGGTTCTTTGGGAAAGGGCATGATAAATTGGCCCGTAAATCCACGTTTTGTACATTCATCCATGATCTCCTGCCCAAAATTCCACGCCAGCACAAAAATCACATCCGGTTTTGATGCCATCCCTTGCTCAAACGAAACAATAGGCACATCACCCGCCGGTGTCATCAATCCCTGTTTAAGCGGATTATTATCAATGATCGCTTTCAAATAATTGCTCCCGATGCCGCAGAAATTAATATAGGTGGCACTGCGGGCTGAAGAACCAAAACCGATAATCACCTTGCCCTTTAAACTATTCAATAACTTCAAGGTTTTTTCACGATGGGCTTGGGCTTCCTGGGCAAACTTTTCCCAGACAAAACGTTCATTAATGCCGGATTTCTTTTCTTCCTCAAGAACATCCAGATAACTGGCCTCAAGAGGGCGCTTTGTTTTCGAAAAATAGAACACTAAAGAACCACCGCTGATAGGACTTTTATCAACAGCATACGGATAAAGGTCATACCTGTTTAACAAAAACCCCAGCGAGTGGGCTGTAAAAAAACACAGATGCTCATGATAAATCGAATCGTAATGAAGCTCTTCTGCGATAATCCTGCCGCTGTGAAACTCAATGACCCCGGTCCCATCCTCCGGCAGCGCCTTGGCAATACCCTCAATCACACCATGCAATTCGCTGACATGCGGGATAACATTACGTGCAATCACAACCTTGGGAATCCCATACTGCCCGATCATACGTTTCGCTGTTGCCGTGTTCCAGTAAGCACAATCTGTCCGCACACCGTCTTTGACGGCTATTTCAGCGATGTTTTTTGCAGGTTCAATACCCACCACCGCGATCCCCTGGGCGATAAACTGCTTAAGCACCGTGCCATCATTCGACGCTATTTCAAAAATAAGATCCCCATCTTTAAGTCCTGCCCGTTGAATAACACGATTGGCAAAAATTTCCGCGTATTGGCGGGCACCCTTTGCAGTTTTTGTCACCCAAACATAATGATCAAAAAGGATTTCCTTGTCGACTGTTTCCTTGAGTTGGAAAAGAGCGCACTTAGTGCAAAATGCCGTCGATAAAGGGACCTTTTTGATCTCACCATGCCCGGGGGGCACCAGGGCATTGGCCAGTGGTTGGTCCCCTAGATGCAAAATATCTACCAGGCCTTCTTGACCGCATGCACGGCAAGAGGAAATTGTTTCAAATAACACGGAGCTCTCCATCGATCTTATGGGTTTCTTGAAGCAATTTAATTTGTTTAAGACGCACGCACTTGACCCCGCGGAAATGATCTTCTTTAAATTCAGTCTTCTTAAAGAAATCAACCAATTCTCTCCCCCCGCGGTCCAGGTCCCATTCCGGCTTAAAATAATCCTTAAGCATATTTAGAATTTTTTTAAAACTGACGCGATAGGTCCTGGAATCATTACCATGCTCACCGGTAAAAACCAGGGAGCTTCCAGGCACGGCACGCTGGGCTGCCTGGGCCAAGTCCCTTACCGTAAAGTTCCCATCAGGCAGGCCTACATTAAACGCCTGTCCGGAAACAAGTGCTAATGGCGCCTCCAGGCCCGCTATATAGGCATTGGACACGTCCCGCACATGCACCACCGGGCGCCAGGGAGTCCCGTCGCTTTTGATTTCAATCTTACCGGTGGTAAAAGCACAGGCGACTAAATTATTATAGACAATATCACAGCGCAAACGCGGACTGGCCCCGAACACCGTTGAAGGCCTAAAAGAAATAACATGAAAATCTTTATCCGCTATCTTAGCTAATGCGCACTCCGCATCCCATTTCGTGCGCGCGTAAGAAGTCAGCGGGTGTTTCTCGCTATTATCTTCTTCAAGATCCTCATCTAATTTCGAAATACCGTACATGCTCTGGGAAGAAGAATAAATGAAGCGCTTGACCCCAGCCTTCTTGGCCGCCTGCGCCGCACGGATTGTCCCGCCTAAATTGATCTCTTCAGTCAACCCAGGCGCCAGTTCACCCAGCGGATCATTTGAAAGGGCAGCCAGATGAATGACCGCGTCAATGCCCTTCATATCTTCGGTGTTAATATCACGGATATCTTTAATGATCTGCTTGATCTTGGGGCCATAAGGATGCAACAAACAATCCGCGTAATAACCGATATCATAACCCGTGACTTCATGCTTCTTTTCTAAGAGCATATCCACTAAAACACTGCCGATATAACCTTGATTTCCTGTAACAAGAACCCTCATCTATCAACCTTTCTGAATTTTTTCTTCCGCGATCTGGTCAACCACCGCTAAAAGCCATGCCTGATGGACTGTTTCCACAACATTATATTGAGAACTGTTGACCCAACAATTAATATCTCCCAATTTCTTCAAAGCATTGTCCTCACGGA
>Ga0206802_1146_pt1 | contig 16371 bp, 11 predicted proteins | sample Alteio_BWOrgCont_63_FD_152902 | JGI IMG/M metagenome (GOLD analysis project Ga0206802, IMG submission 152902) | Enriched cells from forest soil in Barre Woods Harvard Forest LTER site, Petersham, Massachusetts, United States -... | ecosystem: Environmental > Terrestrial > Soil > Temperate forest >... | reverse complement strand
GCCTGGCCAAGGAAGTACCGGGGAACGCAGCCGGCGTGCAGTTGACTGGGGTGTATCACAACCTGCTGAGGCGCTGGGCGGAGATGTAATTTCTAGTCATCCATCAGGACGATCAGGCAGAGCTGCGGCGAAGGAATCTCAGCCGGAACATAGACGCCGACCTGCCGAGTTTGCAAGATGTGATCCCAGCACGGGCCGCCGCGGTTGACGGCGAAGTATTGGCTTTCGACGCGGGCGGCGATCTGCGGCGGCGGCACGGAGAGATGATTGAGCGGCAGGCCGGGCAGGGCGCGCTTGATCAGCTCCAGAACGAAGCGCGCCGAGCACATCTTGGTGAGCTTGGGCACGCGGGTGATTAGGTCGGCCTCGCCGATAGGAGATTGGATTTCGAGAATCCAGCGCGCCGGGCCGAGGACCCGCTCGTCTTTCAGCTCGCCGTTGTAGAGGAAGCTTTCGACCTGGTTGAGCGGGATCTTGATGGCCTTGGAAGGTATCACGATTTCGAGATGGCGGCGAATGTGCTCGTCGAGAGCCGCGAAGCGCGTGCCAAGGTCCCAATGGTCGTAGGCGGGAAGCGAACGGGGATGGACTTCCAGGCCGAAGGTGCAGAGCGCGCCGCCGAGCCGCGCCATCTCGCGGAAGAGCTCCTGGGGATGGGCGTGCCGGGAGAGTAGAAAATGACGCAGCGGGGAGATATTCGAGTTGAGGGTGTGCAGGAACCAGTATTGCGCGACGTTGCGGGCGGACATGCCTGCCTGAAAGACGCCGTTGCGCTGTTCCTGCTCCTGGGTGAAGACAGTGCTTTTTTCGTCGAGAATCTCAATGAGCCGGCGCAGCATGTGCGTGAGCGTGGGGCTGGCGCTGAGGCTAAGGCAGGGCGGGACGAAGGTGGGATCGGCCTCGAAATGGCCCGAGCCGTCGCGCAGAATGCGCACGACGGGGAGGCAGACATAGCGGTCGGTCTGGCCGGCTTCGCCCGTGTGACCGGTCGCATCTACGACTTCGGCTTCGGCGAGCAGTTGCAGATTCTTGCGCCCGATCTTGATGGATTTTTCGTCGAGGCCGGTGTTCTGGTCGGGCATTTTTTGCTCGACGGCGTGATAGCGCAGCGAGGCGGCGCGGTTTTCGAGGCTGGTGTTCTGGCCGTCGCGCAAAGTCGTGGGCACGGCGAGATAAAGCGTGAGGTGATCGGCAACGGGCGAGAACAGTGTGGCGAAATCTCGCGGCGTAGGCGCTTCATCGGAGCCCGGGAGATCGAAGGCCAGACCATCTGCAAAGAGACCGCGTGCGTGGGTGAGAGCCAGGGTGCCGTTGCGCAGGGCGTCGGAGTCGAACTGGAGTCCCGCGAAACCGTAGGCGTCGCGCCACAGGCAGGTGGTGACGAAGTCCAGGGAGTCTTCGTAGTACCGGCTCTGGGCCTGAAAGTGATGCGGGCCGAGGTACATGCCTTCGGACCAGACGGGTTTGGTGAGCGATCTCATTTGGCTCCGCCCGTCGGCAGCAGGATGATCAATTCCATCTGCGGGTTGGGAATTTCCGCGGGAACGTGGGCCGCGAAGTTGCGCGCCCTGGTGACTGTATCCCATGCCGCGCCTGACTGGTTGAGGCTGAAGTACTGATACTTCATCTTGACGGGGATGGCGCTGGGCGGGCTGGTGACGTGGGTGAGCGCGATACCCGGCACGGCGCTGCTGATGAGCTGCTCGATCTGGACTGCTGAGCAAGTCTTCACCAGCTGCGGAACGCGGCGGATGATCGAGTCTTCGCTGGTGTCGGCGGAGATGGCCAGGTACATCTTGGTGTTGGTGAGGTACCTGTCCTGATCGATGGCAGTGGCGTAGATGGTGTTGTTGACATGCTTGAGCGGCAGGGAGACGACGTTGGTATCGACTACGGTTTCGAGCAGGATGCGCAGTTTTTCGTCCAGAGTGGTGAAGACTTTGCCCAGGTTCAGATGATCGTAGAGGGGCAAGTCGCGTGGACGGATGGTGTTCGAAAAGGTAGTCAGCGATGCGCCAAGCGCGGTGAGTGCGGAGAAGAGCTCTTCCGGGTGGCAACGCTGACCCTGGAGCATGTGGCTGAGGACGGGGATATTTGAATTGACGGTGTAGAGCAGCCAGAAATTGGCGATGTCGGCAGCGGTAAAGTCGGCGAGCGCCTGATTTTTCTGGCGGCGTCCGCCGGCTATCTGCGCGCTCTTGGCGGAGAGAATCTCCAGGATGCCGTTGACCAGACTGCGCAGGTAATCGCTGGCGCGTACTTCGAGCAGCGGCGGAACGAAGCGCGTGTTGATGCGAAAGGCTCCAGCTTCGGTCTTCTCGATGTTGGCAATGCGCAGGGCGGAGCTGCCCTCGCGGGTTTCGTTGGCGGCGAGCAGGCGCAGATTTTTGCGCGCGATCTGGATAGGTTTTTCGCCGGTCCCGGTGTTGTCGTCGCGGACCGAAGTGATCTCGGCCAGGTAGCGCGAGCCGGCGACGCGGCCCAGGCCTGCGACGTTGAGCCCCTTCTGCTTGTAATCCGGGACGGTGAGGTAGATATCCAAATCGCGCACGCCGGGATCGAAGAACTCGGCAAGGGCTTTGGACGGCGGGGGCTGATCCGGGCCAGGAATGTCGAAGAGCAAGCCGTCGGGGAAGATGCCGGAAGCACGGGAGACGGCTAGCTGGCCGTCGGCGAGCAGTTCCTGGTCGAGCACGAGTTCGCTGAAGCCCCAGGCGCAGAACTTGAGCGCCTGCAGCCTGAAATTCAGGCTGTCTTCCAGGAACCTGTCCTGAAGCTGCAAGTGCTGCGGCGTCAGGAAGGTGCCTTTGCTCCAGAGAACGGGCTGTAGTTGTTTCATGCGCGGTGACCGGACCTTAACGATAACAATTCAGAGCGGGGTGAGCAACGGCGGATCGTTGGCGGTTGCATCTCTGCTAGTTCAACTTGGTGCCTTTGCTGCCGTCGTCTGCCTTGTCCGGAGCGGTAGGATCGGTCGGACTCTCGGGACTGGTGGGATCGGTTGGACTGGAGCCGCAACCGGAACCGGCTGAGCCGCCGCTGTTGATCATCACCATGGTGCCGACAATCGATATGCCCGAAGGATTGATGTCGATGAAATTGCCTCCGACCTTAAGACAGAGTTCGGTGCCGGCCTCGATCACCACTACCATCCCGGCTTTGAGATGGATCTGTTCTCCGGCTTGATGCGCGTAGTTTGCGCCGGATTTCTCATAAAGATTCGCACCCACCTGCAGCGACAGCGAGCTGCCGACTTTCTGGTTCAGGTTGCCGGAGATGTTGCTGTTGAGGTCGCCGGAGATTGTTTCTACGTGATTTCCGCTGACTGTTTCATTGCGATTCCCGCCGATGGTGATGGTTTCGTTAGCGGCCAAATTTTCCTGACGGTCGTCGCCGATCTTCACGATGTTCTTGCCGGAGATCGTTTCGTGCCGGTCGCCGCCGACGCTCTCCATCTGGTCTTGGGTCACGATCAAGCTGCGGTTGTTGCCGATCCATTCGCGGCTATCATTGGTGACGTAGTTATCCTGATCGAACTGGGAGCGCACGAAGACCTGCTCGGCGCCCTTTTTGTCCTCAAAACGAAGTTCATTGTAGGTACTGGCGCTGCCGCTTTTGGAACTGCGGGTCATGAAGGTGCTGCGGGTCTGGTTGTCGGGCAGCGTATAGGGAACGGTTTGGGTGGCGTTGTAGACGCGGCCGGTGATGATGGGCCGGTCAGGATCGCCCTCCATGAAGCTGACCAGCACTTCCTGTCCGACGCGCGGGATGGCGATCGAACCCCAACCTTGGCCGGCCCACTCCTGGGAGACCCGTACCCAGCAGGAACAGCCTTTCTTGCGATCCCAGGGGAACTGCACGACCACGCGGCCATACTTGTCTACCCAGATCTCGTTCGAACTGTCATCGCTGGAGTTGTCCTCCGACGCGGGATTTAGGTACACGACGACTGCGCTTTGCGGGCCTTGCACGAAAGGCTTGGGCGTGAGGCGCGCGGGCCGGAAGAGAACCGAGGCCGGAATGCAGGTGAAGTGGTTGGAGTAGCTGTCGCTGCCGCCGGCCTCACCGCCGCCACTGCCGCTGTAGCTGCCGCCGGCTGAAGCCATGTGCTGGACTTCGGTGAGGATGTAGGTGTCGTTCATCGCGTCCTGGGGGTGGTCTTGCAGGTCGAACTTGTAGCCGCTGGCAAAGTACCGGCAGACGCTCGTGCCCTGGGCCACGAGATGGCTGGCCTCCTCTTCCTGCATGCGCAGCGTTGCGCATCCTTTTCCAGCCGTCTGGGTAGTGTAATCGCCAGGGTAGTCGAAGAGCTCAAAGGAAGAGTTGCCGCCCACTTCGTAGACCGTGGATTCGCTGGCCACAAGGTTGGCGGAGGGTGTCTCGAAGTAATAGTCGGAGAGCGTATACATGCCGCTGCGCAGTTCCTGTTCGAGATTCCAGGAGTTGACCACGTCTTCGTCATCGATGCCACCTCCCGCCAGGTTGTAGCCAGCGCTGTCGAATCCAGGACATGCCTGATGAATGCTGGAGGAGTCGGCAATGACCATGGTATGTTTTCCATCTTCATGCGTGAAGAAATAGAAGATGCCGTTTTGCTCCATGAGGCGGGAGATGAAGTTGAAGTCGGTTTCGCGGTACTGCACGCAATATTCGAGAGCAGTGTAGGTGCCGCTCAAGGAGATGTTGAAATCGGTAAAATTGCGGTCCGAAAAGACCTGTTGGATGATGTCTCCAACGGTCTTGTTATGGAAGATTTTGCAGTCGGCGTAGCGAGTGAGCATCCAGGTCCAGGGGACCACTTCCATCTGGTAGCGCAGGAACATGGTGTCGCCGCCGCTCTGCGCGAAGCGGCTGACAAGGCCATTGAAATAGCGTGGAGTGTTGTCGGATTGCGTGACCGTAATGGTGACGCTCTTCCCGATGATGTCGGAGAAGGCGATCTCTTTGAACGCGGGGTCGGTTTTATCGGCGAGCAGGTCAAGGTGGAAGCTGAAGAGGCGCGAAATCGCTTCGTGTCCGCTGAATCCAGCGAGCAGCAGCTTATCGTCGCCAAGCGGCGTGGTGAGTGAGATGAGCCGGTTTTCCTGAGTGTAGGCCATACGCTGAATTCAACCTTCCTGGCCACGCGGCGAATAGCTGGAACGCGGCGATGTTGGCCTATGCGTCTTCCATCCACTCGCCGCGAGGGGTGCTACTGTTTCTCTGGCTCTCGCGCGCCCCTGCCGGAATACCGGCAGAGGTCAACGTCATCACTGGTAGACAAATGCGCCATCCTCTCCGATGCCGACGTGGATGGTGCTCATTTTCTCGCCCTCCGCCATGCCTCCGAGAATCTTACGCGAGATGTCGGGAAGCAGGGAGTTGGTGAGAATATTATCCACGTTTCGAGCGCCGCTTTCGACTTCGGTGCAGCGGTTGGCTACTTCGTTGAGGAAAGCGTCGTCGTATGTGAGAGCGACCTTATGGTTTTCCTTGATGCGGCGCTGAATCTTGCCCAGTTTGAGCCGGATGATCTGCTTGAGAGCTTCATCGCGCACCGGGTAATAGGGAATGAGCACCATGCGGCCGAGGAAGGCGGGCTTGAAGATCTTGTTCAGCTCGGGCTTCAACGTGTCGATCAGGGCGCGCGGGCTGGGAGCGGTCTCAGGGTCCGCGACCAGCTTCATCAACTGGTCGGTGCAGGCGTTGGTGGTGAGAATGATGATGTTGTTCTTGAAGTTGATGGAGCGGCCTTCGCCGTCTTCCATGTTGCCCTTATCGAAGACCTGAAAGAAGAGCTCAAGGACGTCGGGATGAGCTTTCTCAACTTCATCAAGCAGCACCACGGAGTAGGGTCTGCGGCGAACGGCTTCAGTCAGCACGCCACCTTCGCCGTAGCCAACGTATCCCGGAGGCGAGCCCTTCAAGGTCGAGACGGTATGCGGCTCCTGGAACTCGGACATGTTGATCGTGATGAGATTGTGTTCGCCGCCGTAGAGCAGATCGGAGAGCGCGAGCGCCGTTTCGGTCTTGCCGACGCCGCTGGGGCCGACAAGCATGAAGACGCCGACCGGCTTGTTGGGGTCGTCGAGCGAGGCGCGCGAGGTCTGCACGCGCTGGCTGATGATCTCCATGGCGTGGGGCTGGCCGATGACGCGTTTGCCGAGGTGATCCTGGAGAGCGAGCACCGTGGTGATCTCGTCCTTGAGCATCTTGCCAGCCGGAATACCGGTCCAGGCGGAGAGCACTTCGCCAACGATCTGTGCGTCCACGCAGACCTGAATGAGGCCGGTTTCGCCTTGCAGCGCCGAGAGCTCGGTTTCGAGGGCCTGCAGCTGCTCCTTGGGGCTTACCGTCTCGGCGGCCGGCTCAGGCGTTGCCTCCGCTGCTGGCGCGGTAGCCTCTGCGGCTCCATCCGTGGGCGCTGGCGCCGCGGCCTTCTTGCCATGCGCGGCTTCGAGCTTGTCGCGCAGCTCGCGAATCTTCGCTACCAGTTCGCGCTCTTTATCCCAGCGGTCGGTGAGAACTTTGAGCTTCTCCTCGGCGGATTTTTTCTGCGCAGCGATCTCGGCAAGCTTCTCCTGGTGATCGGCGCCGACAATCTCTTCGCGATCGAGAATGCGGGTCTGGACCTCGAATGCGTCGATGGCGCGGGTCAGGTCTTCGATAGCTGGAGGAGTGGCGTTCTGGCCCAGCGAGAGACGGGCGCAGGCGGTATCCAGGATGCTGACGGCCTTATCAGGCAACTGCCGGCCGGCGAGGAAGCGATGCGAAAGACGCACGCTGGCGTAGACGCCTTCATCGAGGATGCGGACGTTGTGATGCTTTTCGAGCGAGGCGACCAGGCCGCGCATCATGACCAGGCACTGCTGCTCGCTAGGCTCCTCAACCTTGACGACTTGGAAGCGGCGGGCCAGGGCTGCGTCCTTTTCGAAATACTTCTTGTATTCGGACCAAGTCGTCGCCGCGATGGTGCGAAGTTCGCCGCGAGCCAATGCCGGTTTGAGCAGGTTGGCGGCGTCGCCCTGTCCTGCCGTGCCGCCGGCGCCGATCATGGTGTGAGCCTCGTCGATGAAGAGGATGATGGGTGTGGCCGAGGCTTTCACCTCTTCGATGAGGCCCTTGAGACGGTTTTCGAATTCGCCCTTGACGCCTGCTCCGGCTTGCAAAAGGGCGAGGTCGAGGGTGCGGACGGTGACGTTCTTCAAGGGCGGTGGAACATCGCCAGCGACCACGCGCAGGGCGAAGCCTTCGACTACGGCCGTCTTGCCGACGCCGGCCTCGCCGGTGAGGATGGGGTTGTTCTGACGTCGGCGCGTGAGTATGTCGATGACCTGGCGAATCTCGGAATCGCGGCCGAGCACAGGGTCGATCTTGCCGCGCTTGGCGTTGCCGGTCAGGTCGATCGTGTAGGAGTCGAGATTGGGCGTCTTGCCGCCCATCGGCTTCGCTACTTCGCCCGGACCAGTCGCAGGTGCGGCCGCGGTTGTGGTCTCGCTAGAGAGCGCGACGATGCCCATGAGATCTTTGCGCAGGGCGTCGGGGTTGATCTTCTGGAACTCTTTGCTGACGTCGCGCATCAGGCGGGAAAGTTCTTCATCGGTGGCCAGGGCAACGATGACGAAGCCGGTGCGGACCTGGCCCGCGTTGAAGTCGATGGAGCCGACGGTCCATGCCGTGGTCAGCATTTTCAGCACCGTGGGACTGATGGCGGGGGTGCGGGCGTTGCCGGACTTGAGCTTGTCCATGCTGCGGGAGAGCTCCGCGGTCAGACGAGACTTGTCGATCTCGAAGTGCTTGATGATGGCGGCAAAGTCGCCGGAGGACGAGTCGAGGAGCTTGGTGAGGAAGTGCTCGACCTCGATGTCGTAGTTGGTGCGAGAAAGGCAAAGTCCGGCGGCTGCTTCCAGAGCCGCGCGGGTAGGGTCGTTCAGTTTGGCAATCAGCGATTTCAGGTTCAGTCCCATGTTTCCCCCCTTTAGAGAGACAAGATTGTATCGTCAGGATCGGCGGCGAGCGGTGCGGTTCTTGCCCAGGAGACCCAGCCCAGCCTTGCAGGCTGGCTGGAGTCCGGATCGAGCTCGACCTGAGGCACCTGAGTGCGGTCGAGCACCAGTTGCGCCTCAAAATCGAGGCATTGATTGCTGAAGAATTTAGTAATGGCGCGCAACGAAGCGTAGGCGCTGCCCTGGGGCAAAAAGTCGTTATAGCGCTCCATGCTCAAGGGGCCGATGCGGATGCGCACGCGGCCCTGGCGGTCCCACACGGCGTCGCCTACAACCGCGCCTAGTCCGACCTGCGCGGAGACGGTCTCTTCGTCTTGCATGGGGCATTGCGTCGAGCGGTCGATGCTATACCACGCTCCGGTAAACTCCTGGATCTCAACCGGCACTTCGAAGTAGTCGGCCAGAATTTGTTCGAGAGCGGTTGCCGACCGTGCCTGCATGGCGACCAGTGAAACGTAATGCAGCAGCGCCTCATCCTCGATCTCCTGGCGGTCTCGAAGGCCCGCCGTGCCCAGGCCAACCAGATCGAGAAGATACTGCGTAAAGAGATCGCGCGGCCCCGAAGAGTAAGTGACCGGAAAACGGGACTTCTGCCAGGCCCTGTAAAAGAGCGAAATGGCTCGATGGTTGAAGATATCCAGGAAGGAAGCAAGGCTGTAGTCCTTGGCCTTAGCCCGCTCTAAGATCAGCTCACTGTAGGTATAGGGAAGGATGCCAAGGGGGCCGGTAAGACCCATGAAGTTGACCAGCATCTCTGCCGGTGCATCGCCCTTGACTTCGAGCTTCTGGATCTGGCTGGCGGGAAAGCCGAGACGTTGATTGACGCGAAAGCGCGCCACCTCGTCCGAAGGGCTGGAAAAATGGCCGACCGGGCGCATGTTGGCCCGCAGCCGCTGGAGCAGCGCCACTGCCTGGAAGAACTCGAAGGAATGCGCATCCTCGACCAGTTCTTGGCCAAGGAGGGAGTCCATCCTATCCTTGGCTTGTTTCGGATCTGAGCGATCGATTGGATCCTCGGCATCGTTCAGGTCATCTAGATCAGTATTTTCCGTCCCGATCTCGGTTGCCATTCGTGGAGTCCCTCCTTTCTTTGCGGAGTGGTGACGCTGAGTTGCGTGAAACTATTGAGCGAAGCGCTCATGCCGAAGAACCGCTCCAATACAGAGGCGAAGAGGAACGCGCCGCCGCCGGTGAACTGGTCTTCGTCAATCTCCATCTCGATGCGGATGCCGCGCGCGAAACTCACGCCTTGCTCGGAGATCAGGCGTGTGAAATGCGGCTTGCTTCGGATCTGGCGGATGCTCTGAATTACGTTCTGAGAATAAGCTGTGCGGCCCACATCGTAGAGGCGCAAAATCTCTTGCAGCGCCCCTTTGCCTTCTTCAACCAGCGACAGATAGTTCAGCGAAAGATGCGAAACCAGCCTCCAAAGGACGCTTTTGCCCAGGGCCGGCCGCACCGGCTGCGTTGGCTTGCGCAGAGCGACGATGCGCCGCATGGCCGCCGCGCCTTCCATCTCGAAATCGCTGTCCTGGTTGCCAAAGGGAAGGCGTGACGGCAGATCGCGATTGGTGCAGGTGGTGCGGACGGATAGCACGGTCGCTTCCGGATCGACCGTGGCTGTCGAAAGATCGACCAGCGAGAGCGAAATCTCCGTGCCGTCGTCGTTGGGCCGAGCCGAAGGGCGGCGGCGGGCCAGCCAGAAGCAGGGCCGGTCTTCTTTGCGCGCCGAGTGGCGCAGCGAATAGAAGGGTTCATACGTCATGATCTTCTGGTTGCTGGAGTTGATGGCGCCAACCTCGTCGACGGAATAGACCTCCATCGAGTAAGGCCGCCTGACGTCGGGCGTAACAGCGTATTCGTATTTGCGTTGATTGAGCTGAATGGGCTCGGCTACCTGCGGGAAAAGATTGACCACCGGGGAGCATCCCAGCCGGAAGGTCTTCTTCGAGAGCTCCAGTTCGAGTCTCTGGACGCGGCCGTCGCCTTCGACTTCGGAGATGAGGAAGATAATCTCGATGGAGTCCTTGAAGCCTGCTTCCGCCACGGCTTCGAGGCCGGAGAGATCGACGAAGAAGAACTTCTCAGGAAAGGCGAAGTACTCCATGAGCAGGCGATGGCCGGCGAATGAGGACGAAGGATAGGGAAACATGCCGTCGTCGGGGCCGAAGCCCACGGCGCTCAAGGCGGAAGCGGGCAAGGTGATAGGCGCGAGACGTGACCCCGCCGTTAGATCCCGGATCATGATGCGATTGAGGCGGCTGAAGAGGATCTCGTACAGGATGTTGACCAGACCGCTCTCGCCGTCCAGATAGAAGCGCAGCTTGTCCGGCTTGAGGGCAGGAAAGGTGATGTCCCGGGCGCAACGAAGCTCGAGGCGCACGGCCCATGCTGAGTCGTTGGTCTTGACCGCAGGCTTGAGGCGGCTGGGCGCGCTCAGCTCGGCTGCAGCGACGGTGAGCGGCCACAGTGTGGTCTCATAGCAGGTGCGAAAGGTGCAAGGGACGCCGCCGATGGGTTTGGAAAAGAGCGGCGAATTGCGCTCGATCTTCATACCCGTGGTGAGCTTGCCTTTCTCCGGATCGAGCTGAAACTCGACCACTGACATGGAGGGAATGGGGCGCACCAACTGCGGATAGACGACCGTAAGCAGCGCCTCGGTAATCTCCGGAAACTCGTCCTCCATCTTGAGATGGACGCGGGCGGTGAGGAAGGCGAAGGCTTCTAAGAGACGCTCAACGTGGGGGTCTTCGCACTTGGTCGGCTCAAGGACTAAACGCGAGGCGACCTTTGGGTGTTTCTCCGCGAACTGCGCGGCGGATTTACGTAAGTAGTCGAGCTCTCGCTCGTAATAGAGCAGCAGATCATCGCGCATCTTCGCCCCCGCTGAGATGGCAATTGCCGCTCTTCAACTCGATCACCGTGTCGAAGGAGACAGGCTCCGGAACGGGGTCCATGCGCAGCATGGCCTCGATGCGCAAACGCACGTCTTTCTTGGCCGCGTCGGGAGTTTCGACCAGCACCAGGCGCACGTTGGTCAGGCGCGGTTCAAAAAGATTGATGGTGGCAATGATCTGCTTCACCAGCCGGTTGCGGTCGGCCGAGGCGGCCATGCTCAGCGAGGAGAGGTCGGGCAGGCCGTACACGTATGCCGATTTATTCAGCTCCTTTAGGCCTTCGTCCGGTGGATCGCAGATACGGCGCGAGTTCAGCAGCCATTCCAGGTCCCGGCGCACCGCGTTCTTGAGCAGCCGCACCGATTGCGAGCGGCTGAGCGGATTTTCCATGCGATTGTCCGGCTCCATGTCGATGAGCCGGTCCAGCACGGAGACGGTAATGGTAGTTTCGCCAAGGCTCCTGGCCATCGTTTACCCCGCGTTCAACGCCTGGACGGGGTCAAGGCGGCAGATACGTTCAAAAAGCTTTTGCTTGTCACCGGCGTTGCCCTGGATTTTCTTGCTGTAGCGCATCAGCTTGAGCAGGTCGCTGGCCACCAGGTCGGGATCTTCCCAGGCGTCCAGCTTGTGGTTTTCGATGGTGGCTGCGATGTCTTCGAGTAACGGTTGGGCGATGCTGTCCTGACCTGCGGCCACGGCCAATTCGACCATCTGCATGGTGCGCCGGAAGCGTCTGCGCCCGGAACGCTGCCGGGAAACCTCGGCGCGCATGATGGCGAAGGCTTTTTCCGCTTGGCCGGCGGCCAAAGCGTCCTTGGCCAGTACATAGGCGTCGACGGACGGAGCCAGCCAGGTGGGGGTTCCGTTGGTGGGTGCGGGAACTGTCTCCGGGGCTTCGTTCTCTTCCGCGGAGGGCATGGGCACGGGTGTCTGAAGGCTTTGCAGCCAGGCTTTGGTCTCTGGATTGGCCGCGGGTGTGTCGTCGAGCAGGGTGGCGTCGAGCAATTCCGGCAGATCGTTCAGCAGAGCCCGCAACTCCGACTGAATAGCGGCGGCGATGGGCCGGTAATCGGCTCCAAGCGCGGAACATGCGGTCACGGACAGCCGCTGCAGATCGAGCCACGCCCGGCTGCCGGGCTGGGCCATGGCCTGCTCGCCGGCTTCGAGCAATTCGGCCCATTTCTTGTTCAGGGCCAGGCGCTTGACCTGCTGGCGCAGTTCTGTCGATGGGGCTTCGAGCAGGTTGCTGTCGCTCAGCCGTGAAGCTGTTCTCAGCTCACCCCAGCGGAGGCCCCGCAGCACAAGATAGGGAGCGGGACTGAAGGGCTCGCGCTTGCGCAGAAACGCAGCAGCGCCGGCAATCCCTGCCAAAGCTTGGCGGCGGTCGGCTGGCTCGGCTGCGAATGCCCCTGCAGAGCCGCTTGAGGTCGTGGCTGCCGTGTTTTCGCCATCGGCATCGGGTTCGCCATCGGCGGCAATTTCGACGACCGGCTCTTCTTCGACCGGATCGGGTTCCTTTTCTCGCTTTTTTTCGAGCAGTACGTGGACGATGTGACGGACGTCGGTGAGCGCAGTTCTCAACGATCCGAAGGCCGGGGAATCGTCTTCAAAAACTTCGTCGCAGTATTTGTCCAGGCTCTCGAGTGCCGCGAGGCAGCCGTCGAGATCCTTTTCGGACTGTAGATAGAAAGCCTTGGGGGTCTCGGCAAAGGCTTTGTCGAAGACCTCGGGCGCGATCTTGCCTCCAGCGATCAAGGCTGCGCGCGCCTTACGGTCTTTGTCGTTCTTGATCTGATCCTCAAAACCTACGAGGCGGGAATCCTTGTAGACGATCAGGGAGTAGCCGGCATTGCAGATGGGAGCGGAACGCAGAGGAAGGTCGAGCTTGGAGCCCAGCCAGTTGAGAGGCCGTGCGCGCAGTTCGCGGTCGTCCTCTTCGATGATCGGATAGACCGTGTCCCAGAACTCAAGCATCATGCGATGGGTCAGCTCGATGCCTTGGCGAAGGCCTGAGAAACGCTCGGTCTGAAGGAGGGCTTCGGTCAGCCATGCCGCCACTTGCAGATCCTTGGAAACGGTCGCCAGCGTATCCTGCGCCAGCTTTACCACTAGGGGGAAGTTGGCCGTCTTCCGTTCGCTCTGCCATGCGCCTTGGTCCAGGTCGTCATCCTGGCGGCGCGCTTCCTTGATCTTGTCGTGGATGAGCAGCTTGGTGTCGTAGCGCAGATCGATTCCACTCGGATTTTCACCGGGGATCGGGGCGAGAATATCTTCGCGAAGGGGCATCGTAAGGAACCGGGGGACCTGTTTAGATAGCTATGTTACTCGGTGGGCGTGGCATCGGGATGGAAGAATGTTAGAGACCGTACTTCGAGAAAAGGAATCTCTTCGCCATCCACCAGCAGAATCTTCTGGCCTGAGGGATACTCACGGCCCTCATCGTCCACCGTCCAGTCCGTCACTCTGCCCAGCCAGACTGCTTCATCCGGATGCTTCCATGAGAAGGGATAGATTGCCGGAATCAATACCTCGCCCAAATCCATTCCTTTGAAAGAAGGAGCGGTCTGAACGAGAGCTGGAGCCCAGAGCGTGTCGCGAAGCCTTTCCGGTTTCCCCATTTCGAGCGAGGCTACGTGCTCGAAAGGAAGCCAGAGATAGGCGCCCGCCGCAAAAATTTCAAGACGAGCACCGATATCCGGATCGGCGTCGCGCAAATCGGTGAATGGCTTGCCATTCAGTTCGCCGCGCGGGGATACCGCCGCCGAATCCGAGGGAAAAGCCGCTTTTTCGAAGAGCTCGTGACGGGTCTTCTCCGCGTGCAGAGCCGCGTAGTAGACGATCGCGCCAGTCTCTTTTTCTACGCTGCCTCCGGCGAGCACGCCGAGCTGCTTTTCAGCGCGGGCGTACTCGCCTTCAAAACAAAGCAGCTCGAAAAGGAAGGTGCGTTGGGCCGTATCGGAGGGGCGCTCACGCATAAACGCTGTGAGCGCCTTCTCGGCTTCCCGCACCTTCCCTTGCTGGAACAGTTCCTTAGCTGTTAGTGGCACCGTTTCCCCACTTGCCTGCCGGTTACCACGGCTTGAGCGCGAGTACGTCGAAGCCCTTGTCGATGAAGCCCTTGAGAGCGCCCTGTTCTTCGGGGTTGTAGCTGACCTTCACCTTGCTGAAGGCGAAGCTGACGGACTCCACAGGGTTTTCGCTCGACCCGGAAAGCTGGATCGAGGTGATCAGGGCATTCTCCATGTGGATCTTGAAGTAATCCTCTTGAGCGTCGCCCATGGGCTTGTCGTAGATGACGTCGATCGTCGTCAGGTAGTTGCCGGTGCAGCAATCGTCGAAGAGCAACGGAGAGGTCTTGTCCAGCACCTTCATGATGGTGACGTCGCTGAGGTGGGCGCGGCCGGCGCGGGCTTCGCCGCCCGACGAACCCGCACCAATGACCGCTGTATTGCTGGCGCCGAAGCTAAAGGACAGAATGTCGATCGCATTCGTCTTGCTGGTGCTCGGCCCTGGCCGATCAGCGATAACTAGGTAAGCATTGACTGCCATTTCGATCTCCTTCGAGTGTCGTTTCAAAAGCCTTGCGATTGCAGACAGCAGGATCAAACAGCCCCTGCGTCCAGATAGGGGCGCAGGAAGTTACTTCGCCGCGGCGGGCAGTTCAGCCACCAGCCGTAGAGAAACGGTGAGTTCGTCGAGCTGGAAGTGAGGACGCAGGAAAGCCACGGCACGATAGCAGCCCGGCTTGCCTGGAACCTCGGTGACATCGATACGTGCTTCCCGCAACGGCCGCTCAGCCTTGGTGGCAGGTGAAGCGGAGTCGTCCGGAGTGACGTACTTGGTAATCCAGCGGTTGAGGAACCTGTCAGCCTCTTCGCGAGACATGAAGCTCCCGATCTTATCGCGCATCATCGCCTTCAGATAGTGCGCAAAACGGGAGACAGCCATGATGTACGGAAGCTGCGTGGAGAGGCGCGCATTGGCATTGGCCGAGTCTGTGTCGTATACCTTGGGCTTCTGGCAGCTCTGCACGCTGAAGAACGCAGCGTAATCCGTGCCTTTGCAATGCACCAGCGGTACAAAGCCGAGGTCGGCGAGTTCTTTTTCGCGACGATCGGTAATTGGCACTTCGGTGGGGCACTTGAGGGCGACGTCGCCTTCGTCGGTCGAGAAAGTGTGAGCCGGCAGACCTTCGACAAGACCGCCGCCTTCCACTCCGCGCATGGCCACGCACATGCCGTAGAGCGAGAAGGATTGGGTCATCTTGGAAGCCAGCGCGTAAGCGGCGTTCATCCACAGGTACTTCGAGTGGTCGGTGCCGTCCACATGCTCTTCGTACTTGAACTCATCGATCGGCTTGGTCTCCGCGCCATAGGGAAGACGTCCCAGGGTGCGAGGCAGCGCCAGCGCCACATAGCGGGAGTCTTCGCTCTGGCGGAAGGACTTCCACTTTGCGTACTCGGTGCTGTCGAAAATCTTGGCCAGGTCGCGAGGAGCATCCAGTTGCAGATAGCTTTCCAGGTTGAACAGATCGGATGCCGCGGCGCTGACGAAAGGCGCATGGGCCTGGGCCGCGATATGCGACATACCTTCGAGCAGGGCCATATCTTCCGGGTGCTTGCCGAAGTCGAAGTCACCGACCAGCGCGCCAAAAGGAGCGCCGCCGAAGACGCCGTACTCTTCTTCGTAGATCTTCTTGAAGAGCGCGCTCTGGTCGAACTCGGGTGCTTTCTCGATGTCGCGCAGCAGCTCTTTCTTGCTGGCGTTCAAGACGCGGATCTTGAGCCCGACACCGGTTTCGCTGTTGTCCATCAGATATTTCAGGCCGCGCCAGGAGCCTTCCAGCTTCTGGAACGACGGATGATGAAGGATCTCATTCAGCTGGATCGAGAGCAGGTGATCGATCTGCGCGATGCGCGCATTGATCATCATTTCCGCGTCCTTGGCGATGGTCATGGAACCATCGAGAACCTGGGCGACAAACTCTTTCACCAGGTTCTTGCCGCGCTCGCGAGAGGCGCTTTCGACGCCAAACCGGCCCTGTTCTACGATCTGGTCGAGAAGACTGCCCTCTGTCGTCTCAACGGAAGCCGCGGCGGCCTGTGGGTTTGCAACTGCATCAGCCATTGGACTCACCTCCGATTTCACCCTTCAGCTTGTCGAGCTTTTCGGTGTTGCCCACTGCTTCGAGCAACAACTCTTCCAGCTTGTCGTTGCCTTGCAGGGAACCGCGAAGATCGGAGAGCTTGGTGCGCAGATCGAGCATCTCCTTGAGCGGCTTAACCTGCTTGGCTACATTGGCCGGCTCGAAGTCGTCGAACTTGCGGAATTTGAGATCGATCTTCAAATTGGCCGCATCCGGATCGTCGCTCAGTTTGTTTTCAACGGCGAACGAAAGATGAGGTTTCATGCCCTCAAGCACGGTGTCGAAGTTATCCGGATTTACCTCAACGAACTTCCTGTCTTTGAGCTTCGGAAGCGGTTGTTCC
>Ga0206802_1063_pt2 | contig 16449 bp, 9 predicted proteins | sample Alteio_BWOrgCont_63_FD_152902 | JGI IMG/M metagenome (GOLD analysis project Ga0206802, IMG submission 152902) | Enriched cells from forest soil in Barre Woods Harvard Forest LTER site, Petersham, Massachusetts, United States -... | ecosystem: Environmental > Terrestrial > Soil > Temperate forest > O... | reverse complement strand
TTTGTCCGGGAGCTGTTTATCAATTGCCGTCAGGCAAATCCATAAGTAATGTAGGAGCTTATCAGGATACAATAAGAAGTTCTCATGGATGTGATAGTGTAATAACAACAGTAAATTTATCTATACATCCTGTTTCTGTTGTAAGTGTCACCGATTCTTTTAATCAAGGGCAATCTTATAAATTGCCTTCCGGAATAATTGTAAATAATGCGGGTATTTATCAAAGTGTTTTGAGCGATGTTAATGGTTGTGATAGTACTATCAGCACTACTTTAATCGCACGCTCTTCGTCAGACTGCGTAAACCCTCCAAATGCTTTTACACCTAACGCCGATGGATATAATGATGTGTGGGTTGTATATCAACATGGGTGTGTTCAACAAGTAAAAGTAGATGTATACAACAGATGGGGTAGTCTTGTATATCATTCCGATAATTATAATAACGATTGGAATGGTGAATGTAATAATAAGCCTCTGCCAGATGCGACTTATTATTATGTTGTAAGTCCTGTTTATGCTGATGGTCGTCAACCTATATTAAAAGGAAGTGTTACTATTCTTAGATAGACTAAATTCCTTTTAGCTTTTTTCTCGCACTAACAAATGCATCAAACTCTTTCAAGCTAAAGCTGCTAAGATTTTGTTCTTTAGTCACCATCGCTTTTTGTGCCATCAATACTCCGTATCTAACATCATTAAATCCATCTGTAACGTGTGCATCGGGATCGATGGATATCAGTACATTTTTATTTAATGCATAGTCGATATATTTCCAATCGATATCTAAGCGACTAGGATGTGCATTAAGCTCAATTACTACATTGTTAGCGGCACAGGCATCAATAATTTTTTTATGGTCAACAGGGTAGCCCTTACGACTTAATAATAGCCTGCCGGTTAAATGTCCTAAGATAGTTGTGTACGGATTTTCAATTGCTTTGATCAATCGAAGCATTGCTTTTTCTTCCGTCATCTTTAAATTACTGTGGATAGATGCTATCACCAGATCAAAAGTTGATAGAATACTATTGCTGTAATCAAGACTTCCATCATTTAAAATATCCGACTCGATGCTTTTAAATATTTTGAAAGAAGTCAGTTTCCTATTTAGTTCATCTACTTGTAAGTGCTGTTGTTGAATACGTTCTTCCGTTAATCCATTGGCATAAAAAGCACTTTTGCTATGATCACTAATAACAAGGTACTCAAAACCTTGTGTCATGGCAGCTTTCGCCATCTCTTCAAGCGTATTGCTTCCATCGCTCCAGTTACTATGACTATGAATGATGCCTTTAATGTCTGTGGGTTGTATCACATTTGGAATAGAAGTAGTGGTAGCTTTACCTATTATTTCCGCATTCTCTCTAAGAAAAGGTTCAATGTATTGAATACCTACGCTATCGAAAACTGATCGATCTGTGTTATCAGCAGCTGTATATTTTGCCGTAGGAAATTTCTGTTTAAAAGCTGTAACAAATTCTTCAGCACCTGTAGTGATGAATAAACGTTCAGTAAAAGAAGCTTTATCACCGGTATAAAAGCGAAGTTTTAATCCATTGGTTAGTTTAAATAGAATACTATCACTTGCTTCTTCTAAAATTTCCGGAGGATTAGCACTTTGCATTTTTTGTTTTACTACTTCATTGGAGGCAGCTACAACAAATTCTATTTCATTGATGGTGCTTTCTTGTCTTCGATATGCTCCCGTAACGTTAATAACTTCTGGAAAAAATATTTTTTCCAGGTAGGTTTTTATTTGCAAAAAGACGGTTTCTACCTGCTGAAATAAAAATATTCCCTGATTTCGAAAATAGAATTCTATGTTATCCTGAATGTTTGTTTGTGTTTTTTCCCCGAAGCCTTTGTATAATTTTAATCTGTTTTCCTGACAAGCATATAATAATTCACCAACAGTTTCTATTTGCATTTCTTTCCAAATTGTAGCAATTTTTTTTGGTCCGATTCCTTTTATGTGCAACATTTCAATAATGCCCGGCGGAGTTTTTTCTATCATCTCTTTCAATACGGTTAACTCACCCGTATCTAATAACTCAATTATTTTTTTACCGGTAGATTCTCCAATGCCTTTGATGCCAAACAAACTTTCTCTTGGTGTTTCGCTTAATTGAACGGGAAGTTTTTCTATTGTGTAAGCCGCTATGGCATAGGATTTTGACTTAAAGCTATTCTCGCCATGTATGTCCATTAATTTAGATAGAAAAGAAAAGTTATCTGCGATCTGGGAGTTGTCCATGTATCAAAAATAATAAAAGTTGGATGGAGTAGATACAAATAAAAAGTCCCGGCGATTGCCAGGACTTTGATATTTTTTGCTTTGAAAAAGCAAACTACTTCTTTTTAGGAGCAGCTTTCTTCTTAGGAGCAGCTTTCTTTTTAGGAGCAGCTTTCTTTGCAGCTTTTTTAGGAGCAGCTTTTTTTACAGCTTTTTTTGGAGCCGCTTTTTTCGCAGCTTTTTTTGCAGTTGCCATGTTTTTAAAATTTAAATGGTTAGTAAATAATACATTAAAAGTAAAAACAATTTCCGAACTACCAAAAAAATATTTTTTTTATGCTGTTGCTTCAACCAAAACTTCCATTGGTTTAATGGAAATTACAGTCTTGTCGTTTCTGCCTTTTTTGTATTCTACAACACCATCAGTCAAAGCAAATAATGTAAAGTCTTTACCAACTCCAACATTTTTGCCTGCATGGTAAACTGTACCACGTTGACGAACGATGATGTTACCTGATATAGCAGGCTGACCACCATAAATTTTTACACCTAGTCTTTTACTTTGCGAGTCGCGGCCATTCTTAACCGAGCCTTCACCTTTTTTGTGTGCCATCTTTTTTAGTTTATTAGTTTAACGGTTTATTAGTTTTAACTTTTAAATTGATAGTATTGTTTTATCAATAAACCAATCTACAAGTAAACAGATAAACAACTATGCTATTCCTGTTACTTTAATATGAGTGTACTGAGTACGATGTCCGTGTTTTTTACGGAAACCTTTTCTTCTTTTCATTTTAAAGGCAATTACTTTATCGCCCTGAATAAGGTCGGCAATTATTTCTGCCTTTACTACTGCTTTAACATCTTTTCCAGATAAAACTTTATCGCCAGCGTGAGTAAACAGAACATCTGCAAACTCTACTTTGTCGCCTTGTTTACCTTCAAGATGCGGTACGTACAAGCTATCGCCTGCTTTAACCTTAAACTGTTGACCTGCTATTTTAACTACTGCTAACATATTACCCAAATTTAGGACGGCGAAGGTAAGGCTTTTAATTAATAATTGGTAATTAAAAATGAATAATTATCAAGAAAAAGTAGTGGATATAGCACTTATTATCATTGCATTAGCCTGTATTTAGTCTATAGAATGGCAGTTATGAAGCCTAAAATTATTGATAGTCAACTAAATAAGATGGTTTTTGGCGTGCTTTTGAGTTTACTTTTTGGTTTTGCCTTTTTACTTTTCACTTATTATTATATTCGCTGTAAGTTATGCGTTATCTACTTTTTCCGCTCAGATTGCTGTTTACTATATATACAGCTGCTTTATTTCTGGCTTTTTTGCTCATTTCATTTCCAATGGTAGTGGTAGCTTCGTTTTTTGGCAAAATAAAGGGTGGAGATTTTATTTTAAAAATTTGCCGGATCTGGACCGATATCCAATTGGTTTTATGTGGGATTTTTCACCGGAATATTTATGAAGTACCACATGATACTAACAAACAATACATATTTGTGGTAAATCATATTTCCTATATGGATATCCCCATTATGTTGCAGGCTGTACGCAAACAGAATTTCAGAATTTTGGGTAAATATGAAATAAGTAAACTGCCTTTGTTTGGTTTGCTATACAAATATGTTGTGGTGTTGGTAGACAGAGAAACGGCATCAAAAAGAGCAACAAGTGTAAAGCAATTAAAATCAGTAATACAAAAAGGAATATCAGTATTGCTTTGTCCTGAAGGAACATTTAATGAAACACACAAACCATTAAAAGCATTTTATGATGGTGCTTTTAAAATTGCTATAGAAACGCAAACACCAATAAAACCGATCTTGTTTTTAGATACATACGATATAATGAATTACAATAGTATGCTTTCAATAACACCGGGTAGATCAAGAGCTATTTATTTAGATGAAATAAGTGTAGAGGGGTTGACTGTAAAAGATACAAGTAGCCTAAAAGATAAAGTATATAAAATAATGGAAGAACGGTTGGTGCATTATAGAGCTAGCTGGATAGAGAAATAAGTAAAAAGTTAGAAGTTAAAACCTAAAAGTGAAAAATGCACCAACAACAATTCAACAATAAAACAATCCAACAATAACCATTGCTGTACTGCGAAGTAATCATACCGTTGGCATTGCCAAAAACTTACACCTACTCGGTGCCGTATATTTTTGAAAAAAATGTACAGATGGGTTGCAGGGTAGAAGTAGGTCTAGGGAAAAATAAAAGATACGCGGGCATCATCAAATCAATCAATACAACAGAGCCTGCTTATGCTACAAAAGATATACTGAATGTGTTGGATGACGAACCATTACTTTATCAACAGCAATTACAATTATGGAGCTGGGTAAGCGATTATTATATGTGCAGCGAGGGAGAAGTAATGGCTGCTGCATTGCCGGCACATTTTAAATTAAGCGGTGAAACTATTTTGATGTACAATGAAGATTACGGAGATGATTTTACCGGTTTTGATAATGAGGAATATGTACTTGCAGAAGCGTTATTAATTAAAAAGCAACTCAATATTGGTGAAGTACAGCAAGTGTTGGATGTAAACAATGTGTATCCCGTTATAAAGCGTTTGATAGATAAAAGAGTTTGTATTGTGTGGGAAGCTTTGAACGAACGCTATCAAACTAAAAAAGAAAATTTTGTTGTACTGAATCCGCAATACGATAATGAAGAAGCATTAGCGCAATTATTGAATAACTGGAGTGGTGCACCAAAGCAAATGGAACTGTTATTAAGTTATCTCCATTTAATAAAAACTGAAGGCGAAGTATCACAACAGGCATTATTAAAAAAATCCGGTGCATCTGCGGCTCAGTTAAAAGGTTTGGCAGATAAGAATATTGTGTTGATCGAGAAGCGCAGTGTAGATAGGATCAAAACAATGCCTAAGGCAATGCAGACCAATTTTGATCTAAGTCTTACACAACAAAAAGCCTTTGAAGAAGTAAAAGAAAGCTTTACGAATAAAGGTGTTTGTTTATTGCATGGCGTAACGAGCAGTGGTAAAACGCAGATATACATTAAATTAATTGAAGAATATTATAAACAAGGCAAGCAGGTTTTATACTTGTTGCCGGAAATAGCATTGACGGCACAAATGATCCGCCGTTTGCAAATGCATTTTGGCGGTAATATTGCAATCTATCATTCTAAATTCAATAATAATGAACGTGTTGAATTATGGAACAAGATAAAAACAGGCGAAACAAGAATTGTATTAGGTGCAAGAAGTGCTTTGTTTTTGCCTTTTAAAGAATTAGGGCTAATTGTGGTGGATGAGGAACACGATCCGTCGTTTAAACAGCAAGATCCTGCGCCAAGATACAATGCGCGTGACGCAGCCATTTTTTATGCGTCGCTTTTTAAAGCAAGAGTTTTATTGGGAAGTGCAACACCTTCGATTGAAAGTTATTTTAATGCGCAAAGAGGCAAATACGGTTTGGTTGAATTGACGGAAAGATTTGGAGGCATTCACTTGCCAATCATTGAAATTATTGACACAAGAAAAGTAGTGCAGAAAGGCAAAGTAATGCTATCGCCACAGTTAAAAGAAGCGATTGAAAAAACGGTGGAACATGGCAGGCAGGTTATTCTTTTTCAAAACAGGCGCGGTTATTCTCCTTATATTATTTGCGGTACTTGCGGTTATTTGCCGCAATGTAAAAATTGTGATGTAACGCTGACGTTGCACAAATTTTCGAACAAATTACATTGTCATTATTGCGGCACAACTTATCCTAAATTAGTGGAGTGTCCGGCTTGCGGAACGGTTAACTGGGCAGAGAAAAATTTTGGTACGGAGAAGATCGAAGAAATGATTGAAGAAGAGTTTCCGAAGTTAAAAGTAGCGCGAATGGACGTAGATTCTGTAAGAGGGAAAACTGCGCATGACAATTTGATCAAATTGTTTGAACAGCAACGTATAGACGTATTAGTTGGCACACAAATGGTGGTAAAAGGGTTAGACTTCGAGAAGGTTAGCCTGGTAGGAATTTTAGATGCGGATGGTTTGCTAAGCTTCGCAGATTTTAGGGTAAATGAACGGGCTTTTCAATTAATGGAACAGGTTAGCGGACGGGCTGGCAGAAAAGATGAACAAGGAAAAGTATTGATACAGGCATCGGCTATTAATCATCCTGTGTTGCAATTTGTGCAACAGCATGATTATAAACGGATGTACGAATATGAATTAGTGAATCGAAAAGAATTTTCCTATCCGCCTTATAGCAGGGTCATTCACATCACTTTAAAACATAAACTAAAAGAAGTGGTTGATGAAGCGGCGAATAAATTAGGCGAAGCAATGCAGAAAGAATTGAGAAGTTTTATAGTTGGTCCGGCGGCACCAGTTGTAGGAAGAATTCGTAATCAATATTTGATGGAGTTATTGATAAAACTACCGTTGGATAGTAAACAGATACAACAGTATAAAAAAATAATTCGTCACCATTTTAATTTGTTGCTGACAGAAAAAAGATTTGCATCGGTAACAATGATCGCGGATGTAGATAGTGTTTAGGAATTAATAATGAAGAATTAAGAATGGAAATACAGGCAAACATATCACTTAAAAAATTCAACACATTCGGGATAGATGCGCATGCGCGGTATTTTGCGAGGTTTAAAACAGTTGAAGAACTACATGAGTTGATCGATCTGCAAAAAACATCTATTCTTGATTTGCCTTCATCTATTGTATTGGGTGGAGGTAGTAATATTTTATTCACTAAAGATTATGACGGGCTTGTCTTAAAGAATGAATTAAAAGGAATTAAAAAGATAAAGGAAGATGAACTCCATGTTTATGTGCAGGTGGGTGCAGGAGAAAACTGGCACCAGTTTGTGTTGTACTGTATTGAAAATAATCTGGCAGGAATAGAAAATCTTTCATTAATTCCCGGTAATGTTGGCGCATCGCCCATGCAGAATATTGGTGCGTATGGCGTTGAAATAAAAGATGTGCTTTATTATTTAGAAGCATATTCTATCAAAGAAAAAGCAATACACACGTTTAGTCTGAATGATTGTGAATTGGGGTATCGCGATAGTATATTTAAGAGGAAATATAAAAATGACTTTATCATTACTAGCGTTACTTATCGTTTAAATAAAGTGCCTCAGTTTAATACGAATTACGGAGCCATAAAACAAGAGTTGGAAAGGATGAAGGTTTATGAGCTAAGTATCAAAGCTGTTTCGCAAGCCGTGATAAATATTCGCAGTAGTAAATTGCCTGATCCGTCGGAGATAGGAAATGCAGGTAGCTTCTTTAAAAATCCGACAGTATCGCATTCAAAATTTGAGTCACTGAAGGAAAAGTTTCCAAATATTATAGGGTATGATGTTCATAATGGAGATGTTAAATTAGCTGCAGGCTGGATGATAGAACAATGTGGTTGGAAAGGTTTCAGAAAAGGAGATGTGGGCTGTTATGATAAACAGGCATTGGTATTGGTTAATTACGGAAAAGCTTCAGGTAATAATATTTATAAGTTAAGCGAAGAGATCTTACATAGTGTGAAAGATAAATTTCATATTGTGTTGGAAAGAGAAGTGAATATTATTTAATAGTCTCTTGTCATGCTGAGGAACGAAGCATCTCATTCATAAAATGACAGAATGATTGTTGAAGATAAGATGCTTCGTTCCTCAGCATGACAAGAACTTTTTGGTTTATTGCTTTCCTCTGAACATCAGTTTAATTCAAATCAATCTCATCAAAACCTTCGTCATCATGAGGTTGCGAGCCCATGGTAAACATACTTCCCATCAGATCCTTAAATTCAATTTTTCCATCCAATACTTTTTTGCTGATCAATGAATGTGCTGCTAAACCATGTAAAACAAATTCCATTAATAGCGCCATTTCTTTTTCATCGGCAGTTTTATAATATTTTTTTACCAGGGCATGTAATCCGTCTACTTTATATAGTAGCTGTACCTTATCATCATCCTTGGTTTCGAAAAATGTATCTAAATGATTGCCTGCATCAAACCAACGGGTGATTGCTTTGTAAGGACTTTCTTCTGCCTGTTCTTTGCCTTTTGTTTTTTTCTTCTTTAATGAATCAGGATTAGGAAAGTATAAACCAAATTGTGTACGTATGGCGCGTTCCAATAAATTAAATGCAACCTGGTAAGGTCCCTCTTGTTCGCCTTCGTACACCAATTCTATTTTTCCGGTGATCGATGGAATGATACCGATCATATCACTTATCCAAATCTGTGTTTGTTTTTCATTGTTGATGATCGCTCTGCGTTCTGCAGCACTCACCGCATTTTCGTATGCCGCAATTGTTAATCTTGCGCTCACGCCGCTTTTTTTATCTACCAATTCACTTCCTCTTGCTTCAAAAGAAACCTGTTCAATTAATCTTTTTACAAGATCACTGATCTTTACTTTTTTAAATTGTTCTTCATAAATATCAGCTTCCTGTTCTGTGATCGCTAATGATGTTTCGATTGATTTTGGGTAGTGTGTTAATATCTGACTTTCGATCCTGTCTTTTAATGGAGTAACGATACTGCCTCTGTTTGTATAATCTTCAGGATTTGCAGTAAATATAAACATAACGTCTAAGGGTAAACGTAATTTGAATCCTCGTATTTGAAGATCACCTTCTTCTAAAATATTAAATAAGGAAACCTGTATTCTTGCCTGCAGATCGGGCAATTCATTAATTACAAAAATGCTGCGGTTACTTCTTGGAATGATGCCGTAATGCAATACGCGTTCATCTGCGAAGCTCAATTTCAAGTTTGCTGCTTTGATAGGATCAATATCGCCGATCAGATCTGCCACACTAACATCAGGCGTAGCAAGCTTTTCACCATAACGTTGACTGCGATGAAGCCATGCAATAGGCGTATTGTCTCCATGCTCTGCGATCAAATCAATTGCATAACGGGAGATCGGTTGTAAAGGATCATCATTGATCTCGCTACCTGCAATTACAGGAATGTATTCATCCAGTAATTCGATCATTTGTCTGGCCATACGTGTTTTTGCTTGTCCGCGTAAACCTAAAAACAAAATATTATGACGGGATAATAAAGCTCTTTCCGTATCAGGAATTACAGAATCTTCATATCCTAAAATACCGAGGAAAGCATTTTCTTTTGCTTTGATCTTTTTAATAAGGTTATTACGGATCTCATCTTTGATGCTTATTGTAACATATCCGCTCTTCTTTAATTCGCCTAGTGTTTTAATTTTTGTGCTATCCATTTCGTTTTTATTGTAATCTTTTATGAATGTGTTTTGTTGTTTGTCTGAATTGGGATTTAATGGATTTTGAGATTAGCGGGATTTGTTTGCAATTAAATTCGCTAATCTCAAAATCCATTAATCTGACGAATCCCAATTCAGACAATAATTTTAATAAACCGTCTTCCTCTTTCCATTCTCAAAATCCTTAAATATAAAAGAGCCTAAATTATCAAGCCCTGCAAAAAATGCTTTGCCATTGTTTGTTTCGGTAAACTCTGTTACAAACTTTTGCAAGTATGGGTCAGATGCGATCATGAATGTTGTGATCGGTATTTTTAATTTTTTGCATTGTGTTGCCAGGTTCATGCAACGGTTTAATATTTTTCTATCAACACCAAAACTGTTTTTATAATAACGGTTGCCAACTTTTAGACAAGTAGGCTTGCCATCCGTTATCATAAATATTTGTTTGTTGGGGTTTCTTCTTTTTCTTAAGATGTCCATTGCTAATTCAAGTCCGGCAACGGTATTGGTGTGGTATGGACCCACTTGCAAATAAGGAAGATCTTTCACTTCAATCGTCCAGGCATCGTTACCAAAAACTATAATATCCAATGTATCTTTCGGATATTTTGTTTTGATCAGTTCACTTAGGGCCATTGCAACTTTTTTTGCCGGCGTTATTCTGTCCTCATCATATAATATCATACTGTGCGAAATGTCGATCATCAATACAGTCGATGTTTGACCTTTGAAATCCGTTTCTCTTATATCAAGATCATCTTCATGCAATGAAAAATTGTCTACGCCATGATTGATCTGCGCGTTACGAATGGAAGATGTAAAATCAATTTGCTCTAATGTATCACCAAATTGAAAGGGCCTTGTTTCAGGATTTATTTCATCTCCGCCGCCCGGCTTAAATGTATTGTGATTGCCCTGCTTCGTTTTTTTTATTTTACCGAAAATTTCTTCCAGGCTTTTTTTACGAATGCCCTGTTCTGTTTTGGGTGTAATTTTTATTTCTCCGTTTTGGTTGTTCTCATCTATATAACCTTTGTCCTTAAGGTCCTCGTAAAAATCGCCCATGCCGTACTCATTATCGGTAAGGTTATACTGCTTGTCTAGTTCATTCATCCATTGCATGGCTTCACTAACATCACCATTGGTATAAGTAAGTATTTGGGTAAACATATCCAGCAATTGCTCAAAGCGTGATTTGTTGTTTTGATCAGGATCGTATTTGGAAAAATTAAAGCCTTTCATCAGTAAAAAATTTATAGTAATTGATTGATTGATAATCGATTGAAAAAAGTTATTTCTACAGGACTAATAAATCAATGGTGCAACACACAATTTACGTAATATTTAGGGCAGTAGTGTTTATCAGGTAAAATTTTGTGTAGTATTTATTCGATAAATGCTGCCTTTTCAAGCATAAAGGAGTCATAGTTAAGAACTTGTTATCAATTGTTACAAATCTATGCTATTCATAAAAATATATTGCTACCTTTGGAGCGCTAAATGAAATCCCAAAACGATTGCTTGTATGAAGAAATATCTACATTACACACTGCTGCTGCTTGCACTTTACTGTTTACAATATTCTAATGCAAATGCGCAATGTACTCCTGTAGCGGTTACTAAAACCAATACTACAAAAGTATATGTACATTATATGCCTTGGTTTGCAGGGCCAATAAATCCTACAGCAACTGGTACTGGTTATACATGGGGTCCGCATTGGACAACTGATGGTCCTGGTGCAAATCCAAATAGCTTTTCTACTGTTACTGATTATACAGGTGCTTCTGTTCAGGTACGAAATATAGTTTCGCATTTTCATCCATTAATTGGTCCGTATGATGAAACAGATCCTTATGTAGAGGAGTATCATTTACTTTTAATGAAATTATCGGGTATAGATGGTATCATGATAGATTGGTATGGTTTAAGCGGTAACGGAGCGGGCGATGCGGGTGCTAATCAAACCAATTCGGCAGCGATGATTGCTCAAGTGGGTAACTATGGGCTTAAGTATGGATTAGTTGTAGAAGATGGAAGTATGACAAGTGGTGGTGGGCTTCCAGCAAATTTAAGTTTTGCTCAGAGTAATTACTTCACTGATGCTAACTATATAAAGTTAGGGGATATGAGAGGTACGGGTGCTGCTAATGCTACAGCGCCTCTAGTCGCAGAATTTGAACCCGAAGCAGGCAATGCTAACAATGCTGGTGATTGGAGCAATCTTCTTAATTCAAAAGCTTTTTTACCACTATATGGTCAAGCATATAACTCAGTAGGAAGCTTTGCAGGCGGAACTTTTTTATGGCCTTATCCCCAAGCTGGTCAGGGAATTGTGAATGGAGTTCCCGCTTGGTATAATGATATTAACTCATATTATAATGGAACTTATTATACAGGAGGTGCACCAAATGTTCACAATAATTTTAAAGAAAATGGTGTAACACTGGGAAATAATGTTGTTTTAGGGGCAGCCTATCAAGGTTTTTTTGATTATTATCGTGGTGATGCGGGTAGTTATACTGACCCTAATGGTACTTGTTGCACACAATATGGTATAATACCACGTAATTATGGTCCAACCGGTAATACATTAGCAACCACGTTGAATTTAGCTCAGGCAAATAAAGGAGTAATAGATGGTATTCAAATAGCCACTTGGAATGACTTTACCGAAGGTACCATTGTGGAACCCACGGTAGAATACGGTTTTCAAAGTTTAGTTACTGTTCAGCAATTTACGGGAGTATCTTTTACAGAAAAGGATTTACGTTATGTAGATACTTTATATATGCTGAGGAAGCAATATACCGGCAACACTGCAATGCAGACATTATTGAATCAGGCCTCTTGTTATTTTATCCAGACAAATACAACCGCAGCAGAATCTATTCTTTCTTGTATTGTAAAATCGGGTTCTACAACTTGTTCGGCTAATAACGGTCCTACAGTTACCGGAGGTACAGCAAGTGTAACTGTTAATAACGCATTAAATTATTCCATCTCGGCTACTTCATCTAATGGAGGTGTAACAGGTTATGGTGCTACGGGGTTAGTTCCGGGATTAAGTGTAAATACAAGCACAGGTTTAATAAGCGGTACACCAGTTAACGTTGGTATTGACACAATTACTGTAAGTGCAACTGATAGTAAAGGAACTTCTACAGCAGTAGTATACCTAACTATTAATCAACCTTCTTCTGAATTACCGTATCAGGGGAATATTGCTCAAATTCCCGGAACAATACAAGCTGAAAATTATGATTGGGGTGGAGAAGGTGTAGCTTATCATGACAATGATGCTATTGATAACGGAGCAGCAACAGGGTGTACATTTAGAACAGGCGAAGGCGTAGATATTGAAAATTGTGCGGATGCCGGTGGAGGTTATGACGTAGGATGGACGAATTCTGGTGAGTGGCTGAAATATACAGTAAATGTTAACACAGCAGGAACGTATACAATGACGGGTCGCGTAGCTACAGGTGGTGGTACGGCTACAACTAAGTTTCATGTCATATTGGGTGGTACAACTATAGGAACGATCACAGTTCCGAACACGGGTGGCTGGGCAACTTTCCAAACAAGTGCAAATGTAACTACACCTTCATTGAGTACAGGCCAGCAGACGCTGGAGATTTTTGAAGATTCAGGTAATTATAATATCAACTATTTAACTTTTACATTGAACGCTCCTGTAGCGCCATCAATAACAAGTGGAGCTACAGCAACGGGAACAGTAGGTACTCTATTTACGGGATATACAATAACAGCGAGTAATACACCTACGAGTTATAGTTCAACTACATTGCCGGCTGGGTTAACTCTAAATACTTCAACAGGAGTTATTAGCGGAACACCAACAACAGTAGTTGCATCATTTTCAGTAACTGTATCAGCTACTAATGCAGGTGGTACGGGAACAAAAGTGGTAGTATTTACCATAAATCCTCCGGCACCTGTTGTTACCAGTGGCAGCGCAAGTGGTACAGTAGGAACAGCATTTACATATACAATTAGTGCGACGAATACTCCAACAAGTTATACGGCAAGTGCATTGCCTGCAGGTTTAACTTTCAATACATCAACAGGAGTTATCAGTGGAACGCCAACAACGGCAGGAGGTCCAACAACGGTAAATGTATCAGCGATCAATGCAGGTGGTACGGGCACAGGTACAATAGCAATTACGATTAACCCTGCAGCACCTGTTGTTACTAGCGGTAGTGCAAGTGGTACAGTAGGTAGCGCATTTACATATACGATCAGTGCGACGAATACTCCAACAAGTTATACCGCAAGCGCATTGCCTGCAGGTTTAACTTTCAATACATCAACAGGAATAATAAGTGGAACACCAACAACGGCGGGAGGCCCCACAACTGTAAATATCACAGCAGTCAACGCAGGTGGTACAGGTACAGGTACGGTAGCGATCACGATCTCAAATCCGCCTGCACCGGTAATTTCAAGTGCACTTACTGCAAGTGGTGTTGTAGGTACTGCGTTTGCAGGGTACACCATAACAGCGAGTAATACACCAACAAGTTATGGAGCAACTCCATTACCAGGTGGATTAACTATCAACGCTTCAACAGGTGTTATTAGTGGAACCCCAACAATAGCAGGTACATTTCCGGTAACTATATCTGCAACAAATGCAGGAGGTACAGGAACAAAAACATTAACGATCACGATAACGAATCCACCTGCTCCGGTAATAACAAGTAGCAATTCAGCAAACGGGGTAATAGGTTCAGCATTTACTTATACAACGATAGCATCCAATAGTCCTACACACTATAATGCTAGCGGCCTGCCGGGAGGATTAACTATCAATACATCAACAGGCGTAATTAGTGGAACACCTACGGTAACCGGCGTATTTACTGTAGTAGATACTGCAACTAATATAGGAGGATCCGGTACTCTACAAATAACATTAACGATAACAAATATTCCTATTCCTGTAATAACAAGTTCACCTACCGCTACAGGTACGGTTGGAACAGCCTTTGGTGGTTACACGATAACTGCAACTAATACTCCGACGAGTTATGCTGTAACAGGAGTATTGCCTGGAGGATTAACTTTTTCCGGTTCAACAATAACAGGTACACCAACAGCGTCAGGAACATTTGTTGATACAGTAAAAGCAACAAATGGGGGAGGTACGGGAACACAAATTTTAACTTTTACGATTGCAGCATTACCACCATGTGGAACATCGATGGTTGTTAATGCAACATCAGTTCCTACAATAGATGGCACTATAGATCCGGTATGGTCCAACGCACCCCAAAATGCAATAACAAAATCGATCCAGGGAACAATACAAACCGGGTCAACCTGGCAGGCAATGTATGATGCTACTAACTTATATGTTTTGGTACAGGTGAAAGATGCTAATAGAAGTAGTGTAGGGACAAATGTGTATGATCAGGATGGAGTAGAACTTTTTATTGCAGGTAATAATAATAAAACAGGAACTTATACAGCAAATGATCATCAATATCGTTTTAACTGGAATGAGGCTCCAACTGTGGCGAATATTACAGGGGATGCGCCACTTGTAACAACAGGTATTACTTATGCCATTCCATCTGTAGCAGGTGGTTACAATTTAGAAGTAGCTATTCCGTGGACCACAATTGGAGGAACTGCACCATCTAATGGTAAAGCAATAGGCTTTGATATAAATATAAATGATCAGCAAAATAATTTAACAACACGCGAAGCCGTAGCTGGTTGGAATAGTACTGCTACAGATGATTATAGCAATCCGGGAGATTTCGGAACAGTTAATTTAACTGTCTGTGTGGCAACATCACCGGTTGTAACTTCTGCTGCCCCAACAGGTACAGTAGGTACACCATTTAGTTACACAATTGTTGCAACGAATAGTCCAACAGGTTATAGTTCAACAGCATTGCCTGCAGGTTTAACATTAAACACAACAACAGGGGTAATTAGTGGAACGCCGACGGCAGCAGGTTCATTCACTGTAACAGCTACAGCAACCAATGCTGGTGGTAGCGGATCAGGTACATTAACAATAACGATCAATCCTGCAAGTCCTGTAGTATCAGCAGGTTCACCGGTTGGGACAGTAAACACGGCATTTAGTTATTCAGTAATAGCAACTAATAGTCCAACAAGTTATAGTTCAACAGCTTTACCGGCAGGGTTGACATTGAATACAAGCACGGGAGTTATCAGTGGCACACCAACATCGATCGGTACAACCTCAGTAACGGTTACAGCAACGAATGCAGGTGGTAATGGATCGAATACAATTTCTATAACAATTAATCCTGCAAGCCCAGTAGTATCAGCAGGTTCACCGGTAGGAACAGTAAACACGGCATTTAGTTATTCAGTAATAGCAACTAATAGTCCAACAAGTTATAGTTCAACAGCTTTACCGGCAGGGTTGACATTGAATACAAGCACGGGAGTTATCAGTGGCACACCAACATCGATCGGTACAACCTCAGTAACGGTTACAGCAACGAATGCAGGTGGTAATGGATCGAATACAATTTCTATAACAATTAATCCTGCAAGCCCAGTAGTATCAGCAGGTTCACCGGTAGGAACAGTAAACACGGCATTTAGTTATTCCGTAATAGCGACTAACACCCCAACAAGTTATAGTTCAACAGCTTTACCGGCAGGGTTGACATTGAATACAAGCACGGGAGTTATCAGTGGCACACCAACTTCGATCGGTACAACCTCAGTAACGGTTACAGCAACAAATGCAGGTGGTAATGGATCGAATACAATTTCTATTACAATTAATCCTGCAAGCCCAGTAGTATCAGCAGGTTCACCAGTTGGAACAGTAAACACGGCATTTAGTTATTCAGTAATAGCGACGAATAGCCCAACAAGTTATAGTTCAACAGCTTTACCGGCGGGGTTGACATTGAATACCAGC
>Ga0206802_1130_pt2 | contig 16822 bp, 13 predicted proteins | sample Alteio_BWOrgCont_63_FD_152902 | JGI IMG/M metagenome (GOLD analysis project Ga0206802, IMG submission 152902) | Enriched cells from forest soil in Barre Woods Harvard Forest LTER site, Petersham, Massachusetts, United States -... | ecosystem: Environmental > Terrestrial > Soil > Temperate forest >... | reverse complement strand
TTAATAAAACCAAGAGTAGTTGATTCTCACAAAGGAACTTATGGCCATTCGTTATTAATAGTCGGCAATAAGGGAAGAATGGGTGCAGCAGTTTTATCTGCCAGAGCCTGTTTAAGAAGCGGTACAGGTTTACTTACAGTAAATGTTCCACAAGATGAACGTTCCATTTTACAGACTGCAATTCCTGAAGCAATGTTAATTTTTAGAGAAGAGAAATTGGCCGAACTCGATAAATTCTCAGCCATTGGTATTGGCCCTGCTTTAGGAACAGACGATATTTCTATTAAATTACTTACCGATGTTTTATATCAATACAAAAAAAGTATTCTACTGGATGCAGATGCTTTAACAATACTCTCTCAACGCGCAGAACTTTGGAACCCTTTACAACAAGGAACTATCCTTACTCCTCATGTAAAAGAATTTGACAGGCTCTTTGGTGAAAGCGAAACTAAAACCGAAAGAATAAATAAAGCACTCGATATTTCTAAAAAATATCCTTGGGTAATTGTTTTAAAAGATCATGAAACATTGATCATTGAAAATGGAGATGCATGGATTAGCAATACAGGCAATGCAGGATTAGCAAAAGGCGGATCAGGAGATATTTTGAGTGGAATGATAACCGCATTTTTAGCACAAGGTTATGCGCCTTTCATTGCAGCAAAAATTGGAGTTTACTTACATGGAGTAGCTGCTGATATTGCTATTAAAGAACAAAGTTTAGAAAGTCTTTTAGCATCAGACGTAGTCGAAAAAATTGGCGCCGCTTTTAAAGCAACTGAATAATTAATGATCATTCAATGGCAATCCTCTTTTTTGAAATTCTTTCCAATTCAGATACTCATCTCCCTTACGATGTTCAACCATAGTAATACAATCCGCAACCGGACAAATTAGCTGACACAAATTACAACCCACACATTCTTCTTCTTTGATCGTGTATTTATTGTAAGGATTTCCGTAATCTAATTTAATGGCCTGATGCGCTGTGTCTTCGCAACCTATAAAACATAAACCGCAGTGAATACATTTATCCTGATTGATATTCGCGATATGGTGATAGTTAATATCAAGATCTTCCCAATGTGTAATTTTATCAATTGACTTGCCGATGAAATCAGTTGTAGTTTGATAGCCTTTTTCATCCATCCAATTATTTAATCCTTCGCACAGATCTTCGATAATTCTAAATCCGTGTGTCATTGCTGCTGTACAAACCTGCACAGTAGTTGCACCTAACAACATGAATTCAACGGCATCTTTCCACGTACTAACACCACCAATTCCAGAGACAGGAACTTTTTTGGTTGTTGCATCTTGCGAAATAGTAGTCAGCATTTTTAATGCAATAGGTTTTACAGCAGGACCACAATAACCACCATAAACAGATTTACCTGCTACATAAGGATTAGGCACTAAAGTATCCAGATCAATTCCTGTTATAGATTGAATAGTATTGATTAATGACAAAGCACTTGTGCCGGCTTCCACACATGCTTTTCCTGTCGGCACAACAGAATGTACATTCGGTGTAAGTTTAGTAATAACAGGAATAGTTGCTTTTTCCATCACCCATTCAACAATCATTCTTGCAATTTCAGGATCTTGTCCTACTGTTGCGCCCATACCACGTTCTGTCATTCCATGCGGACAACCAAAATTTAATTCTAAACCATGCGCACCAGTGTCTTCAACTTTTTTAATTAATTCATGCCAGCTCGTTTTATTATTTTCCGTCATCAATGAAACGATCATTGCCCTGTCGGGAAATAATTTCATGCACTCTGTAATTTCTTTCAGGTTTATATCTAACGGACGATCGCTGATCAATTCAATATTACTGAATCCCATCACGCGCGTTCCGTTAAAATCAACAGCCGAATATCTTGAAGAAACATTTTTTACCTGCGAGCCTAGTGTTTTCCATACAACTCCACCCCAGCCTGCTTCAAAAGCACGCAATACATTTATCTTCTTATCAGTAGGTGGCGCACTTGCCAGCCAAAATGGATTAGGAGATTTTATGCCGAGAAAATTTGATGATAGATCTGCCATAAATTTTGTTTTTCTTTTTGTCTGAACGTTGATTTGGAAGGATTTATAGGAGTTTTTCGATTAGCCTTGAAGGAGAATGTATCTTATCCTTTCAATCAAAATAATTTTCCCAAATCAACGTTCAGACAAATATCTGATAATACTTGCCGCACCTTCCTTCCCGGCTTGTACGGCATCTACAACTTCTTTTCCTCCATTCACACAATCACCGCCTGCAAATATTCCTTTTACATTTGTTGCGCTTGCATTTATTTGAATTTTACCGTTTGTATTTTGGAGTTTATTTTCATTGATCAATTTCTGAAAAGGCATTTGTCCTGCTGCTTTTATTACCATATCCACATCCAATGTAAAAGTTTCTCTCGTATCAATCGGAGATCGTCTACCACTTATATCAGCATCTCCTAATTTCATAACACTACAAATTAGTTGTGTTACTTTTCCATTAGCCCCAATAATCTCCTTTGGTGCAGCCAACCAGATTATTTTGCAGCCATCTAATTTGGCAATATCCAATTCAACATCTGTACAAGGTTTTTCAGCTTCTGTTCGTCTATATACTAACGTTACTTCTTTTGCTCCTAGACGCTTTGCTTGTGTTGCAGCATCAATCGCTGTCATGCCCATTCCTATTACTGCAACTTTATCTCCGACAGCAATTGACGAAAAATCATTGCTACGCAGATCATGAATAAAAGTAATGGCATCGTGAACACCGTTTAATTGCTCTCCTGGAATTTCTAACTGTCTTGCTAAACCCACACCGATCGCTACATACACAGCATCATAATTTTTCTGCAATTCTGCAAGAGAAATAGTTTTTCCTAATTCCTGGTTATATTTTATTTCGATGCCTCCAATTGACAAAATATAATTCACCTCATCCTCGCAAAATTGTGGTGTTACTTTATAAGCTGCAATGCCATAAGTCATCAATCCTCCACCTTTACTTTCTTTTTCATAGATCGTAACATCAACTCCTTCACGACTCAATGTATGCGCACAACTTAAACCAGCCGGACCTGCACCAATCACTGCAACTTTTTTCCCTGTCGACGCCTTTCTTTTAAATAATTGCCATTTATTTTCTAAAGCGGCTTCTGTTGAGTAACGCTGTAATCTCGCAATGGGTATCGCTTCTTCTTCCATCAAATTATATACGCAAGCGCCTTCACATAATTTTTCAACCGGACAAACCTTACTACATCCAGCTCCTAAAATATTACTCGAAAAAATAGTGTGTGCAGATCCCTTAATATTTTCAGAAACAATTTGTTTGATAAATTTCGGCACATCAATACCTGTCGGACAACTTTTCATGCAAGGCGCATCATAACAAAACAAACAACGATTAGCATCCACTAACGCTGCATTGTATGATTCAAACGGCGGGTGAATATCGCTGAAATTTTCAGCATATTGTTCTTTCGTTAATTTGTTATTCGTTATTGCCATAATCATTTTAATAAGAAATAAGAAACATAAAATAAGGAATAAGGAAGTTTTGAAACTCAATATTCATTTAAGTTCTACAACTTTCTCATTTTTTGTTTCTTATTCCTTATTTAAATAATACCTTTTACTTTATTACGCTTAATATATTGCCCATTCCCTTTTTCTACCAAACATTTTTCTTTATCAATTACAACCTTGCCTCTTAACAAAACAGTTTTGCATTTTCCTGTTACCTTCCAGCCTTCATAAGCTGAATAATCTGTATTCATGTGATGTGTTGCTGCACTAATGGTATGTTGCTGATTCGGATCGAACAAAACAATATCTGCATCTGATCCCGGAGCGATACACCCTTTGCGCGGATGCATGCCGAATATTTTTGCAGGATTCGTACTGATCACTTCTACAAATTTATTGATCGTTATCTTTCCTTTTTTAACCCCTTCGCTGTATAATAATTCTACGCGATGTTCTATAGCGGGATGCCCGTTGGGTATTTTAGAGAAATCATCTTTGCCCAATAATTTTTGTTCCCACTTAAAGGGACAATGATCTGTTGCAACCACTTGTATCAATCCCTGATTTATTCCGGCCCACAAAGCTGCCTGATCTTTCCTTTCTCTCAATGGTGGACTCATTACCCATTTAGCACCTTCAAAATTTTTCTCATAAAGAGATGCGTCTAATAATAAATATTGAATACAAGTTTCAGCAAATACTTTTTGGTTTTCTTTATTATTCTCGCGCACCGCGTTTAATGCACCTTCGCAAGTCATGTGAACAATATAGCCGGGGCAACCGGTATAACCTGCCATCGTTGCAAAACGTTCAGATGCTTCTGCTTCTGTTATTTCCGGTTGAGACAAATAATGATAGATCGGCGCTGTATTTCCTTCCGCCACATTCTTAGCAATTAAAAAATCGATCACGTCGCCATTTGTTGCATGAACCGTAACCATTCCTCCTCTTAGCTTTACTTCATTCATTAAACCGATCATCTGCTTATCATCGATCATCAATGATCCTTTATATGCCATGAATATTTTGAAAGAAGTAATGCCTTCCTTTTCTACCAGTTCAACAATTTCTTTACAGGTGTTCTCATTAAAATCTGTAACAGCCATATGAAAACTGTAATCTCCTACCGCATTATTGTTGGCACGACTGCTCCATTCTTTGTAAGCGTCGTGTAATGAATGCCCCTGTTTTTGTAAGATGAAATCTATTACTGTCGTAGTACCTCCATGTAACGCGGCTCTTGTGCCAGTTTCGTATGTATCGCTGGAGAATGTTCCCATAAAAGGCATTTCCAGATGCACATGTGGATCAACGGCGCCAGGAAAAACCAGCAATCCTGTTGCATCAATTACTTCATCTGCCTTTACAGACAAATTCTTTCCTATTGAAGAAATTTTTTCTCCTTCAATAAAAATATCAGCTACATAATTATCCGCAGCCGTAACAATATTTCCGTTCTTAATTAATAGCGACATTGTTGATCAATTCTTTATTTACTAAATCTACTACTTTATAATTACGCATAAGAAACAAGTAAATTATTCCTGAAACGAAGAAACCTACGAACCAGGCATAATTATATAACTGCAATATCCATGCAGGAAATGTTTCTGAAGATACCAGTTTTACCTGCAATAAAAATCCAGGCACATTTGGAAGTATCCCAAATAATAAAGCAATAATGGCAAATTTATTGAACCCATTTGTAAAACTATATTGCCCTTTTGGTTCATACATTTCACTTACAGTCAATTGTTGCTTACGAATAAAATAATAATCCGCGATCATAATACCTCCTATCGGGCCCAATAAACTTGAGTATGCGATGAGCCACGTAAAAATATAACCATTAGTATCTGCAATTAATTTCCATGGACAAATAAATATGCCGATGATACCGGTTATATAACCACCAGTTCTAAAATTTATTTTTGACGGAGAGAGATTAGAAAAATCATTTGCAGGACTAACAATATTCGCTGCAATATTTGTTGCTAAGGTTGATAAGGCAACAGCGATCATTGCAAAACTTACTAATATTTTGCTATCAAATTTTCCTGCTAATGCAACCGGATCCCAAATTGTTTTTCCGTAAATAATAAATGTGGCAGATGTTACGACTACACCAATAAAAGAAAATAATGTCATTGATGGAGGTAATCCGATCAACTGTCCGACTACTTGTGAACGCTGACTTTTTGCATATCGGGTAAAATCAGGAATATTTAATGAAAGCGTTGCCCAGTAACCAACCATACCCGTTAGTGCCGGAAAGAAATAATGCCAGAAATTATTCCCAGCTAATTTTGATGGCTGACCTAAAATAGGACCTAGTCCATGTCCAGCGTTAATCGCCCAAAATAATAATGCCAACGCCGCAGCTGGTAAAAAGAAGGCTTTAAAGAGCAATAATTTTTTTATGCTTTCCACGCCGAGATAAACAACAAACATATTTAACAACCAAAATAAAAAGAACATAATAGCGGGGCCGGTTTGTAATTGAAAGGAATCGGGAAAAATTTGCGGTAATGTTTCTAAAGCTGGTATCCATAAACGAAACATTTGATATAAAGCAAAACCTCCTATCCATGTCTGAATGCCAAACCATCCACAAGCAACGATAGCTCGAAGCACCGCAGGAATATTCGCTCCTTTCGTTCCAAAACTTGCTCTTGCAAAAACAGGAAAAGGAATTCCATACTTTGCTCCCGCATGTCCATTCAATATCATTGGAATTAGCACGACCGTATTGCCAATAAAAATTGTCAGTATAGATTCCCACCAATTCATACCTCCTTCTATTAATGAACTTGCAAGCATATAAGTTGGTATACATAAGCTCATGCTTATCCATAATGCCGCATAGTTGAACGTACCCCATGTCCGCTTGTTTTGCGGTATTGGTGCAAGATCTTCATTGTACAACGAGGTAGATTGTTTGATCATTATTTTAATTTAATCAACATACCCTTCTTTATCCGCAATAGTTATTGCTTCGCTGATAATCGCCAAGCCTTCGTCAATTTGTTCTTTTGTTACACAAAGTGGTGGCGCAATAAAAATATAACTCCATCTTACAAAAGTATACATGCCCAATTCTTTAATTTTTGCCACTACTTTATTCATCACCACCATTTCATCGGGCTTAGCGTTGAATGGAGCCATCGGTTCTTTTGTCTTTTTATTCTTTACTAATTCAAGACAACCTAATAAACCAGTATTGCGCCAATCTCCAATTGATTTATGTTTTTGTTTTAATAAGTCAATTTGTTGATTCAAATATTTTTCCATCGCTATTGTATTATCGAATAGCTTATCGTCTTCATAAATTTTCAGTGTTGCTAATGCAGCGGCGCAACTTACAGGGTGTGCCGAGTAAGTTAATCCCAACGGCAACATAGCGTCATCGTATTTTGCCGCAATTCTATCCGATACCATCAAACATCCAAATGGTAAATAACCGCATGTCAGGCCTTTTGCCATAGTGATCATATCAGGAATGATCGCATGGTTTTCAAACCCAAACCATTTTCCTGTTCTGCCAAATCCACTCATCACTTCATCCATAATTAATAAGATGCCGTACTTATTACAGATTTCTCTTACAGCCTTTAGATACCCCTTTGGATATTGCAAACAACCTGATGAGCCAGACTCACCTTCTAATAAAATAGCGGCAATATTTCCGGGACCTTCATAGGCAATTGTTCTTTCCAATTGTGCCACTGAATCTGTCAACATACTTTCTTCACCATGCGGCCAGCGATATAAATAAGGAATATCAATGTGTACAAAATTTGGCGCTTGTTGTGCATCCGCAGGTAATTTTCTTGGATCGCCTCCGGCAGATAAAACACCGTAGGTTGAACCATGATAAGATTGATAGCGACCAATGATTTTATGTCTGCCAGTATATAAACGTGCCAGCTTGATCGCATTTTCAATTGATGTGGCACCGCATAAAGTAAAGAATGCTTTATTCAAATTACCCGGACAAATCTCCGACAACTTTTTTCCCAGCTCTCCGCGAACTTCTGTAACACAACTTGGCGTTACATAACTTATAGCCTGCATTTGTTTAGTAACAGCATCGGTTATACGCTGATCACCATGGCCAACATTTACATTCATTAAACCGGAAGAAAAATCTATATGGCGCTTGCCATCATAATCATATAAGTAAACACCTTTGCCATACTTTACAGCTAGTGGTGCAATACCTTTTTGTTTGCTCCAGCTAAACAAGGTGTGCTCGAGATTGTTTTCTATAATTTCTTGAGAGACTGACATTCGTTATAATAAAGTTTAAATTTTTAAACAATTGTCTGAACAAGGATTTGGGAAGATTATTTGGATTTGTTTGATCTTACCATCCTTTAATCTTATAAATCCTACCAAATCTACGTTCAGATTAACTCATCCAATTTACACCTGCTTCCGGGTTCCATTTGGTAGTACTCTTTTTTAATTTCGTCCAAAATTCAATGGAACTTTTTCCAGTGATATCGCCTACACCAAATTTACTTTCGTTCCATCCACCAAAAGAGAAAGGTTCCCTTGGGACTGGTACGCCCACGTTTACGCCAATCATACCGGCATTGGCATTATCAATAATATATCTTGCGGCGGCACCATTTTGTGTGAATACGCTTGCAGCATTTCCATATGGATTTGCATTCTCTATCGCTAGTGCTTCATCAACAGTATTTGTTCGCATGATCGAAATTACCGGACCAAAAATTTCTTCTCTAGCGATCGACATATCCGACGTTACAAAATCTATCACTGTTGGCCCTACATAACTACCGTTTTCTTTTCCTGCGACAACAGTACTTCTTCCATCAAGCAAAATTTTTGCGCCTTGTTGTTCTGCTTCCGTAATATATTTTTCAATCCTGTCTTTAGATGCTTTATTAATCACTGCGCCTAAATTTTTACCAGGAATAATTTTTTGCGCTTCAGTAACAATTTTATTAATGATATGATCAACATTCCCTACACCAACCATCGCGCCGGCAGCCATACAACGTTGTCCCGCACATCCGCTCATACTTGCTACAACATTTGCTGCTGTCATATCTTCTTTAGCATCCGGCAATACCATCAAGTGATTTTTTGCACCACCTAATGCTAAACATCTTTTATAATTTGATGTAGCTCTTTTATAAACAATCTTCGCCACTTTGGTTGAACCTACAAAAGACACAGCTTCAATTCCCGGATGATCACAAATCGCATTTACAATATCAACATCACCATGTACAATATTAAGTACACCATCAGGCAAGCCAGCTTCTTTTAATAACTCGGCTATACGGCCTATACTCAACGGAACTTTTTCTGATGGTTTGATGATCATGCAATTGCCCAATGCGATGGCGTTGGGTATTGTCCAGTTAGGCACCATACTTGGGAAATTGAATGGAACAATCGAGGCCACAACACCTAATGCTACATGTTCCGTTCTGCATTCTACACCTCTGCTAACTTCCAATACTTCACCCGTAACTAGTTGTGGTAATGATGTAGCGAATTCTGTCAGTTCGATGCATTTTTCTATCTCTGCAACAGATTCACTGTATACCTTTCCATTTTCTTCACTGCATAATTCTGCCAGCTCCTTCAAATGTTTTTCCAACAAATATTTATAGCGAAAGAAAACCTGTACACGTTCTTTGATTGGTGTTTTACTCCACGTTGGAAAAGCCGCTTTTGCAGATTGAACAGCAGCATCGAGATCTTGTAAAGTTGATAATGGAACTGTAGATAACAAAGTTCCATCAACAGGAGAAATTACCTCCAGCGTTTTACCAGACGATCCATTTGCAAATTTGCCGTTAATATAATTCCGGACAGGAGAGTACTTCATTACTGTTTTTTAAATTAGATAGAAATTGATTATGTAATTTAACCATAAAGTAGCAAATAAGTAACAAGTACTAAGTAGCATATAGCAAGAGGGAAAGCATGTAAATATTTAGGCTGCTTATCTTGATACTTTACTCAAATACTACCGTCTTATTTTTGTAAACTGAAACCCTGTCTTCAAATACAAAGCGAAGTGCTTTTGCCAATACTGCCGTTTCAATTTCTTTGCCGGCTTTCATCATATCTGATGCTGTAAGCGAATGGTTTACAGGAATAATTTGCTGCGCTATGATCGGCCCTTCGTCTAACTCATCGGTAACAAAGTGTGCCGTGGCACCAATTAATTTTACACCACGCTCAAATGCCTGTTTGTAAGGATTTGCTCCCGCAAATGCCGGTAAAAACGAATGATGGATATTAATGAGTTTTGCAGGAAATTTTGCTACAAATTGCGGTGATAAAATACGCATGAATTTTGCCAGTACAATATAATCGGGCGCATATTTGTCTATTTTCTCTGCAACCATTTGTTCAAACGTTTCTTTACTTATTTCCTCATGAGAAACTAAATAAAAGGGCACATCAAAACGCTCGCAAATATTTTGTAATGTATCATGATTGCCGATCACACATTGAATTTTTGCACCCAATGTTTCAAAATAATTCCTGATCAGTATATCTGCCAGGCAATGGTATTCTTTTGTTACAAGAATCACTACTTTTTTTTGTGGCAGCTCATTTATACTTATTGTTACATCTTTTGGTAATACATCCTTTAGCTTCTTTTCCAGTGTAGCTTCATCCTTATGTTTTTCTATTTCTAACCGCATATAAAAACGATTCTCAACCTTATCTACATGCTCGCGCATAGAGATAATGTTAAGCTGTTCCTTTGCCAGAATTCCAGAAATAGCTGCTACCAGCCCAACCTGATCTTTACACTGAATAACAATGATCATAATTGAAAAATTATACCATGAAAATTATACAATATTAATGGATTATAACGTTATAGTTATTGTTATGCAATATGAATGATAATTTCAAGTAAAAACAGCCGATTGCGTTAACCGAAACTTTATAATGGATCGAACTAACACTTCTTCTTATGTGATAAAACATCACCATTATTTAACTATTTTATAGAATAGGTGTAAATGACCAAAGCTTATATTGGCTGTGTAGAATATTTTAATTTTTAAATTATGAATCCCGGAAAAATCTTCACTTCAGTCGCATTTATTGTAACTGTTTTTATTCTTGTCTGCTCCTATTTTTGGACGGGTGCATTATTTGCATTCGTATTAGCCGGGCCATTAATTTTCATGGGCATTTTTGATATGTCTCAAAAAAGACATTCTATCAAACGCAACTTTCCTGTAATAGGAAGATTACGTTATTTATTTGAAAAAATTCGCCCGGAGATTTATCAATATTTTATTGAATCAAATACAAACGGTACGCCTATTAACCGTAATGATAGAGCCGTAATTTATCAGCGTGCCAAACAACAAATTGATACAACTCCTTTTGGTACACAATTAAATGTATATGAAGAAGGATATGAATGGATGACACACTCTATCCAGCCAATCGATTTTCAAAAAATGGATCATGATCCACGTGTTACTATTGGAGCAGAACAATGTCAGCAACCTTATAGCATGAGCATCCTGAATGTATCAGCCATGAGTTTTGGATCATTGAGTAAAAATGCTATTGAAGCATTAAATGGCGGCGCGCAGATCGGCGGCTTTGCACATAATACAGGTGAAGGCGGATTAAGTCCTTACCATTTAAAGCATGGTGGAGATATTATTTGGCAAATAGGCACAGGATATTTTGGCGCACGTACGCCCGATGGAAAATTTTCTGAAGAGGCTTTTAGAAAAAATGCGACACTGCCCCAGGTAAAAATGATCGAATTAAAATTATCACAAGGTGCCAAACCGGGGCACGGCGGTATTTTACCCGCTGTAAAAAACACGCCTGAAGTTGCCGCCATACGTTTAGTTGAACCTGGTGTTACAGTTTACTCACCTCCATCACATAGTGCCTTTTCTTCTGCTACGGAACTGATTCAATTTTTGAATAAACTGCGCGAGTTATCCGGTGGAAAGCCTGTAGGATTTAAACTCTGCATCGGTATTAAAAGCGAATTTATTTCTATCTGCAAAGCGATGATAAAATTAAACAGCTATCCAGATTTTATAACAATTGACGGTGGCGAAGGTGGCACCGGTGCAGCACCTCCTGAATTCACTAATTCTGTTGGTATGCCCATGTTGGATGGATTGGTTTTTGCAGATAATACGTTACGAGGTTTTGGCATTCGTCATCATATAAAAATTATTGCTTCAGGGAAAGTATTTAACGGTTTTCATATTGTAAGAGCAATGGCTCTAGGTGCGGATGCCTGCAATAGCGCTCGTGCCATGATGATCGCGTTAGGATGTATACAGGCATTGCAATGCAATACAAATACTTGTCCTACCGGTGTTGCAACACAAAATCCGGCTTTAACAAAAGGATTGGTTATTGAAGATAAAAAACACCGCGTTGCTAATTTTCATAGACGCACGGTTGAAAGTTTTGCAGAATTATTGAGTGCAGCAGGATTGAGTGATCATTCAAAATTGGATCGATCTTATATTTATAAACGTGTATCGCCCAATGTTATAAAAACGTATGAAGAGATTTACCCTACAATGATCGATGGAACTTTTCTTAACGGACAATTAGTTAATGGAGATCACACCAGCATTGTATAATCATTAGTTGCAAAGATCCACGTGGTCTATTTACTGGATCTTTGCAACTACATAAGGTCTGACCTCTCCTTCCCGTGTTGCAGGATTCAAAAACTGCAGACTAAGTGAAGTGACATGAAAATCTTCTCCGTCGAATTCTATTGTATATTTTTTTTCTGCTTTATTCAGATCAGCAAGTTTATTTTTATCTGTGATTATCAAATAATCTCCCGGCAATAACTGATCCGTTGAATCTTTATGGCCAATGATCGATTGAGCATAAAAATCTAATGAATGAATATCATTTTCCTGATATAAATAGACTCTATCAGTTGGTATCTTACTATCATGTATCCATCTACCAACAACACTTCCCATTTGATAGCTTAATAATGCAGGATATATTGAATAATTCAAAAACAGGTTAACACTCATTATTGTAAACAAACAAATTATCAATAAGCGTGGACGCTTTTTATTTTTATTAAAGGCGAGATAAATAAACACAAAAAATAAAAATAATGCGACACAAGGGATCCATAATGGTATACTATTAAAACAATAAGATAAAAGAAATATCAGTGCGATCCATAACAAAGTAAAAATTACAAGATGTATCCACTGTAATGATTTCTTAAACCGGTAAGAATACTTTTCTTCAAAAAGTAATGCATATAAAAATTTAGCGGTAATAATAGCCGCGAAAGGAAATACAACAAAAATATAGTGTGGCAATTGGTATTTACTCATTCCTAAAGCCAGATAGGTTAATAAAAATCCTCCCATACAGATCCATTCCTGATCAGGCAATAATTTGAATTTTTGTTTGATCAACTGTTTAGCCTCTTCAAAAAAAGCTATCAGGAAAAACAATATCCATGGTAAAAAAGACCATAACATATTTTGTAACAAGAAAAATATATTAGCACCATTGTTCCATTCAGATTCACCGGTAATACGTCCGAAGCTTTGTGTCCAAAAAAAGAAACGTAATCCGGATACCCCTGTTTTATTGATGACTATTTTTTCAGGATGCAGATCAAATTGTTGATATAATCCTATACACATTGGCAACAGTAATAATCCTATAATAAAAATGCCCAAAATATATTGCCATCTAAAAAACATTTTAAAATTCCTTTGCAAAACAAACTGTGAACCAAAAGCAAATATGGGAACAAATAATGCGATAGGACCTTTAGTGAGTAATCCGCCGGCAATACCAATAAAGGCTAATATAAAATGTAGCAGCTTATTATTCTTATACCATTCCGCTAATTGCCAAATGCTAAAAATCACCCAGCTCATTAAAATAGTATCTGTACGTACATCATGATTAATAAGAAATAGAGCCTGGCAAGATGCCAATACGATCGCCGAAAGCACAGCAACTTCTTTCTTATAATAAAGACCGGCAAATTTGAATGTAGAAAAAATGGCGAATAAAGAAAACAGAAAAGAAGGAAAACGATAAGCAAAATTATTAACGCCGAATATTTTCATGCTCAATGCACTTATCCAAAATAGAAAAGGTGGTTTATCTAAATAATCTCTTCCGAAATCATATACATGCAAAAAATGTCCTGATGCAAGCATTTCCCTACTCATAGATGCATATTGTGCCGCATCTATATCCATTATATCAATACCAAACCCGATCAGGTAAATAATACAGATACCTGCAAAAATGTACGTTGTTAATTTAAGCATAAGAAAGATTACGATCCCGTCTAACTAATAGACCGTTTTTTTGTTGAAAAATATTTGCTGATGCCCAACCAACTAAACAACCAAGAATAGTTCCGCAAAGTACATCAAACGGATAATGAACACCTACATATATTTGGGCATAGCTAATTGCCGCTGCCCAAATAAAAAATACATATGCCCAATTCCCGATAAAGGAACGAAAAGTAATGAAAATAAACATAGCTAACCCAAAATGATTTGCTGCGTGCGATGATAAAAAACTTTCGTTACCACCGCAACCAACTAACAAACGTACGTTTGATGAAAAATCGGGATCACAGCAAGGTCTTAATCTTCCCACCAAAGGTTTAAATATTCTGCTACTAACACTATCAGTAATTGCCACCGTAATGATAGCATATAATACAAACCTGATTGAAAAAGGTATTGAAAATAAAGAATTCAACGCATCAATAGATTCAGAAGAAATAGCATTAACCATTATTGCTATGATCGAAGGTGGCACGATGCTTGCGAAACTTACAGGCAAATATGATCACAGAAAATCTGTAATGAGGTCTGTAGAAAGATTAATAAAAGGTTTAGCAAAATAATTTTAAAAGAAAAACAATGGAAAAGAAAGTATGGTTAATCACAGGCTGCTCAACTGGCTTTGGCCGTGAATTAGCAACTTATGTTTTAGCGCAAGGGTATAATGCAACAGTTGCTGCACGTAATACAGACGATATAAAAGATATCGTTGCAGGACATGATACTGCACTATCAATAAAGTTAGATGTCACAAAACCTGAACAAATAAAAGATGCCGTTAAAAAAACGATCGAAAAATTCGGGCGAATTGATGTGCTAGTAAACAATGCGGGCATTGGCTATTTTGGTGCTGTAGAAGAAAGTGAAGAAGCCGCTGTTAGAAATATGTTTGAGATCAATTTTTGGGGGCTCGCTAAAATGACTCAGGAAGTATTGCCAATTATGCGCAAACAAAAAAGCGGACATATCATCAATATCGCTTCTATTGGCGGTTTGGTTGGCTTTCCTGCTGTAGGATTTTACAACGCAACAAAATTTGCTGTTGATGGTTTATCAGAATCATTAGCAAAAGAAACTGCACCATTAGGAATTAAAGTAACCATTGTTGCGCCAAGTGGATTCCGTACAGATTGGGCGGGACGCTCTGCCAATAATAGTCCGATCGTTATTGAAGATTACGCAACAACCGCAGGTGCCAATAAAAATTTTATCCGCGGTTATAGCGGTGCGCAGCCAGGCGATCCAAAACGTGCAGCAATGGCAATTGTTAAAGCAGTAGAATCTACAGAACCTCCGCTTAGATTATTATTGGGCGAAGCCGCATTAAAAGGTGCACGTAATAAATTGAACGAACTTAAAAAAGATTTCGATACTTGGGAAGAAACAACGGTAGGCGCAGATTTTCCTAAAGATGCTAATTAACCCGAAAATTATTATATTCATACAAACTAAATCAATCCAATTATGAACACAAACATCGGCATATCAGATGCCAACACAAAAGCAGTTGCATTAGAACTAAACAAATTATTAGCCAACGAAGTTGTACTGTACACCAAAACACGTAACTACCATTGGAATATTGAAGGATCTAATTTTTTAGAGATCCACAAATTTTTAGAAGGTCAGTACGGAGACCTGGAAGAAATGATTGATAGCGTTGCTGAAAGGATACGCACTATCGGACATTATGCTGAAGGCAGGCTAGTAGATTTTTTAAAGTTAACATCTTTATTAGAACCTGATAATACACCCGATCAAAAAACACAATTAAAAAATTTATTAGACGATCACGAAACGATCATTCGCGAACTACGTGTATTAATCACAAAATTCGCTGATGAAAATAAGGATCTTGGTACAAGTGATTTTGTTACCGGTTTATTAGGCAAACATGAAAAAATGGCCTGGTTTCTTCGTTCTTACATAAAATAGAAGATAATCAAAATAACAAATAAGCCTTCTCATAAATTATATGAGAAGGCTTATTTGTTAATAGAGCTCTTGTTACTCTTGTTAATAACAACAGGCTTTATATATTTGTGATAATACAATTTACAATTACTGCTGATAAGCAATTATGAAAAGATTCGCCCTGTTCTATTTACTTTATTTTTCTTTCAATGCTGCATTGGGTCAAGGCACCACTGCTAAACACGAACTTGGTTTAATTACAGAAAACGATTCTTACATTTCTGAATACCAGGATAAATATTATACGAATGGAATATTTTTATTCTACAGATATTTAGCCAACAGTAACAAACCAAACATCAACAAAAAAATAATAGAATTTAAAGTAGGACAAGAAATATACAATCCTTATCATGGGGATGCCTATATAAAAGAATTACAAGACAGACCCTTCGCCGGATATTCATTTGCAGAAGCAAGCATTAATAAATTTTATCAGAATGAGTCTGTTCTAAAACTCACCGGGCAATTAGGAATATTAGGGCCAGGTTCTCAGGCGGAACAAGTTCAAGATGCTTACCACGGATGGTTTCATTTTTACACTCCAAACGGATGGCAGTACCAGATACAAAACTCTCCGGGTGTACAGTTTAATTTATTTTATTCTGAAAAATTATATCCATCAGCGCCAAGTGAACAGCTTGATATAAATGGATTTACAGATATAAAAATAGGAACCATCCATACATCAGCCACAATCGGCATTTTGAGCAGAATCAGTTTAATGAATTTAGTACCCATATTTAATTCCAACATATACGGAGCCTCCGTCGGAAAAAATAATCTGGATAATACAGAAGCTTATTTCTATATATCACCGCGTATTAATTATACTTTGTATGATGCAACGATTGAAGGCGGCTTGTTTGATAATAACAGTCCTGTTGTATATGGTGTAGTTCCTTTCAGGTTAAATGTGGAAACTGGTGTACGCTTTCGGTTTAGAAAAATGAATTTAT
>Ga0206802_1143_pt1 | contig 17026 bp, 13 predicted proteins | sample Alteio_BWOrgCont_63_FD_152902 | JGI IMG/M metagenome (GOLD analysis project Ga0206802, IMG submission 152902) | Enriched cells from forest soil in Barre Woods Harvard Forest LTER site, Petersham, Massachusetts, United States -... | ecosystem: Environmental > Terrestrial > Soil > Temperate forest >... | reverse complement strand
TTGCTCGGACAATCGGCTCCGAGTAAGTCGCTGGAAGGCGGTAAATCTTACTTAGGCAGTCCTGCGGGCGAGGCCAAAGACAAGATGCGTGAAATAATTACGCTGAAAAAGATTACCGATGAAATGACCAGGAAAAACGGGGGAGAGTAAATTTACTTTACCGGAACCCTGCGTAGTTTTATAATTCCCAGTTTATTAAATACAAGCATTACCGGGTAGGTAGGGTCGAATTCAAACCACCTTTTAGCAAACTTAGGGCTGTTAGGGCTTTTATGGTGATTGTTCTGAAAAAGTTCGCCAAGCAGGAAGAAATCGAAAGGGGTAGTATTTTTTGAATGGTCGCCATTATCGAAATTAGAATAACCATACTTGTGGCCGCACCAGTTAACAATTGCACCCTGCACCGGGCCCATGAAAAACTGTACAGGCAGCAGTAGGAACCACCAGAGCGAAGGAGCAAACGCAATATAAAAAGCTACATAGCCTAAACCAAACAATATTCTGGTAATCCAGCTATCGCCTATTTTATCTATCAGCGGCCATTCAGGGTAATTGCCTTTAAAGGCGTCCTCTGGTTCTATTTTATGCTTTACATAGGCTACATAAAGGTTCTTGGTCTGTATTGTCATGCTCCACACATCTTTAAAAAAATGAGGTGAATGCGGGTCCTTTTCGGTATCGCTGTATGCATGATGCATGCGGTGCATTATAGCATAGGCACGCGGATTTAGAAACGACGAGCCCTGGGTTATGAAAGTAAGGAAGTAAAAGAATCTTTCCCATCCTTTGCTGGTTGTAAACATTTTATGCGAGGCATACCTGTGCAGGAAAAAACGTTTGGCAAAAGAGCGACAAAAACCAGTGGACCAGGAAAAATATGAGTATAGGCATGTAACGCGTTTTAAAGAGTACTTAACACTTCTTACTATATATAACGATGTACGAAGAAAATAACCTTAATGGTTTTCCGAAGGTGCTGCCGGTGTTGGGTTCGGATTATTTGATACCCTCTTTTTAGGAGGGATCAGGTATGTTTTACTTAAATCAATATAATCCATGGCATTACCATAAAAATTCTTCACATAATTATGATATAGATAGTAGTTTTCTTCGTAGAACACACACAGGTAAGGCGCATCATCAAGCGCAGCCTGGTCAGCTTCAAGGTACAGCCTGTACCTGTCGCTGTCTGTTAAAGCAACTAATGCCTTGTTGTAGAGTGAGTCGAAGCGTTTGTTAGAATAACGGAAAGGGTTTGAATAGGCCCTTGCGGTTGAATCTTTAGGCACGTTGGCGCCATACAGCAGGTTAAGGAATGTAAGCGGGTCAGGATAGTCAGCTATCCATCCTTCCCTGAAAAAAGGCACTTTACCTCTTTCAAACGCATCGTAATGCTGGGCAAGGGGTATTGCGTTTATTTTAACCGTAATATTCAGGTTCTCTTCAAACATCTTCTTCATAACCTCCGCAATCTGTATATTACGTTCGCCACCGTCGCTGTTGGTTTGCAGGGTTAATTCAGGGAATCCCTTTCCATTGGGGTAACCTGCTTTCGCCAATAATTCCTTAGCCTTGTCGGGTTCGTAATCATATCCTTTCAGTTTCTTGTAATCGTAACCGGTAAAAGCCTGTGCAGGAACTATACCGTAATTGCCGGGTATGCCCTCACCCTGAAGGGTATAGGTAACAATTTTATCGCGGTCAATAGCGTAGTTAAGCGCCTGGCGCACCAACCTGTTCGAATAAACAGGTGATTGTGTCTGGAAGCCGAAAAAGTAATTGCTCATGGCTGGCTTGGTATCCAGAGTATAGTCAACTTTACTGTTGTCTCCATTCAATATCTGCGGAATGATTTCCAGCGGAATCTGGTACATCATTTCAAGGTCGCCTTGCTGGAACTGAAGCAATTCTGATTTCTTTTCATGTACAAAAGTGAACTTAACAGCATCGAGGTAAGGCAACTGGTTGCCGAAATTGTCCTTATCCCAGTAATGCGGGTTGCGCACCAGCACTATGTCTGCATCTTCTTTAATATCTTTTAACTGAAAAGGCCCTGTGCCTACAGGGTGTATGCGCATATCAAGGCCATATTTTTCAAATGCTTCCTGTGCAAATACGCTGCAACCGGGTTCGGTAAGTATATTCAGGAAACCCGAAAATGGCCGTACAAGGTCAATCTCCAATGTATAATCGTCAATAACCTTCACACCTTTCACACCACCGTTAGGTAATGCCTTTTTATCAACCGATGCCTGGTAATATTCATCAGCGCCCAGTACACGTCCTTTAAAGGTTTCATCGAACTGTGCATTTTGCGCGGAAGCGGTACAAAGCTGGTCGAGGCACCATTTAAAATCTTTAGCTGTTACATCGCGGCCTTTGCCACCCGGGAAACATTCATCATCATGAAATTTAACACCTTTGCGAATAGAGAAAGTCCATACTGTGGCACTGTCATTACGTTTCCAGCTTTCAGCCAGGCATGGAATAATGGTTAAGTCCTTAGGAGAAAGTTTAACAAGGCCTTCGTACATCTGGTTGGTTATATTATCAGCCGTAAGGTCGGTGACATTCAGGGGGAAAAGGCTACGGAAGCCTACTACCCAGTTAATGCGGAACACCCCGCCATAATATACGCCACCCTTTCCATCGCGCCAACCGCTTTGGTTGTGGTCGCCGCCGCATCCCTGGCATCCTGCAAGCAGTATACCTAGCGCCAGAACCGGAATCAGTTTTTTATACATACAATATATGAGTAATAACTTTTTAACCTTCCTCTTATGCCGGAATTAGGCATAACTATAATTGTCAAAAATAAAAAAATATCTAAAACACAGGCAGGGTTTTTTTTAATAATTACAGATTCGTTGGCAACTAACTTGCAATTTGGCAATATCATGGCGTTTTTGGCAATAACAGGGGGGTAGGGTTTTGGCAAGGTATTGGTTTTCATTTTGTTCTATTGGCAGTGTTTTGGCACTTCTGCAACCGACGATTTGGAGGTTTTTACCGCTACCAATAGAACGCCGATAACGCTGATTTTATATGATTCAAAGTGATTCACAGTTTATAGTTGTTTTACCAATTACTTAACCTGTCGGAATAAAAAGCCGAAGGCGGTAAGTCGAGCATAATAATGCGGGGCTTTTGTTTTCTGGGATAGCTATACAGGTACCTTAGGGCATCAATAGCATGGTCATTTTCTTTTACCGGGGTTCGTATAAAATTTCCGTCACGGTCAGTGTCCCACATATATTCCCTAAGTTCTTTAATAAGGTTCAGGCTGTCGGCCGTTACATTTATTTTTATATCCTGTAGCAGGTTAATGCCATGTTCTACACTGTCGGGCCCTTTAATAGCGGGTCTTAGCCCTTTCCAGCCTTTGCTCTGCAAATACGCTATGGTTTTTGGCTCCGCGCTATCGGCCACGGCCCTGGCATTTAAATCAATGTGCTTTTCAGCGAAGGAAAGAAGCGCGTCATTGTGCAGCCCTTTTTTATACAGCAGCTCGCGCGCATATAATTCACCTTCATATTCATTTACTTGCACAATAGCCGTAGGGGAATGGGTAAAACCAAAATCGATGCCATAGCCGAGAAGAGTTCCAGCCTCCCTGCCCTCCGAAGGAGGGTTCCCGGTTATAGCGGAAATCCCCCCTTCGGGGGGTGGGGGGGCTATTTTCCAGTTATTGAATATTGTACCTTCAACATTACCTACTTCCCCTTCTCCGTAAACTTTCCACCAGTTGTTATTTGAACGCCTGCGTTCAATATTGGCTATTTCTTCGGCCCGCAATGAAGTATTATCGAGGTAAGTGCTTTTTACGAATACAAAGTCTTTTTCCTGCAGCAAGGGTAAAAGTTTATCATGTACCCAAAAACGGCTTACGGGGTTATAGTCTAAAATGGTACGTTTGCGGGTGCGCATATCGAGTTGCTGGAAAGATTCATAATCCACATTGTTGCACTCGTTAATAAAAAGCACATCGCGCCTCGCTCCTCTCAGCTTGGCTGAGCTGTCGGCAGGAAAAAATTCTATATTGGCCCTATGGCGCAGGATTTTTACAGTGCATTTCATTTGAATGGTGATAGCCTTCACATAACAAGCATAGATGAAGATGGTGTTGCATTGGCCGGTATTCAAGCATTGAACAAAAAACTTGAAAAAGAAAATACCGAATTGAAAGCCCAGATAGCAGATTTAACAAAAGCTCAGACTTCGACAAATACTAAACAGGCTGATGATGAAAAAGAAATAGCCGAGTTAAAGCAAATGATTCAAAATATGTCCCAGGCTCAAGCCTCAATAAAGCAGTAAGAAAAGGAATTCTTTATAAAAAGCCCCGACATTATTGCCGGGGCTTTTTAATACATTCTAATTATTATTCTATGGAAGAACGGGCTTTTTTGTATTTTTAGATACCTGTATTTAGAAAATATAGATGTTAAAGAAAGATTAAAGGTTACTTTAAGCGATAAATATATTATTTATAGTGCGAAGACTGAAAATAAAATTAGGTAATTTATTTTACGAATCGGCCGGCAAGTATGCCTTACTAATAGGGTATACAAAGCGATTTATGAACCTTGGATATAAAAGTGCTGCTTTAAACTTAAAACCGGGTGATATTAATGAGGGCCTTCAATTTCAGTTATATAATGTTGTTACACAGAATGTTGATTTAAAGGATAAGCAGGTACTTGAAATCGGTTGTGGAAGAGGTGGAGGTTGCTATTTTCTAAAAGAGTATAAACACGCAGGAAATGTTATGGGTATCGATTTGTCCGAAAGCAATATAAAGCTCGCGAAAAAACTTGTGAATATTGAACATGTTTCTTTTTTGCAACAGAGTGCTGAAAAAATAGATATTCCGCCAGATTCGTTTGATGCGGTTGTGAACATTGAGTCCTCGCATTGCTATACGAACAAGAAGATATTTGTTAATAATGTTTTAAATGTTCTTAAAACCAAAGGTTGTTTTATTTACGCTGATATATTTTTGTCAGAAAACCTTCCTAAAATAAAAGAAGGCCTGGTAAATACGGGCTTTACTATAGAAGGAGAAAAAGATATTACAGAAGGAGTACTTATGTCATTAAAAGAGAGAACTCATACGCAGGTATCTTTCTTGAAAAAATATATTGCCCCGTTATTTTTAAGGTCATTTTTCGGGTATGAAAATAGCCATATCTACACCGAGCTGCGAAATGGTAAAAAAATATACTATACCTTTGTTTGTTTAAAGTAACAGGGATATTTAAACGGCTAAAAATCCACTTCAATAAGCATGGGGCAATGGTCAGAATGTTTGGCATCGGGTAAAATAACTGCCCTTTTCAATGCCTTGCCCAATGGCTCACTTACCAACTGGTAGTCAATTCTCCAGCCTTTATTATTAGCGCGGGCATTCGACCTGAAGCTCCACCATGTATATTGGTGAGGTTCTTTATTATAAACCCTGAGGGAATCAATAAAGCCGGTTTTCATAAACCCATCGAGCCATTCGCGCTCTTCGGGCAAAAAACCCGATGAATTAGCGTTGCTAATGGGGTTGTGTATATCAATGGGCTTATGGCAAATATTATAATCGCCGGCTATAATAAGGTTTGGCCTTTGCTTCTTCAGCTTATCAATATACTTCTGAAAATCGGCCACCCACTTCATTTTAAAGGCCTGCCTTTCATCGCCCGATGTGCCCGAAGGCATATACACGCTTATAACTGATACATCTCCGTAATCGGCCCTCAGTACCCGTCCTTCATTATCACCGAACCCGCAGCCGTATTCAACATGGTCGGGTTCTTTTTTTGTGAATATAGAAACCCCGCTATAGCCTTTCTTTTCGGCCGAGAACCAATACTGCTTATAACCGGCATTGGTAAAATCGTCGAGGTTAAGCTGTTCTTTCATAGCCTTTATTTCCTGCAGGCAAATAATATCAGGGTTTACACTCTTAACCCAATCGAGCCAGCCTTTCGACATAGCCGAGCGTATGCCGTTTACGTTATAGGTTATTATCCTCTTCATCCAACAAAAATAGAAATTCTGCGTTATTTACGATATTCGTAGTTTTACAAGGTGAGAAAGGTTTCCCTTTTAGTAATAGGGTTTTTGGGGATTATTCCCCTTTTTGGTTTTTCGCAGCAGGTGAATAACCAGCGTAAAAAAGCTATTGTTATTTCCGCGAAAGATACCATTGCCATAGATACGCTTAGTATTGTACCTGAATCGCTTAACCTGTCTATCCATAAGGGCCAGAAACTGGACAGTGCGCTTTACCGCTTTGAACCCGCTTATGGGCGCATAATTCTCAACAGGGCCGAATTGAACAAACAGGGCTTAAGGGCAGATACGCTGTATTGTTCATACAGGGTATTGCCCATTTTGCTTACCCAAACCCACCTGCATAAAGATGCAAACATCACTCATCCATTACTTTACGGGCAGCAAAAAGGTTATGTGTACCAGGTAAACCCCAATACCGGGGGTACAGACCCGTTTGACCTGGGCACCCTGAACAAGAGCGGCAGCATATCCAGAGGGGTTACTTTTGGTAATACCCAAAACCTGAGTGTTAATTCTAGCCTTAACCTGCAGCTAAACGGCAAACTCAGCAACAATGTAAATGTAATGGTATCGGCTACCGATAATAGCTTACCTATTCAGCCTGAGGGCAACACACAGCAGTTGCAGGATTTCGATAAGGTGTTCATTAAACTATATAATAACAACACATCACTCGTGGCCGGAGACTATGAAGTACAGAGCCCTTCAGGATACTTTCTGAAATATTATAAAAAGGCTGAAGGAGGGCTTTTTACAGATAAGTTTATGGTAAAGCCTAATAAAGACAGCAACAAGGCAGGCTATATGAAAGTAACTGCCGGAGCGGCTATTTCAAAAGGAAAGTTTGCCCGCGATGAAATACAGGCTATTGACGGAAACCTTGGCCCTTACCGCCTTTCGGGAACCGATAATGAAAACTTTATTGTAGTGTTATCGGGCTCTGAAAAAGTGTATTTAGACGGACAGCTTATGCAGCGCGGCCAGGGCAATGATTATATTATTGATTATAATGCCGCGCAGGTAACCTTTACACCTAAGCACCTTATTATGCAAACCACCCGCATTGTGGTAGAATTCCAGTACAGCGACCTTACCTATTTGCGTTCGCTGGTTTTCGGAGGAGTGGAATACCATGATGATAAAGCAAACCTCCACTTTAACATGTATTCGGAACAGGATGCTAAAACGCAACCCTTGCAGCAATCGCTTTCGCAGGACCAGATAAATTTCCTGGGTTCGCTGGGCAATAACATACAAAACGCATTTGCTTCCGGGGCACTCAATACGGCCTATACCCTGGCAGAGGTTGAGTACCGCGAGGTAGATACAACGGTAGGTACGCTTACCGATTCTGTTTTTGTCTATTGTACCGATTCCATTATAGCTATTCCGCATTCTTCGCCCAATCATTTTTCAGTAAGCTTCACACAAGTAGAGCAGGGGCAGGGCGATTATATACAGGTACCTTCAGCTGCCAATGGCAAGGTATTTAAATGGGTAGTGCCTGTAAGCGGTGTGCACCAGGGCAACTTTATACCCCAGGTGTTGCTAATAACGCCAAAAAAGAAACAGATGGTAACCCTTGGGGGGCGATTATAAAATAGCGGCGCACACAACTATTATGGCCGAAGCCGCACTAACGAATAACGATGTAAATACATTTTCAAGCTTTGGTAAAAGCGGCGATGTGGGCTTTGCCGGAACACTGAACTTCCATAATGTGGCCTACCTGCAGGACAGCGCCCTTAGTAAAGGCAATGCCTGGAAAGTAATAACTGATGTGGGGTACGAGGGGGTGCAGAAAAACTTCTCACCCATTGAGCGCTACCGCAGTGTGGAATTTTCGCGCGACTGGAACCGTACCAGCGACAGCATATTTGATGACCAGAACATTCTGAATACTTCATTAGCCATTGGCAATAGAAAAGATATGCTTAGTTATGGTTTCCAGGCTTTTTTAGAAGGGGGCAACTACAATGCCACCCGCCAATCGGCTTTACTTAAAGTTAATGAAGGCAGGCTGAACCTGAACCTTTCCGGCTCACTGCTTAATACGCAGGCCACTACAGATAAAAGCCAGTACTATAAGGAAATGGGAGTTATTTCCTATAGAATATCGAAATGGACAGTGGGAACAGGCGAGGGCACCGAGAATGATATTTTCCGTTCGCGCAGGACAGACAGCATTATTACAACATCGTCTTCCTTGTTTGAGCAGGCCAGTACATTTCAATATATAAAGTGGAATGCCTTTATACGCAGCGCTGATACAAGTAAAGTAAGTTACGGAATTAATTACGAAGAGCGTACAGACTTCGGTGCGCAGAATGACTACATGACGAAATCGCTTTTCTCGCGCAACATATCATTCGATTTCAAGGCGCTTAAAAATCCCAGGAGCCGCTTTAAAGCCAACATAACATATCATATACTCGATGTGGCCGACAGTACTATTGCGCAGGGGCAGCAACCTGTAAACGCATTGGTGGGGCAAATGCAATATGATTTGAACGCCGCGCACGGACTCATTTTCAGCAGCACCTATTACCAGGCGGGTTCGGGCCTGCAGCCCAAAGAAAGTTATGTATATGTGCAGGTAGCACAAGGGCAGGGCAACTATGCATGGACCGATTTTAACCACGACGGTGTGCAGGAGCTGAATGAATTTTATGTTTCGCCTTTCCAGGACCAGAACGATTACATAAGAGTATACACCCCTACCAACCAGTTTATTAAAACATATACCAGCGGTATTACCGAAACATTCAGTATTCGCCCTTCGGCAGTATGGAATAACAAGGGCGGCATCCGCTCATTTATTTCCCGTTTCTCAGAACAACTGGCTTACCACGTCGACCGAAAAACAACTTCAACCGACCCACTGTCGGCATACAATCCGTTTTTAAACCAGCCGGGCGATACCAATGTGGTTGGGCTTAATACATCGCTTCGCAACACCATTTTTTTTAACCAGCTTAACCCGAAATTCGGGGCCGATTACAGTTACAGCGATGCCATAAACAAAACCGTGTTGCAGGAAACCGGCACCCAGGCTAGGGAAAACAGGTATAATGAACTGCATGGCCGTTATAACCTTTCCACCAAATGGATGCTTGAAGCCGATGGCAAAGCGGGGAACGATATAAGCAATTCGGGCTATTTTGCCAGCAGTAATTTCAATGTTCAATACAGTTCCATTCAACCCAAACTAAGTTACCAGCCCAGCACAACTTTCAGGGTATCGGTTTTCTATACATACGTCACCAAATTAAATATCGATTCAGGTGGAGGAAGCTCAATACAACAAACCTATGGCAGCGAACTGCGCTACAATGTGCTGAACAAAGGCAGCCTGCTGGCCAACTTTAATTTTGTGCTTATCAGCTTCGATGGTGAAGCAAGCAGCCCGCTGGGGTTTGAAGTATTGCAGGGTCTTAACGTAGGCAATAACTATACATGGGGGCTTACCTACCAGTTTAATATTTCGCAAAACATACAGATGAACTTATCATACACAGGCCGCTCCACTCCCGGGTCCGATGTGGTGAATACAGGCACCATGCAGGTAAGAGCGTTTTTCTGAGAATCGTGAAATATCAGAATTTATAACCAACAAAGCTTTCTGTATTCTGCATGGAAGGCAGGTTATAGTTAGAAAAGCCAATGTAGGAATCCAGGGAAAAGGAAAGTCTCAGCTTGTTATTCCATAACCTTGCCCCCAAAATAATACTATATGCATTTTGTTGCTGAAAGACGCAATAAGGCAAATCATAGAAATCGAGTGGGAAAAAACCAAAGTAAGCTGATAAACCAACAAAAAGATGTTTTTTTATGTACCCTACAAGAGCAATATTTGTTAACGTACCTAAGGTGGAATAATTGCACCACACCATTCCGTCTATTGTAAATTCATCATTGAGCATACTATATCCGGCTGTAATGTTATAATTCAATCCATTATAGCTTGGAATATTGAAGGGGTAAACGATGTAGAGATATTGAGGGTGAGTTAAATGTGCTAATGAGAAACCAACATAGGCAGTTTTATAAACATATGAAACACCTGCATCAATATCTCTCTTTGATATTTCAGGTAAAGTAAACACGCCCCCCGCATCATTGGTATATGTCATTTGATAACTTACTAACCCTGCATCAATACCCATAGACAGCCCGCCTACAGGGTTGTATCTGTAGCAAATTTTTCCGGCAGATTCATAATAAGTCAGATTGCTACGATAAAGTATCGGCCCCTGGTTATAGTTATTATAATTCCCGATTATGCCAATAGAGCTCTTTAATTTTGGAAACTGCATTTGATAAGAGCCAAGTAAATAGTTTATGGTCGGTAAATTGGTTTTGTTCTTCCACTGTAAAGAAAGTTCTTTATCCACATCGCTATCTTTTGCAGTAAAAGCAGGATTAATGAGCATTTTATTGAAAATCTCCTGAGTAAAGTTGGGCTGGGAATAAACATTACAAGTTACTGATAGCAGTATAATTGGAGCAATAATCTTTCTCATTAGTGGAAGAGATGGTTTTATTTCTATTTACGCACAAAAATTAAAAAGGTTATGTTTTGTAAGTTTAAAGATAGGCCGATTGAACATATTTATCATTTATTGAATAATAAAAAATAAAATTCCCGTTGTTTATTAAACAGTAAAATACCAATCCGCAGTAAACCTTAATTTCGTAAATAAGTCTTATAATAAGAGAAAGTCTCTAAAAAGTTGTAGATTTGACCAAGATATAGAGTAACAGAGCATGTTTGCAAAGGATTTAATAAGTACAGAGATACCCCCACTGAAGGTTAGCGACGAAGCCAAGAAGGCCCTCGACTGGATGGATGAATTTAAGGTGTCGCACCTGCCGGTGATAGATAAAACCCATTATGTGGGCCTCGTCTCAGACACTGAAATACTTGACCATGTATTGCCTACTGAGCACTTAAGCAGGATAAAAGGTTCATTAAGTAAACCCTTTGTTTTTGAGAACCAGCACGCATACGAAGTTTTGAAAATGTATGCCCTGCTGAAGATTTCGGTTATACCCATAATAGACGCCAAAGAAAATTATGTGGGCGCTGTTACCATGCAAAAAATGCTCGACTATTTTTCGAATATTACCGCCTCTCAGGAACCCGGTAGTTTAATTGTTCTTGAACTGCACCAGCACGATTATTCCTTATCGCAGATTGCGCAGATTGCCGAAAGCAACGGCGCCAAGATATTGAGCCTGTTCCTTTCCCCACGCCCCGATTCTACCGAACTTGATGTAACCATAAAACTGAATGTAATGGATGTTTCAGCTGTGCTGCAAACATTCGTAAGGTTTGGCTATGTAGTAAAAGCTACCTTCTCGCAAAACGCAGGCGTAACCGGTTTGAAAGACCGTTACGATGCGCTGATGCATTACCTCAACATTTAGGCAATGAGTTTTTGCCCCCGACATTTTTTTTCTTTTCTTTTTTTTTCACTTGCCTTCATTCCTGTATCGGGGCAGCAAAAGGATACCACTTCCGGGAAAAGTTTTGTGGTGTACGATATTTTTGTTGACGGCAACCGTAAAACAAAAACGTCTATTATTAAACGGGAACTGAACTTTCAGAAAGGAGACACCATAAATATGCGCAACTGGGCAACAATGGCAGAGCGTTCGCGCGAAAACCTGATGAACACCTCGCTGTTTAATTTTGTAACTATTGATACTGTTCATCTTTCAACAGGGCAAACAGCTGTAACTATAAGTGTTGTAGAACGTTGGTATATATGGCCTGTGCCTATCTTCCAGGTGGAAGAAAGAAACTTTAATGTGTGGTGGAACCAGGACGACCGCAGCCTTGCCAAAACAGACTATGGTTTCTATGTCAATGATAATAATACACTGGGACTGCGGCAAGTATTTAACATTAAGGTGCAGCTTGGCTTTACTCAACAATATGGCATTGGCTACAATATTCCATACATAACAAAAAAGCAGACCAGCGGTTTGCAGTTTTCCCTTACCGAATCGCTGAATCATGAAATACCTTACACTTCTGTAGGTGGTATTCTTACTTTCCTGAACACCAACGATGTGCAGTTACAGCGTCAATATGTGGGTACGCTCGATTATACGTACAGGCAGGGTTTGTACGACACCCACTACCTTGAAGTGAATTACCACTACTGTGCAATAGAAGATACTATTTTAAAACTGACTACCGACTACCTGCCCAATAATAAACTAACCGCCGGCTTTTTCGGCCTTCGGTATTATTTCCGCCGCGACTTGAGGGACAATCATGCCTACCCATTAAACGGGTATTATTTCGATTTCGGGGTGAACGATTGGGGCATGAACGTATTGAACAGCCAGTTCAATTTATTTGACGCACAAGGTTCCCTGCATATGTATTTTCCTATGGGCAAAAAGTTTTTTTACTCTGTTGAGGTTGAAGGAAAAGCATCGGCTAACGGAACTCAACCCTATTACCTGCAGCGCGGAATGGGCTATTCAAATGATTATGTAAGGGGATATGAAGACTACGTTATTGACGGTAACGATTATGTGGCTTTTAAAAACGAAGTGAAGTTCAAATTGATTAATGTACCAATACAAAACCTGCCGTTGTTTGGCATTACACAATTCAGCAAGGCATACTATGCTTTTTACCTTACAGTATTTTCTGACTGGGGCTATGTAGGCTCACCCGACCCATACGTAACAAACAACTTTTTAGCCAATAAGGCTATGTGGGGCAATGGTGTTGGCCTCGACCTTGTTACGTACTACGACCTTGTCTGGAGGTTTGAATACTCATACAACCAATTAGGACAAGGCGGTTTCTTCCTGCATTTTGAGGCGGATATGTAGCTACCTCTCCCTCAATCCCTCTCCTTGTGCAAGGAGAGGGAAGGAATCCCGACATAAAAAGTCGGGAGGAAGGGTGAGGTAATGGCTCAATAAATCTCTTACCTTCGTTGGAATGTTAAACGTGAGTTATAAAATGGATGCACCCATAGCTATCAGGAAGTTTATCCTTTTTTCTCTATTTGTTCTTACTTCTCATTTTTCCTTCGCCCAGAAAAATTACACCCAATATGTCAATCCGTTTATTGGTACGGGCGGGCATGCGCATACATTTCCCGGCGCATGTTACCCTTTTGGAATGATGCAGCTAAGCCCTGATACTCGCGTTGACGGCTGGGATGGCTGTTCGGGATATTATTATGCCGATACTATTATTTATGGGTTCTCGCACACACACTTAAGCGGCACAGGCTGCTCCGATTACGGCGATATTTTAATTATGCCGCTGTCAAAAGTTCCTGTTGGCAACCATGGCATACCTGCAACTATTGGTGATTTCTCTTCCCCATTCTCGCATAAAGATGAAACTGCTACTGCAGGATATTATTCAGTTAAGCTGAAAAACGGAGATATAAAAGTCGATTTAACAGTGGGGCAATATGCGGGAATACACCGATATGTTTTTACTAAAGATGATAACTGCCGGATAATTGTCGACCTGAAGCACCGCGACCAGGTGCTTAGTTCTGAATTGAAATGGGTGAGCGATACAGAAGTATGCGGCTACCGTGAATCGCGGGCATGGGCAAAGGACCAATGGATATATTTCGATATACGTTTTTCAAAGCCTGTAATCAACAAACAGCTTTTCAGGAACGATACTGCAGTGAATTTTATAAGCGATGTGAAATCAAAGAATACCAAAATGTTATTTGGTTTTAAGCATTCCGATACGATACTGGTGAAGGTTGGCATTTCGGGTGTGAGTACTGAGAATGCAAAAGAGAATTTAGTACACGATATACCAGGCTGGGATTTTAATGGCACCCTGAAGAAAACTCAAAAAGCATGGAACGATTATTTGAAAAAGATTGAAGTATCATCGAAAGATAAAGACCTGCTCACTATATTTTATACTGCACTTTACCATACTGCAATTCACCCCAGTTTATATACCGATGTAAACGGTGAATACCGCGGGCGAGACAATAAAACTCACACCGCAAGCGGGTTTAATATGTATACTATATTTTCATTATGGGATACATACAGGGCGTTGCACCCATTGTATACTATTATCGATTCAAGTAAAGATCGCCAATTTATTTTAACCTTTTTAAAACAATATGAGCAAGGCGGAATGTTACCGGTGTGGGAACTTTCTGCCAATGAAACCAATTGCATGATTGCTTATCACAGCGTATCGGTTATTTACGATGCTTACCAGAAAGGCATTAGAGGATTTGATGCTAACGAGGCATTGCAAGCCATGGAACACAGTGCAGATGCCAATGTACGCGGATTACCTGCGTTGCGCGAATATGGATATATACCGGCGGACAAAAGCAGTGAATCGGTTTCACAAACATTGGAATGCGGGTATGATGATTGGTGCGTGGCGCAAATGGCAGATGCATTAGGGAAAAAAGATGATTATAAGAAATACATTCAACTGGCGCAAGGCTACATGGATGTATTTAACCCCAATAACGGCTTTATGCAGGGCCGCGAAAATGGAAGATTCTTTGTGCCATTTGACCCAAGGGAGGTGAACTTTAATTATACTGAAGCCAATGCATGGCAGTATAGTTTTTATGTGCCTCAGGATATGAATGGGTTTATTGCATTACATGGAGGAAAGGAAAATCTTGCGCGTAAGCTTGATACTATGTTTACCACCACATCGGTTATGACGGGCAGGCAGCAACCCGACATTACAGGAATGATTGGACAATATGCGCAGGGCAATGAGCCCAGCCATCATATAGCATACTTATATGATTTTGTAGGCCAGCCATGGAAAACGGCCGAATACGTTCATAAGATTGAAAAATTTTATACCAATACGCCCGATGGTATTTGCGGCAATGACGATTGCGGGGCGCTATCGGCTTGGTATGTAATGAGCGCTATGGGTATTTACCAGGTTTGCCCGGGTGATGAGCAATTTGAACTTACTACTCCCCTTTTCGATACGGTGAAGATACATTTAGAAAATGGCAAAACTTTTACAATTACTGCCTATGATTGGGAACACAGTTCGGGTGATATTGAATCTGCAACATTGAATGGAAGTGATTACAAAAACAGTTTCTTGCGGTATACTGATTTAATGAATGGTGGCACACTGAGTTATAAGTTCACATTAACCAATCTTTTATCGGATTGGGGAACAGCAGGCAATGTGCCCCGTACCTATATTCTTGAAGGAGATAGAACCTGGCCTCAGCCATATTTTGAATATGATAATGCGACTTTTACGGATTCAATGAAGGTAACTATTAGAGGGGGTAGAATGAATTCTGCAAATTGTATCATTATAGATTCTTTTGGAGTTGGTAATTTCTTAAAACCAGCACTTCCATCAAGACCAAATCGTTACCCGCATTACTCACTATTAAAAACTAAGGACTCTCTCACCGAATTTTATATCAAGGCCACGGATAGTCTATATTGTATTACTTATTTAAAATCATTATCCCAAATAAACTTCACCAAAATCCCTAGAGGAAGAAAAATAAAAGTGTTATCGAAGCCTAACTCGCAATATACAGCAGGTGGGCCGGGAGCGCTGATAGATTACCAGCATGGTAGTGCCGATTTCAGGCTGGGTGCATGGCAGGGTTACCAATACCAGGATTTTGAAGCTGTAGTTGATTTGGGCAAAATAGAAACCGTGCATGAAGTAGGTGCAGAGTTTTTAGAGGATGCCATGAGTTGGATATTTATGCCAACCTACGTCGACTTCTCCGTTTCTACAGACAGTATTCACTTCACTCCTGTAACCCATGTAGATAATACCCTGCCCGATACAACCCTTGTCCCCACTATAGAAACACTGGGTAAAAAAATACCCGAACAGAAAGTGCGTTATGTAAAAGTCTTTGCCAAAAATTACGGCAAACTGCCTAAGTGGCATCTCGGTTACGGAGACGATGCTTTTATTTTTATTGATGAAATTGAAATCAAATAGTTAGTATTAAGTACAAAGTATTAGGTATTAAGAAAAGAAAATGGAACGCTGATGGCGCAGATTTAGTAAGATGGTTTTTGATGTCAATAAAAATCTTATAGAATCATAAATAATCAGCGGTATCTGCGTTCTATTACAATAGGATGTTATCTATCAACCTCACCTTGCCATCGAACACGGCTATGCAAGCAACAGCCTGCGCATTGCGTTTACCATCGAATGGTTGCAACGTATCAGAATACGATATTTCAAAGTAATCGAGTTTCATATAACCATCTTTAACAAACTCATTTTGTACAAAGTCTTTAATATCTGCAACAGAACTTTTGCCCCACATTTCTTTTACCTTGAAAAGTGTTTGTGAAATAAGCACAGCGCGTTTTCTTTCATCGGGTGAAAGCAGCCTGTTGCGTGAACTCATGGCCAGCCCGTCGGGTTCACGCACAATGGGGCAGCCGATTATATTAATAGGTATTACATGCTTTGCTATAAAGTGTTTTACAATTGCCAGTTGCTGAAAATCTTTTTGTCCGAAATAAGCGTTAATAGGTTTCACAGCCAGTAATAACTTATTTACCACAGTTATCATGCCTGCAAAATGGCCGGGGCGCGATGCACCTTCCATTACTTTATCCAGCATGCCGAAATCTTCGTTCAATGTTGTAAAATCACCCTTGGGGTACATTACTTCAACCGTAGGTAAAAACAATACATCGCATCCTGCTGCTTCCAGCATCTGTTTATCTTCTTCTACTGGGCGGGGATAACGTTTTAAATCGGCAGGGTCGTTAAACTGTGTGGGGTTTACAAAAATGCTGCACACTACTACTTCATTCTCTGCCTTGGCCTGTTTAATAAGGGATATATGTCCTTCATGCAAAGCGCCCATAGTTGGCACAAAGCCAACATTCTGCTGCTTTTGCCTGTATGGGTCAAGTATTTTATCGAGTTCCGGGATTGTCTGCGCTACCT
>Ga0206802_1140_pt1 | contig 17195 bp, 17 predicted proteins | sample Alteio_BWOrgCont_63_FD_152902 | JGI IMG/M metagenome (GOLD analysis project Ga0206802, IMG submission 152902) | Enriched cells from forest soil in Barre Woods Harvard Forest LTER site, Petersham, Massachusetts, United States -... | ecosystem: Environmental > Terrestrial > Soil > Temperate forest >... | reverse complement strand
GGCCCTGCTATCAAGGCTCGATTGACGGCAAGTTTTCTTGGCATAGAGCATAAATGGCAGCTTGTCAATCTACGCGAAGGCGAACACAAAAAAGAATGGTTTTTAAAGATCAATCCGGTGGGCAAAGTCCCCGCCATGGACGACGATGGTTTTTATTTATTTGAAAGCAACGCCATCTGTAAATACCTTTGCGACAAACACAATTCACCGCTGTCCCCCAAAGATGTTAAAAAGCGCGCCATCATCGAGCAATGGGTTGATTATGTGTCGTTTCATATCGGGGCCAATTTTATACCTGTTGTTTATAACCGTCTTTTTGCGCCGCTTAGAGGAATGCCTGTCAATGAGAAAGCCATTACTGACGGGCTTGAATTTCTTAAACAGTATTTCCCGATCATCGAAAAACAATTGACCCAACATAAGTATATTGCCAGCCAGGAGATTTCCGTGGCGGACATTATTTTGCTGGCAATTTTAGAGCCGGCGGAGATGGCCCAAGTGGAGCTAAGCGCGTATCCTAAATTAACCGCCTGGCGCGCTGAATTAAAGAAACAGTCCTTCTACACGAGCTGCTATAAGGAATACGGGGAAATGCTAAAAGCGCCGGCTGTAAAATGAAAGTAGCTCTTTTACAGTATTGCGCCTCCCAGGATAAGGCGGCCAATCTATCCTTGTCCTTGAGGATGTCCCAGGAGGCATTGGCAAAGAATGCTAAATTTATACTTTTGCCAGAGGTTTTTAATTTCCGTGGTGACGCGAGAAACAAAGAATCATTTGCAAGCGGGGCAGAGAATATACCAGGGCCCTCGAGCATTGCCTTTGCGGCACTCGCTAAAAAACACAAAGCTTCATTCTTATTGGGCTCTATTATAGAGAAGGCGACCCAAACCCGCTCGTATAACACCTCAATCTTTATTGATCCCCGCGGAGAAATCACTGCTAAATACCGCAAAATTCATTTATTCAATGCCTGTATCGGTGATAAGATAATAAAAGAATCGGATTGCTTCAAAGCGGGCCGCCGGCTGGCAACGGTCAAAATAGGGGAATTCAGGGCGGGGTTTTCTATTTGTTACGACCTGCGTTTTCCGGATCTTTATCAGAATTATGCCCGACGTGGCGTGGAGATTTTGACAATACCGTCGTGCTTTACGAAGAAAACAGGAGAAGCTCATTGGGAGACATTGCTGCGCGCCCGGGCGATCGAAAATTTGTCCTATGTCTTAGCACCTAATCAAGTGGGCATGGACAATCGGGGCATGCAAGCCTACGGACACAGCATGATCATATCTCCGTGGGGAGAGATCATCGCCCGTGGGGGCGGGGCGTCCCAAGAAATTATTTTTGGAGAGATCAATATTCAAGAAGTAAGAAAAGCAAGGGCAGTCTTGCCGGGGATTATAAAATAAGATTAATGGTTCCCTCCCCCTTGTGGGGAGGGTTAGGGAGGGGCATCATGGCTAAACGGATAAAGGTCGCGGTTACGGGTGCTGCAGGTCAGATCGGGTATGCGTTATTGTTCCGCATTGCCGCCGGAGAAATGTTTGGGGAGGACACGGAAGTTGATTTAAGTTTACTAGAGTTAGAAAAAGCATTGCCTGCCTTGGCAGGTGTCGTCATGGAATTGGATGATTGCGCCTTTCCTTTGCTGCGTTCAGTGTCTATATCAGCGGACACTAAGGTCGCTTTTAACGGCATCGATTGGGCTCTACTCGTCGGTAGCGTGCCTCGCAAAGAAGGCATGGAACGCGGGGATCTTTTGAAAATTAATGGCGGCGTTTTTACGGTGCAAGGCCAGGCATTGTCTGATAATGCCAAGCCAGGCTGCAAGGTGTTGGTTGTTGGAAATCCCTGCAACACCAATGCTTTTATCGCCAAGAGTGTTTGCAAGAATATTCGGCCCGAGAATTTCTTTGCCATGACCATGCTCGACGAGAATAGGGCGCTGACACAGCTGGCCCAAAAGGCCGGAGTGGCCGTGGAACAGGTCAAGAATGTGGCGATCTGGGGGAATCATTCGGCCACGCAATATCCGGACTTTTATAACGCAACCATCAACTCCCGGCCCGTCACAGAAATAATCAAAGATGAGGCGTGGTTAAAGGGATCGTTTATTGAAACCGTGCAAAAACGGGGTGCCGCCATCATCAAGGCCCGTGGCTTATCGTCCGCGGCTTCGGCCGCTAACGCGGTGATTGATACGGTGCGCAATATCACAACCCCGACGCCTGCGGGTGAGTTTTTTTCAGCGGCCGTTTCTTCAGATGGCAGCTATGGGGTTGAGGCAGGGATCATGTTCGGTTTTCCCCTGCGTTCTGATGGCCAAAAGTGCACCATCGTGCAGGGCCTGAAACACAATGAATTTGCCCAGGCCAAGATCAAAGCCACCTTAGATGAACTATTAGGGGAAAAAGAGGCGGTCGCATCTTTAGTCAACCTTACGGGTTCAAAGGCATAGGGAATATTTAATATGATTTTTTATTGACCCTAGATAAATATTAATATATCATTTTATTTGTTGCTAGAAAATAAGTTACGAGAAAATAGTCAAAAATTCTTAAAAAATTTAGGCCGCTGACTTGCATTTTAGCAAAAAAGCAGCTATACTTAATAGATTTTATTTTTCCAGGAGGTATTTGCATGAGAAAGCCCGGAGCAACAACATACGGGATTTTGTGTTTAACTTTGGGGATTGCCTTTTTGACAGGCTGTGATCTATTGGGACTAGGCCCTAAGAAACAAGACAATTCCCAAAAACAGCCTGAGGCCACAGCAGTGCCCGCGGCGCCGGTTTCTCCGGTCCCGGCAGATGCCACTGGCCCCTTGCCCGCGGATGCCTTAGTGCGCATAGGCGACTGGACGCTGACAGCAAGTGATTTTAATAATCGACTCACCCTTCTCAAACAGCAGCTCCCTGATTTTAAAGAAAATGACCCTAGTTCCAAAAATGCCGTATTAGAGGAACTCATCCGTCAGCAGCTCTTGGTTAAAGAAGCACAAGATTCTGATATCGGTAATACTAAGGAAATCAAAGACGCTGTTGAAGATTTTCGCAAGACAATGTTAGTCCAGGAAATGGCCAGCCGGCTGACTAAGGATGTTATTGCCACCGAAGATGATGCCCTCAAATATTATGAGGACAATAAAGATAAATTTACTGAACCGATCACATGGAAGGTCAGCCAGATCGTCGTAGGCGATGAGGCCACCGCCAAGAGCGTTTTAGTGCAAGTTTTACAAGGCGGTGATTTTGCCCAGATTGCTCAGGCCCAGTCCAAGGCCGCGAACGCCGCTGAAGGCGGGAAATTAAAGCCGTTTATTACCGGGAAGGCGCCATTTGAGGCCATGCAAACAGCCATTTCCAATCTGGATGAAGGGGGCGTCAGCGCTGTATTTAAAGGACCGGAAGGAAGCTACTATATTGTCAAAGTTAATTCTAAGACAGGCGGCATGACCAAGGCTTTTGCTGACGTTAAAAAAGATTTGATTTACGGATTGACGATGCAAAAACAACAAGCAGTTATTTTAAATCACCTTAGAGAATTAGCTGAAAAAAATAAACCTGAGTACAATAAAGAACTCATTGATCAGGTCGTTGGAAAATAATAGGAGGGAAAGTGCCCTTAGAAAATAGAAAACAAATCTTGATTATAGCCGGTGCTGTGGTTGCGGGAATAATTGCTGTGGTATTGACCAGCAATTATGTCAAAAACAGCATTGAGGACAAGACCGCTGCTTTGGCAGAAAAATACGATGCCCAGCAAAAAGAAATGGCCGCTCAACTCCAGCAGAGAAGCGACCAGCAAATGGCGGCTTTAGCCCAGGAATTACAGCGCACCAAGGACCAAGAAGCGGCAGATATGCAAAAGCAAATGGCAGCTCTGCAGGCATCTCAACAAGCAGCCCAACAAGCGGCCCAGCAAGCGCAGATGGCAGCCCAGCAAGTTAAAAAAGTCCGCAAACCGTCATTGGCCTTGAAAACACCGGTAGGCAAGCGCGCGGTGACAGTAAAGATTGACTCACTGGCAGCAGTCGGGGGCTTGCTTAATGCCGGAGATTTTGTGGATGTGATCGCTGAGCTTAATGTTCCGGCCCAGGACACGGATAAGAAAACCGTGACAGCCATGATTTTTCAGGGCTTGCAGGTTTTGGCCGTTAATACTAATGAAGATGACCCAGGTGCCTATGATGATCAGCAGGCGGCGACCGATTTAAAAATTACCGTTGCAGTTGACCCGCAAGAAGCAGGACTTTTAGCTTTTGCCAATAAAAATGGGAACCTGGAATTAGCCCTGCGTTCTCCCGATGACACTGAGCACCGGATGGTGAAAGCAAACACGTGGAAAACATTGGCGGAATATGTAATGAAGAACCAGGGCTTGGATATTCAAGATCCTGATGGTGAGAATCAAAATAGGCCCGTGGAAAACAGACCAAGCATCCAGATTTTTAGAGGTGGCAAGGAGCTCTAATTGATGAAACCAGTCTTTTTAAAGAAAATTTTTAATGTCGCGTTAGGACTAATTTTATTTACAGCCTACATCCCTCCTTTGTCCGCCGACGAAAACGCGGCCGATAAAAGTGATGTTATTGACATGGTCACAGGGGACATTGAAGCGGTTACGACCAACAATTTGAGCCGTGTTTCCGTGACCAATCCGGATGTAGCGGACATAGCGGATGCCCAAAGCGATAAAGTTTCAATTTTAGCCAAGAAAGCAGGAGAGACTGTTTTATTTTTATGGGACGCAGGCGGCAAGCGCAGCGTTAAGGTGCGCGTGGTCAATGAAGACTTGGCCGTCGTCAAGGCGCGGGTAGGAAAGGTTTTAGAAGAAGCTAATATTACGGGTGTGACCTTGGAAGAAAATTTGGATGAAGGCAAGGTGGTCGTTTCAGGGACTTTGTCCAAAGAGGACAAGAACCGGCTATCGGATATCCTAGACCCGTACAGTGACAATTTGTTAAATTTAGTCAAGCTGGAAAACAATGAAGATTTAATTGAGGTAGACATGCAGGTGGTGGAAATCAGCACCACCCTGGAAAAAGAATTAGGGATCGAATGGGGAGCGGCAACGACGGGTACGGGAGCAAACGCCGGCGGTGCTGGGGGGGATTCCAACACCAACTCCGGTTCAGTGCTGCTTAATTACAATGAAACACTTCCTTCATTTAACGGCAAGATAGGCGATTTTTTTAAGATAGGAAATTTTCGGCGCACAACTCCTTTGGAAGCGACTGTTAATGCCTTGCTTTCAGAAGGTAAGGCAAGGCTCATTTCCAAGCCCCGTTTGGTGGTTGTCAGCGGCAAGCAGGCCAGTTTCCTGGTGGGCGGGGAAATACCTATTAATACCACGACCTCGAACACCACCGGAAGCACCTTGACCCAAAACACGACCTACTCGCAATACGGCGTCAATATGACGGTGACACCCACGATCCGTGAAGGTAAAATTGACATCGTCCTCAATGTCGATATCAGGGACGTGGATAATTCATCAGATGGCCTTTCATCAGCCGGGAATGTTGCTTTTATCACACGCACAGCCTCGACAAATTTATTGATGGACAATAAGCAGACCATTGCTTTGGCGGGGTTGATTAAATATTCCGACAGCGTGACCTTGACCAAGGTCCCTTTTTTGGGGAACATTCCTATTTTGGGGGCTTTATTTAGAAACCGATCCGAGCCTGCGGATTCCAATACGGAAATGGTGATCATCTTGACCCCGACGGTCCTCACGGACAAGAAATTCGCGGACAGTCAAGTGGTCATGCCCACACCATCAGAGCGTGACTCATATAAGGAATTTGATGCGAAGTATGAACATGAGCCCCTGCCGTCCTGGCCGGCCACTAAAATGGTTGCTGCGGTCCAGCAAGACCAGCAAGACGTTCCCCAGGGCCCAACAGACCTTGGAGCCATGACAGCTTACGCGCGGATGGTTCAAGTGAAAATCTCAAAGGCGATCATCTATCCTCAGCAAGCAGCAGGGGGCATTTCGATGGCAGGCACTGTTAAATTGAGATTGCATATACTTAAAGACGGGTCTTTGAATTCAGAAGAAATCACAGAGTCTTCAGGGAATAATATCCTAGACCAGGATGCTTTACATGCCGCTAAAACAGCCGCTCCTTTTGACGCTTTTTCGACGGGAATTGACCAGCAAGATCTAGTTTTTACGGTCCCCATCGTTTATAACAAGCTCATTTCTCAGGGCCAGGCCCCCGCGGAGAAAGTCATTGCGTCGTACTAAATCTCCAGTGTCGTTGCGAGCCCTGCTTTTTAGGGCGTGGCAATCTTCTTCAGTACTTTTTTTCTGCTTGATTTTAATCACCCCCACCTTGGGTCGAGCGGATTCCCCGACAGAAAACCAAAGCGACGATAAGACCCAGGCGGTCAATCGTCAATTAAATGAAGTAGAAGAAGAATTCCCCAATATCCAACCGGATGCGCAGAAAGAGTTTCCCAATGTACAGCCAGACACCCCGAAAGTGTTTTCCAACACCCAGTCAGATGCGCCTAAAGTATTTTCCAATAGGCCGCAGCCTGAAAGTCCGAGTGCAGGGGGAATGCTTAAGGATATATTGACTCCGGGGCTACCAATAACAAAAACCCCTAATAGCCCCAAGGCCCCTTCGGATGTAATAACACGGGTGAACAGCGTCGATTTAGGATCGGAAATTTTCTATTATCGCTATGAAGAGCCAAGTCCGGTGGGGATTAAGAACCAGGGCCCCATGTACGGATTTTACGCCAACTACGCGTATCGTCCCGCTGCCCCCAATTTTTTTAATAATTTTCTGACCAATGTTTATTTCTTGCAAGCGCGCTACGCGAGCAGCCGTGTTTTGGAATATAGCGGGGATGGGACGATCAAAAACAAGCATGATGAGGCGGATGAGTTTCGCGGGCTAATCGGCAAAGACTATTATTTAGGGACAGATTCAATGGTGACCCCCTATTTTGGCTTTGGGTACCGTTATTTGATTGATCACGGCAATGGAGAGACTAATGGCTTGGGCCAATATTCCTATGACCGAAAATCACATTATTACTATCTTCCCTTAGGGGTGGATGTGGTGATAAATTTACCGGATAACTGGGAGGTTGATCCCAATGTCGAGTATGATATTCTTCTTTCGGGCTATCAAAAGAGTTTCTTTAGCGACGGAGATCAGTTTACAGGTTTTAATAATCCTGATGTCGTGGATCATCAGGACCATGGGTTTGGAGTACGAGGCTCTGTCAAATTTTTAAAGAGGGGACCAATGGTGGATTTCTACGTGGAGCCTTATGTCCGCTTCTGGAATATCGACCAGTCTAAGACAGAAGCAGCGGTGGTTGATGGGTCATTGGGCGGTTGGGTGGAACCTAAGAACAATACGCTTGAGATCGGCTCCAAATTCGGCATTCAGTTTTAGACGCAACAATATTTCTTTCCCGCAGCCATAAATCCAAATCATTGGCGACAAAATTAAAAAGTATGGTAAAATAAAAAACTTATGAACACTAAAGTCATTACGATATTCAGCAATAAAGGCGGGGTTGGCAAAACATTTATCGCGGTCAACATTGCCTGTGCCTTGGCCTTGAAGGGCAGGCAGGTGCTGCTTGTGGATTTGAATTTGCAGGCCAGCCAGGACATGTCACGCATGCTTAACTTGCCCTCGACACATTGCCTTGTCGATGTTTTAGCCGACATGGAATTGCCCGACGTGGTAAGAAAGAATGTTGCCGTGCATACCAGCGGACTTCATTTTCTACCAGGTACCAGGTCCCCGCAACAAATGGGACACATCACCGAAGACAATCTACGTTTGTTTTTTAAGAAAGTAGCCGGCCAGTATGAATATATTATTATTGATGGAGGCAGCACCTTTAGTGAGATTTTCGTCAGCATACTAGATTCTTCCAATCTGATTTTATTGGTGGGCACACCTGATATCCTGGCCGTGTATCAGGTAAAAACAAGTTTAGAAATTCTCCAGAGCCTGCATTTCCCTTTAAAAATGGTGCGCTTGATTTTAAACCGGGCTGAAAGCCGTGGAGGCGTCGCCTGGCAGGAAGTCAAAAATGCTTTGGCCTGTGAAGTTTTTTCTTTAATCCCGTCGGACGGAAAGACGGTGGGACTCGCTTTAAATATGGGGGTGCCCTGTGTCATCGACAGTCCTAAAGCAAAAGTATCCGAGGCTTTTTTTGAGATCGCGAATAGTTTGAATGATGAAAGCATTTACGTGCAGGCCAGCGACGTTGTCAGGGTGCGAAACAACGAGGACGCTTCTAAAAAAAGCAACGCGTTCTGGGAAAAGTTCGGCATCACGCCCAATATGGGCCCTGGCTTGATGGATTTTAAGAAAGAAGAAGACGAAGTCATCAAAGTAAAGCGGGCCGTGCATCATCTTTTAGTTGAGCGCATGAATTTACAAAAGATGTCGCAGGAAGTTTTAAGCGACCCTGCCCAGGCCGCCAATCTGCGCAAAGCCGCGGAAAAAGTGGTCACAGAACTTTTGGCGGAAACATCCGGAACATTTCTTTCCAGCCATGAGGAGCGCGCCAGGCTCGTCAGGGACATTGTCAATGAAGCTTTGGGGCTGGGTCCCCTGGAAGATTTACTCGCGGACGATACGGTCACGGATATTATGGTCAACAATAAAGATGAAATTTTCGTGGAAAAAAACGGTAAGATCCTTTTGACCAATAAAAGATTTATCTCCAATGATCAGGTCCGTGCCACCATTGACCGCATCATTGCTCCGTTAGGCCGGCGTGTCGATGAGTCGACTCCCATGGTTGACGCGCGTCTTCCCGACGGGTCGCGTATCAACGCGATCATACCGCCGTTGTCCCTTAAGGGTCCTATGATCACGGTGCGCAAATTTTCCCAGGACCGCTATACGGTGGAAGACTTACTTACCCGTTTTAAAAGCATGTCGCAGCCCATGGCTGATTTTTTAAATGCCTGTGTCCTGGGGCGCAAAAATATGATTGTTTCCGGAGGTACGGGTGCCGGGAAAACAACACTGCTGAATATCATTTCCCAATTCATCCCGGACAATGAGCGCATCATCACCATTGAGGACGCGGCGGAATTGCGGTTGGTTAAAACGCATTGGGCCCGTCTGGAGAGCCGTCCGCCTAATATTGAAGGCCGAGGTAAGGTGACGATCAGGGACCTATTTGTCAATACCCTGCGTATGCGCCCGGACCGCATCATCATCGGCGAGTGCCGCGGGCCGGAGGTTTTAGACATGCTGCAGGCGATGAATACCGGCCACGACGGATCCCTGACCACCCTGCACGCCAACACGACACGGGACACCCTTTCGCGCATGTCATCCATGGTTTTGCTTTCGGGCATTGAGCTGCCCTTGCGCGCCATTTATGAAATGGCAGCCTCGGCGATCAATATTATTGTCCAGATCAACCGTTTTTCCGACGGGACACGCAAGATCACCGCGATTTCAGAGCTTACCGGTAAGATGGTCGACAGCCTCCCAGAGATCAAAGACGTGTTCACCTTTGTCCAAAAAGGCGTGAATGAAGAAGGGCATATCTTAGGAGAGTACGTGGCCACAGGGTATGTCCCCAAGTGCTTTGATGATTTGACTAATCGTGGGATAGCTCTTAGCAAAACCGTTTTTGAAACCCACACGAATGATCCAGAACCTCACCAGTAACAGTGTCATTGCTTCCCGTGTTCAAATGGCCCAGGATCCCTGGGGCAGGATGAAAGGATTGCTTGGGGCTAAAGATTTTCCTCAAGGCGAGGCATTGATCATAACGCAGTGCCAATCCATCCACATGTTTTTTATGAACTTCCCCATCGATGTGATTTTTTGTGACCGCCAGAATAAAGTCGTTGGTCTTTGCGACGGCATAAAACCTTTCTGCCTCTCCCCCATATTCTTCAAAGCCTCCTATGCCATCGAATTACCGACGGGCACAATCGCCTCTTCCAATACCAAAATAGGCGATCAAGTTCAAATATAATCCTCCGCGCGCATGCTATTTGGCTTCAATTTATTTTTTTGAGATCACGGATCATTTTCTTAACGGCCAAAATATTATCTTGTGCGGCGTCTGAAAAACTCGCCCTCTTTGCCTCTGGCAAACAGGGCTCAAACATTTCAGACGTCCCTCGGCCTAAAGCCTCGGGATTCCCTTACAAGCTAACATTTTTGCCTAAAAATGAAAGTGATCTCAAAAAAATAAATTGAAGCCAAACAGCATGAGAGACAGTGAAGAATTTTTATGACTCAAGCAGCATTGTAAGGAATAAGTTTGTTCTTTGCAGCGACTGCGACATTTAACAAAGCTTTGCTGACCAAGGAACAGGGAATTTTTTTTAGCCAAAAAACATATGATGGTGAGGGAATTTAAGCCCTCAGGCTTAAATGGTCAAACATGTTTGAGTCCTATCCGCCAGAGGCGGAGAGGACGAGTTGTTTGACCACCGAACCAACATATGTTTTTTGGCGTTATTAAAATGGACGTCCAGGAGCAAAAAGAACAAACTTATTCCTTACAATGCGTATCCGCGGGACATATCTTCCGTTGACGCATACGTGAGCGGTGTTATAATAAAAATGTCCACAATGGACAATTATTATGGGCGTTACGTATAAATTAAAGGACGAAGTTGTCCATTTTATAATCAGCCAGAGGCAGGGTAATCCTCTTTTTTCCTGCCGTCAGTTGGCTGAATCCGCATCTGAAAAGTTTGGCGTGCATCTTTCCAAATCATCGGTTCACGATGTACTTAAAGAATCAGGCATTATAACGCCCCGGGGCCGCAAGCCCAAAGAAAAGTTCGAAATCCCGCAAGAAAAAAAGAAGCAAATTCAAAATAGCCTTTCTCAGGTTAACGTAAATTTGGCCCTTGTCCCGGATGCTCACAGCCGTTTGTCACCCCCGAATGTTTTAGTCGGGGGTCCAGTTCAGGAGAGCATAGATTCCCGACAGAAGCATTCGGGAATGACAATCGTGGGAAATTCGGAAATGACACAAGAAATTTTACCTGAGTATGAGTGGGCCGGAAAAGTCTTTCTCAAGGCAGCACTTTGGGATCTAGGGGTTTTTTCAGAGGAGAATATTAAGGAAGAAGATTGGAAGTATTATTTGACCTATGCTAAAGGGATTAAGGTGCTTTTAAAAAATAATAAAAGCTTTTTTATTAATTTGCCGTTACCCCTGGAGCGTTGTATCAGGGAAGTGGCAGATGGGCTAATTAATAATACAAAACCATTTATTGTAAATAAAGTTTCCGACCAAGAGCTTTTTAAGGCCTGCATGGATGCGCAAATCGGTTTTAATATCGAAGAAATATCAATAGTGGATAGTTTAAACCATGTTTTGCTAGTATTATCGAGTATAATGGAGCATAAAAGAAATTTTATTTTATACAATAGAGTATTTGTGGAGAACTACGAAAAAAACATAGCAGTAAGATCAAGAGCAATATTTTTATCACAAACTATTGAAAACGAAGATGTTATGAATAATATATTAAATATTAAGGGGTTTGACGCTATAAGCAAGGACGAATTGATAGTAAATTTGATAATAGATGAAAATTATAACCATAAAGTTGTACTTCAAGAAGCGGTTGAAAGATTAAACAGGATGTTTATATACGACGAGCAAGGCAGGTTGCTAAAGGTTAAAATTGGATTGTCATCCTAAATGGATGCCGTCATCCTGAGCGAAGCGAAGGATCTTAAGGCGTCTAAGGATTCTTCGCTTCGCTCAGAATGACGGTAGTTTTTAGGGAATATTTTTTCTGATTTTTGGCCTGATGGGGTTGACATTCTTTATTATATATGGCATACTTTCAGTATAAGCGGCATTAAATTGTATTTACAGCCCTTTGGGGCTTTTACATAAATGGAAGACCCTGTTTTTTATTGTTCCTCGCTCCTGTATTTTGAAGGGGGAAGGGTCTAATTAATCTTCTGGCATGCAGGTAAAGGGCGATGATCCAAAAACTAAGAAATAAAAAGGGTCAAAATCTCATTGAATATGCGATCGTCGTTGCCTTGATCTCAGCAGCTTTGGCTGCTTTGAGCACCTACGTGTTCCGTTCCGTTCAAGCACAACAGAAGATGATTACTGAGGATTCTCAAAACTAAAATGTCCCCGGTCATTCAAAGGTATTTAGGGGGTGACACAAGGGATTTGGAGGAAATTATGCATATCAAAAATAAAAAGGGTCAAAGCACGGTGGAGTATATTTTGCTTGTGACCGCGGTGGTAGCGGTAATGATCGCCTTTGTGACAAGCACCAAGACGGGTGGATTTCAGGCCACACTTAACTCAGCCTTAGGCACAGCTTCGGAGGACATAGGTACCGGGATGGGGGCGCTGTCCAGGTCGCACGCGCCAGGTACGACGGTTGTAGCTTCGGGTGATGAAAATCAGATCTTTGTTAACGTTGACGGGAATTTACCGAAATAATCCCGGCAGCTAAAACTATAATTTTAAATCCAAACAGGAGGAACAACATGTTAAGAAACTTCCTTAAAAACAGAAAAGCTCAAAATACCGCGGAATACGCGCTTTTGATCGCCTTGGTGGTCGCTGCAGTTATTGCTATGCAGACCTATGCCCAACGCGCCCTGCAAGCCCGTGTCCACGATGCGTCAAACTTTATGGAGACGCAATCCAATACGCTGGGGACCAGTCAGCAGTATGAGCCGTATTATATGCAGAGTAATTATACGGTGGGTACCAATAGCGTTGAAAATAAACGCTTGGGGGCAGGGCTGGTAGGAGCGGATTCTGATACCAATCGTACAAGAACCGGTAATCAGGAAACTACTTATTCTAACACCGTCAAAACGGGGTATTAATTGATTGTGAATTTAACAAAATATTCTAAGGAGGAATCCTATGTTGCAATTTCTTAATCAAAAACGAGGACAAAGTACCCTGGAATACGCGGTGCTGATAGTTGTCATTATCGGTGCTTTGCTGACCGTCCAGGTTTATTTCAAACGCGCGGTGCAGGGACGTGTAAAAAGTTCCGCGGATGACATCGGCGATCAGTATTCCGATGGGAATATGAATGCGGTCAAAACAACCGTGAGGAGCAGTACCACCGATGAGTCTTTTAATGCTGGTACTTCAGCCTCTGTGATAGTAGGTAATGAGCTTACCAATACAACGGAGAACTCTGTTATCATTAACTCCGCGCAAGAGTATTGGGGTACTAGTTCTTAACAAAAGCGTTGTAATTTAAGGAAAATCCGTTATGCAAACACCATGTGACGGCACGTTATAACGAACTCCCTCTATCCCCTCTTTAACATAAAGAGGGGATAGGGGGAGTTCAAGTTTTAATGGTGTTTTAAAAGAGGATAAATGCATGCGCAGAAATCAAGGTCAAAGTACGGTGGAATATATTTTACTCGTCACGGCGGTCATCGGCGTGATCATCTTGTTTACGACAGGAAAAACCAGTGTTTTTCAGCAACGCCTCAACAGCGTGTTTGATTCGACGACCAATGACATGCTAAACGTAGCCAACCGCCTGTCGAGTTAACGTCCCTTTCTTTTTTATAAAGAGGGGTTAGGGGAGTTGCATGAATAATAAAGGTCAGTCGATCCTGTCAGAGTATGTGATGATTTTTTTTGTCGTGATCGCGGCACTGGTGGCCATGACCACCTTTGTGCAGCGCAGCCTGGAGGCCCGTGTCCATGACGCGAGGAATTATATGATTGATTCGGTGATTAATAGCAACGTATGTGACGCTAATTGTGTGGCAGCCACCGGAGGAGCAATTGGGCATGAGTACGAGCCGTATTACGCGTTAATGAATTCAAGTGTCCAGCAAAATGAAGCAGAAGGTCTTGGGGAAACACCCGGCAATGCGAAGGCGATTGGAGCCATATACTACAAGACAGGAAACGAATCAGCTCAAACCAATTCGACCAGCGTTCAGTTGGCGCCGGGAAGTGCTAATTAGATGGGGGCAAAATGATGCGCGCTCGTCGTGGACAGAGCATATTGGAATACACCATCATCGTTGGGATTGTTGTTGTGGTGCTTTCCTACATGGGGACGGGCATTAAGCGCGGCATGCAAAGCCTGGTGAAGGTGACGGCGGATCAGGTGGGCAATCAGCAGAACGCGGACCAGGATTTCAATGATGCCCAGGCAGGGTATATGAATGCATCTTACACCCAGACGCAGTCGAATATTAATGGACAGACCATGCAACTAGGCTATACCCCGGCATCCGGCAATGCGGTTTTTCTGATGAACACGACGTTCAATGAATCTACGGATACGATAACAAATACCATCACGAACGGAGGCTTTTCTCCGAGCAGTTAGGGGAGCAAATCTTATGCGTAACCGAAAAGGACAGACAATTTTAGAATACACGATTATCTTCATCATTATCCTGGGTGTTTTGATTGCCATGAAGGATTACATCAAGAGGGGTATTCAGGGCAGGTGGAGATCAGCGGCGGATGATTTTGGGGATCAATATGACCCGAGGTTTGTTAATTCTATCATCAACCAGTCATCGCAAGCGAATACGATATCCACCATCACGGTCGTCAATCAAACCGGTCCTGGCGGCGTCCCTGGCCTAGTGACAAACAGGGTGGACACCTCGAGCTCTTCGGAAACAAAAACAGGGTACACACAGGTAGGGGATTAATGTTTAAGATAGACCATAAAAAAGGTCAGGCCGCAACCGAGCTCGCCGTGTTCGGGGCCATCCTGATTTTTCTTCTGGGGGCGATTGTGCGTACGGCGGTCAGCAATAATTACGCGCAAAATCAAAATTTTAAGGCCATGCGCATGGCCATGCTGGCTTCCTGGGAAGACTCCAAGGTCCAGAACGCGGCGCATAACAGCGCCTCGCTCCTTTTTTTGGAGGACAGGCTTTCCCCTGATTTTAACAAGTACGGAGATTTGGAACGCAGTCCTTTTATTGCTAACGGGTCAGGGACCTTTTCGTACGGCTTACTAAACCCTGTAACTGCCGGTGCCGCGTCCGCGATGTTGCCGGTCATGGACGTTTATATCAACGGCCAGCATTTTCCTTTTAGCATGGCGGCATATATTACCAACCAAACAATTCAACAGCCGGTGTGTTCAGCCACGGCACCAACGCCTGCCAGCAACAGCCTTACCGAAGGGCAATGCCTGCAGAATCGATGCTTGCGCAATCAAAGAGAATGGGTTCCCTCCGACCCTAACGCCGGGGGGACTGTTAATGAAAGCCAGTTTTTGTCGATCGTACCCGTGCCATTAAATACACCAGCTGCGCCACCACTGACAGTAGGCCAGACAATAGACCAAATAGAGGCAGGCAATGCGCATGATATTTTTACCGAGCTGGTGAGCAATGGAATGATTGATGCCAAGGGCATGGTGAAATTATCAGTATTGTCGGGCGGGTTTGTGACATGGTATAAAAGCCAATTTCCAGGTTCGGGTCAGGCCGCGCAATTAGCTAAAATTCAAAATATTTTACAGGCGAACAAATCGCATTATAAGTTATTTTACGCGCAGGCCATAAATGCGACGCCACAGTTCTATTCCGTTCCGGCCGCCTACGGCTCCACGGGCACCTATGCCCCGACGTGCCCGTCCCATCCCTGCAAAGACAAAGAATTATCAGTGGATGCTACTATTGGCGGAGTCAGCAATGCTACCGGCGATTTGCTCTTTGATCTTCAACGAAATAGTTTGCCATCAACATTCGTCCCTACGGCCATGCGTCAGTATATGACCTGGCAATGGTATGCCACCGCCGGTGTTCTTGGAGGCGGGGACACTTCCAACGGGGCCGATCCGATGATCGGGCTGATTCCTAATAACAATCAATACCCGCAATACGACATCAACGGCACACTAAAGCCGGTGACCATTTATTCGCTTAGCCAGGATTCAAGAGGGGACCCTATCGTGAGTTATGAAGATCCGGCCGGCGGGGATATTGACGGAAGTTGGGATGCTAATTCATGCACTTCTAAGCCCGGGCTGCAGAACAACGCTCAAATTTTCGCCTTTACCAAGGCAGGGACCTATTTACTGGTCAAAGACGGGAAATTATACAATCCTGAAACAGACCAATTTGTGCGCAGCGTTAACAAGCGCGACTCGATAGACTTGATACAACGCATGATCCAATTAAGCAATAATACCGGACGTTTTTGCTCAATGGCCACCCCTGTCAAGTTATGCTCTCCCACTGATGGGGACAGCGGTGTGACTTGCGCGAATCCCAATGATGTGGAAGTTTGCGTCGACAGCAGCAAAGGCGGCAGCTGTTTTACGCAAGCTAATTTTCCACAAACATGCTTTGATGCCGCCGATAATATGCTTTATGTCCGCAGCCGCGTTGAAGACCGGCGCGGACGTTTCTGGATGACCGATACAGCAGGGCAGCTGAGTGTAAAGTAAAGGATTGTTATTCTGATAGAGAAGTATTGTCATTCTGAGCGAAGCGAAGAATTTTAAGGATCATAAATATGTCACATAAGAATATAAAAGCCCAGTCAACAATAGAATTCACCTTCGCGATGATTGCCACGATGTTTGTCATCTACGGCATGGTGATGCTCTTTCGCTGGGCGGGCATGGATTTGGCCCAGAGGCGCTATGTGCAGGACTCATCGATAACATTGGACCTGCACACTATTGCTGACGGGGATCCTGAGGCACAGCTGAATTCCGATATTGACAGTGTTATGCCGATGTCCGCGATGTATCATGGAATCATAACTAACGGGAACGCAAGCCAATGATAAGAAAAATAAACAGTGTCATTGCAAAAATAAACAGTGTCATTGCGAGCCCGAAGGGCGAAGCAATCCCTGGAAGAACAACCCGTGGCCAAACAGCATTGATCTTGATCTTGCTGACGGCGGCAGCCTTGATTTTTTCTTGCCATCACCTTAAACTGGGGGCGCATTTCCCAAGAGAAAAGCACCTTGAGCATAGCGGCCTATGAAAGCGCGTCGCTTCTGGCGTCTGACGCGGCCAGCTATGGGTACATGAATAAGAATACAAATTTAGGGAATCACAATAGGGTAAAGGGGATGGGAGGCCTTTTAATGGCCATCATTTCCTTGGTCGTGGCCATCATTATCATTGTCGCTTTCCCTCCGGCAGCAGGATTTATGACGGTCATGGCAGTGACCTCTGTTGTAATGGCGGCTGCCAATCTTGTGC
>Ga0206802_1139_pt1 | contig 17208 bp, 17 predicted proteins | sample Alteio_BWOrgCont_63_FD_152902 | JGI IMG/M metagenome (GOLD analysis project Ga0206802, IMG submission 152902) | Enriched cells from forest soil in Barre Woods Harvard Forest LTER site, Petersham, Massachusetts, United States -... | ecosystem: Environmental > Terrestrial > Soil > Temperate forest >... | reverse complement strand
CTTCAAGAAGCGCCAAGGTCTGGCGCACCGTTTTATCGATCACACGTTGAATCTGCAGGTCCTCGGCATGCCGCGCCGCATGGAACCCATAGCCCACCTGCGTCTCCGCGCCCTGCACGGCCACGCAGGCCAGACTAAAAGAAGCAAATGTTCCCGCTTCGGACGCCAACAAGCCATTGGAGCTGGCGATCGCGTCATTCGATTGCGCTTCACGGTAGCTGGCACGCAGCACTTTGGTCAGCCGCGGATCGCGGCGCCGAATATCGGCCTCGAGCCCTTCTAAAAATTGAGAGCGCGCCGCAAAGCCATCGGCGGTCAGAGTGCTATCCACGAGTTCTAAGTCCGGCGTCTCGCGCTGTACGACCGCCTCAGGCAGGACCACATGCGCGTCCGCACCAACGGACATCAGCGCCGCGCGCGCCTGGGCTGCGGCATGGCGCACACCTTCTTCCGTGATCACATTGGCGCTGGCAAATCCTAGTTTGCCTTGATCGATTAAACGGAGCCCAAACCCCTGCGCCTGCGCAAAGGACTGATTTTCCGGCTGACCCTCGCTCCATTCATTGAGGCGGCTTTCCGATTCGGAAAGAAAGATTTCCGCCTGGGCCGGTCCTGTGTCCACCTGCGCAAGAATCGCCTGTGCCCGTGCCAGCGCGGTCATCGATGAACTTCAAAGGCAATGGTCAGCAGCAAAAGACCGGCAATGATCAGGGCCGGGCCCACGCGGCTGCGGTTGAGCAGGACGTGCGAATCATGGAAGACGCGCTCGCGCATAAAAGCATTGAGACGGAGAATGGTGTCTTTTTGAAATAAATACGCGCAGCCCATGGTAATCAGCAGCAAAGCCACAAAAAGGCGCACGGCAAACATACCTGAAACTACAAAAATCCGTCGGAGGAGTCAAAGAGTGCTTGAGGGGACCCTTCTCGTTTTCTCGACTATTGCGGCAAAATTACCGAGAATCCGAGAAACGCCACGACGTCACGCAGGGTTTTGCGACAATTCTCTTTTTATATCGCGACCGGCGTAGAAAATACGTTCCACTTCCAATGGAATAACTTCCGGATGATAAATCACATGATAATCGCCCACGGTCCAAAATAACATCGCGCGATCCGTGAGATCCGTTCGAGTATGTCCAATTCCGGGCAGATCGGCGAGCATACGGCAAGCATCGTAAAAATGTTCGAGAAGGCGATCCGCCGCAGTAACCCCACCTTTTTCAGCCAAGGAATCCCAAATTTGCCGGACATCCGCCAAGGCTTTGGGCCGAAGTTTGAACCCCTGCCTCACGCGGCTTTCTTGGTGTGGGCGGAATGAGCAGCCATCTCCTTCTTGCGTTTTCCGGTATATTGGCGGATCTGCGCGAAGGCTTTTTCTCCCTCAATGGCTTCGCCAGAGGCAATGCCTTCATCAATCAGACGATTGATCTCGTGTCGGCGCTCTTCCTGCTCAAGCTGTGTCCGCAACGACTCGCGCAGCACCTCGCTGGCTGAATTGTACCGGCCACTCTTCACTTTCTCATGCACATACTTCTCTAGTTCTGGTGTCAGGTTTACATTCATAAGATATGGCCTCCTTTTGGCATCCACTTTAAGATACCATGATAAGCAATGATTGTCAATGATGGATAACGATGAGTAGCGAAGGGGTTTGACCCTAACGATACATTCTATTGCGCTGTTGGGGATCTCGCCGCACTAAACCGATCATAGTCACGCTGATAATACGCCACCTTTTGATTCACCTAAACGGCGATTTCGAAACGCAGTTTATCGTAGTCGACATGCGGGACCGTTTTCCCCCGGCCCTCATGTTTTTGTTCCAATTCTACAAGGCCGACTCGCGCCAATAGCGCCACATCGTCTTGCACGTTTTTTAAATCTCTGTCGGCAATCTTCGCCAACTCATAAATAGACCCCGGATGCTTATGATGAATGAGTTTTAACAACTCCATGCGTTTCGGCGTAAAAAAACTATTAAATGCTTCCAGACTGACGAAGTTCACTTCTTCCTTGGCCTCATGAACGATCTTGCCCGCTTGAGCTCTTTTAACGACATGAGCAAACTCTTTCAAGCTCTTTTCGACGCTTTTAATTCCGACCGTTAATTGTTTAATTCTCATAGCATCCTCCGAATAGCGGTTACTTCCTCTAGAAAGAGACGGACTAGTTCTTCTATAGATTCAAAATCTACCGATGTGTCTTTATTAACGTCATGCCGATGATGCCCTTTCCCTTCGGCATTGTCATAGCCCAACACTTTCTCACCGGCAGCATTGATATAGACAAGCGAATACTTGACGCCCTGCGGCGTTCTCGGTCCTTTTGGAACCGTCCAAGCCTTCATTTCAGCAAAGCGCCCTCTGGGAAAACATTTTTTTGACAAAGATCAGTATCGCCTTTGTCATCTACGGTATTTTATACCCTGTATTAGCCAAGAAATCAAGGGGGCCGAATGACCTGCTATGATAAATTTCATGAAACTCACCGCTACGCATCGGGAACGGTTTGTTAAAAAAGTTCATCACCACCAGGGGCATGCGGTGGGGTTTCAGATTGACCGGATTCGGCTGCCGGATGGGAAGCTGGCGAATCGCGAATTTTTGACGCATCCCGGCGCCGTCGGCGCGTTGGCATTCGCGGGGCCGGATAAGATTGTGCTCGTCAAACAATATCGCCATCCCGTGCGCCAGTTTACGCTGGAAATTCCCGCCGGGAAATTAGGCAAAGGCGAAAATCCGCTGGCCTGCATTAAGCGCGAACTCTCCGAAGAAACCGGCTACAAGGCAGGACGCATTCGAAAGCTATTGTATTTCTGGCCTACGGGCGCATTTTCCGATGAAGTCATCCATTTGTATATTGCAGACCGTTTGACATTGGCCGAAGCCCATCCGGATGACGATGAATTTTTAGAAGTGGTGACGGTCTCGCCCAAACAGATGGACCGCATGATACGCTCCGGCAAAATTCACGATTCCAAAACACTCATCGCTTATTCGTTGTGGAAATCCAACCTCGCTCGCTAAGACGGCGTCAGAGCGATGTACGTTTTCGCGCAATCGCGCAGAACGTGTCGCCGGAATAAATATAACTGCTTGGCGTTGTGAAATGCGGAAATCGGCGCAGCCAATCAAAAATTCGCGCGTAATACCCCAGGCGACGCAGCAAGCGGTCCCACTTCATGTATTTTCCAATGCCATGCATGGCCAGCGTTTCAAAACCCGCTTTATCTAAATAGGCGCGCATGGTCGGGTGGCCAAAAAAATAAAGATGTTCACCGACGCTTCGAAACCCCAGCCAATACGACCCTAAAAGACGCGCCAGCATCGAAGACGCGTCGGGCGTAGACAGAACAAGAATGCCGCCGTCATGAAGACGCTGCGCACACGACTGCAACAGCGCCAAAGGGTCTACGACATGCTCGATGACATCCCAAAGCGTGATGACATCAAAACTCCCGGTCTCAAAAGATGCTGCCTCCAACTGACCCTGAAACACTGGGATTCCTTTCGATTGGGCAATCTCTGCCGCATAGGCCGAGCGCTCAACCCCAAAGGGAACTGCACCTGCATCACGGGCAACCGTTAGGAAAATACCGGTTGCGCAACCCACATCCAGAACGCGCAGGGGTCTTTGCGCTGGCACATAACGCATGAGACTTTTCCATCGACGCTGAAATGTCTTTTTAATTTCCTCTTCATCCCCCTGATAATCTTCATAGCCTCCGTGCAAGGGCGTGTCGCAGTGAAAGTAATCGGCGCTATAAAGTTGTCTCAACTCTTCCTCCGTCGGGAAAGGCCAGCCAAATATAAGCCCGCAGACTGCGCATCGGAGGATGTCCACCGGTTTTTTCAAGCGGTCCGGTTTAGCGCAAATTTTTTTTGGGCGGGAAGTTCCACAAAAGGGACATAGGGGATTCATTGGCTTCCCGCATTGTTGTGAAAATCTAAAATTGCCTGGTCGATGGCATAACCCTCTGGGCCCAGAATATGAACAATGGGTTTCCAGTGTTGAATCGTTTGCGCAAGCGTCCCCGATGGAAGACCCCGTTCCATTTCTAAACTTTGAAGAACATGAGTGTCACGCAAATCGGATTCAACAAAAATGCGACCGCCTCGACTTTGGACAGCGCTGAGCTGTGCATTTAATGCCGTCATATCCCCATTGGGTTGTAAAAACAGATACCCATAGAGAGAACGCGCCGGGACGGCATGTGCAAAATAGGCCATGCATACATTGGTTATCGAATCTGTTCCACGCCCGGCAAATATAAAATAATCGTTCGGTCCCGCAACGCGCGTGAGCCAGTAGGCGCGTTTCATATCGATCGCATAGGGAATAGGACGCTGATGCAGGGTTATTGCATTATGAACCAAGAGGAATACGCCAAAACCCAAAGCCAGCATCCATGCCCACGTTCTTTTCCAAATACGCCCAGCCGCAATCAATGCGCACAGTGCGGGCCATGCTAACAATCGATACGTCAGCGCGCTTGGAAAGTAAATCCACTGAACGCAAAAGAAAAGCACGGGCCAACTCCAGAGGACCCATGGAAGATCCCCTTTAAACGAAATAGGCAGAAGTACGGCAAAACAAATCAGCCATGCGAGATCTTGAGAGCCGGAGAAACTTTCTATTAATGCGCGCAGCGAGACTAACCCTTGATGACCCAAATCAAAATAGATAAAGCGCGTTCCCGGGGGGCTGACGCTTGCACCGGCGTAATGCGTAAACCAGTAAAAAATAGATCCTATGGTCGGTCCATGAAAATACCAGCCAATCACCATGTAGACCATCCCGCATGAAGAGGCTAACCCTAATAGATAAAGCGCGATGGAGACTCTCTGACGCAGGCGCAAACAAAATGTAACGGCCGGCAGGATGAGCAGCTGATGATATAGAACAGCGATCCCATGCAAGAACCCTAGCCGAAAGGCCGACCATTCATTGACCTTAAGAATTAGACCCAGGACAAATACGGAGGCAAGACTGGCGACGGCATAACATCCTGAATCTGACGCATTCTGCATGAGGGCAAAATTATTCCCAAAAAGGACCGCCGCGAGACCTGCACGACGAGATCCCAAAGACAACGCAAGAACGCGATACAAAAGCGCCACAGCTCCTGCTGCCGTCATCGTATTGATGGCTTGCATCGTAAAAATGGCGCGTGGCATCACACTTGCATGGCCACGCATCATCGACCACACCAAGCGCATGGTGAGGTTGTAAAAAAGGTGGTTGGCATGAAACAGATTAATGGGTGGCCCGTATTCTACGTCGAGTGCGTAGCAGAGGTCGTCATAGGAATAAAACGGGTGGAGAAAAAAACTATAAAAAACATAATAAAAAAGAAAAAATGCAACAACGGGTCGATAGTCAGCGCGGGTTTTCAAGCCACTTCTCTAATGCGTGCACGAGGGCACGGCTGGCCATTTGACTTTGGCGGCGCAACCGTAGTGCAAGAGGCCACGCGGATGGCCTGGTTAAGAGGCGCGCCAAAATGTGGGCTATTGAAAATTCAGAATCAGGACCAAAAAGCGGGGTCAAATCATCATCGAAGCGATCACTCACGACGCGCAGGATACGGATCGGCACGCCGCGCAGGGTGCCGGCCTCGATGATCGCCTGCGTTTCCATGTCCACGGCCACGGCATTGGCGCGCTGCGTCAGCGTGGTCCGTTCTTCCGGCGTCTTTGCGGGGACATCCACCGTCACGATGCGGTCGCGAATCACATCCCCCACCTGCAACCCGGACACGAGCGCGCCACAAAACCCGACGGAAGCGAGCATTTTTACCTGTTGTTCTTTACAAAGCCTGTCCGCCGCAACCCGCGCATGTTCACGTCCCACGCCGGAAATGCGAACCCATAGCGATTGATCCTTACGCGTGACGCCAAACAGATCCTTGCCCGCGGAGCGCATCCGAAAATGTTTCAACACGGGGCCCGCTTCCCAGCGCGTGGGAATCACCCATCCGATAATCATGAACGCACGTAACCGTTCATGCGAAACCAAGCCACCGCTTTCCACAGAGCCGTTTCAACGGCGGTCTGCGGCAGACCCAGCTCCTGCACGGCCTTGCCCGGATCGTAATACATCGGGGTGCGCGCCATGCGTACGCCGTCTAAAGGGATGGCGGGCTCATGGCCAGTGATCGTCGATAGCCCCGTGCTCAACGCACCGGCGATCCAGGCGATCGGATAAGGAATGCGTATGCGCGGCGCCGGTTTTTTGGCCACTTTGGCTAAAAGGACAAGAAACTCTTTTAGCGTCATGTTTTTATGGCCCAGAATATACCGTTCACCCGCGCGTCCTTTTTCCGCCGCCAGCCAGTGGCCGGCCGCGACGTCTTCCACGTCGACGAAATTCATTCCGGTGTCGATATACGCGGGCATTTTTCCATTTAAAAAATCGAGAATGATGCGCCCGGTGGGCGTCGGCTTAATGTCATGCGACCCAATGGGCGCCGCGGGATTGACGATCACGATGGGCAGTCCTTGACGCGCGAAGTCGCGCGCTAAACGGTCGGCCTCAAATTTTGTGCGTTTATAAGCGCCCGTCAGCTGTCGCGGCGTGGGATCCAGCGTTTCATTCCCAATGCCCGTTACGCCATCCGTCATGGGGCGTCCGACAGCGGCGACGCTGGAGGTGTACACAATTTTTTGGATATGGACATCGCCCGCGGCTTGAAAAAGGGCGCGCGTTCCGTCGACGTTCGTGGCCTGCATGTCCGCCGCGTAGCGCGACCAGATGCGGTAGTCAGCGGCCGCATGAAACAACCAATCGCAATCGCGCAGCGCCAGCCGCAGCGATTCCGGCTCGCGCAGGTCGCCAATCACATATTCCACTTCCAAGCCATTGAGATTGCTGCGGTTAGAGGCCGCGCGGATCAGGCAGCGCACGCGGATTTTTTCCTTCAGCAGGCGGCGAACCACATGCGAACCAATGAAACCGGTTCCGCCCGTGACCAAGGCGCGCGGCATGCGGGTTTAGACAGGAACCGGTTCGCGTCGGCGAGCCGAACGGCTTTGCCGGTGCAACCGCTGAAACATGCCCAGCGCAAGCAAGGGGAAATAATGGCGGTAATACGTGTACTCGAGGTAAAACACTTTTGGAAAACCCGTGCCGGTAAATTCTTCTTCATTCCACGTGCCGTCCGTCCGCTGCGTATTGAGCAGATGCCGGATGCCGCGTTCCACCGCGGGATCATAAATTTCACCGGCGGATAAAAACGCCATCAGCGCCCAGGCGGTCTGGCTAGGAGTGCTGGGGCCTTGGCCTTTGCGGGAAGGATCCTCGTACGTATCGCAACGTTCTCCCCACCCGCCATCGCCCTGCTGAACGCTGCGCAGCCACGACAACGCATTTTGAATATAGGCTTCGGATGGATTTTCGCCGACGCAGGTCAGCCCGCGCACCGCCTGCCACGTGCCGTAAATATAATTCACGCCCCAGCGGCCGTACCAAGACCCGTCCGCTTCCTGTTCTTTCTTAATGAAATGAACCGCTTTCTGCACGCAGGGATAGGTTTTGTCATACCCGACGAGTCCCAGAAGCTCCAGGACGCGCGCGGTCACGTCCACCGTGGGAGGATCGATCATCGCATTATGGTCGGCAAAGGGAATTTGAGTGAAAATCCATTTCGTGTTATCCACGTCAAAGGCGGCCCAGCCGCCGTTGAAGCTTTGCATGGACAAGAGCCAGTTCAGCCCACGCAGAAACGCTTTCTCGCGCGCCTGAGCCAGCGGTCCATCCAGTTTAACTCGTCGCAGGGCCAAGAGCACCATGGCGGTGTCGTCAATATCGGGATACCATTCGTTTTCAAACTCAAAGGCCCAGCCGCCGATGGGGCCGGTGGTATTTTTAACGCGCCAGTCGCCGGCGATTTTCACTTCGCGATCCAGGAGCCAGCGCGTCGCTTTGACAAGTCCCGCATGATCTCCGCGCATGCCGGATTCCGTCAACGCCAAAAGCGAAATGGCCGTATCCCAGACCGGTGACAGACAAGGCTGGATCTCAATGCCGTGCGCGCCGCGGTCTAGATAAAAGGCTTCGAGGCGGCGCAAATTCTTTTGGATCACGGGGTGATCGTCCGGTTCGCCCAGCACTTTTAAAGCGAGAATTGTATTGAGCATGGCGGGCAAAATAGCGGCCAAGCCTTCCGAGCGTTCATTGTGCTGGAGCAGCCATTTTTTGGCGAGCTTCAGGGACCAGTTGCGCAGGAAATACGGCCCGCGATCTTCCAGATCCTTAAACAGCGCATCCATCTCGAGGAAGAAACGCCGCCAGGACAAAAGCGGCACCTTAACGGAAGCGGTTTCGCTGCCCACCGGAACCCATGCGGGCGTGCCTACAGGAAATAATTCATCGATGCGGCCATTGGCGGGCAACGTCATTTTCGGACGCTTCGCCCAAACGATCGCCAGCGGGATGACGATGCCGCGCGTCCACGACGACATCTCATATATGTTGAAATAAAACCAGCTCGGGAAAAACATCAGCTCCGGCGGAATGGAGGGCACGCCGCCCCAGTCATAGAGCCCAAAGAGCGCGAGATAAAATTTGGCGTAGGAATTGATCTTGTGGATGCCACCTAGGCGGAACAGGCATTCGCGGGCGCGGACGAGTCGCGCATCAGTTGCCGCGAAGCCGGCGAGTTTTAAGGCCCAATAGGCTTTGAAGGTGGCGGAAATTTCGCTGGGGCCCTTGCGATAAATATTCCACCCGCCGTCTTCGAGCTGCTCGCTCAAAATAAACGTCGCCAGTCCCTGCACTTTTTCCCGCACGCCCGGACGGGTATGCCAGCCCAGGAATACGTACAGCATGATCATGTCCGCTTCAATGGTGGTATCGGCGCGCAGGTCCGCGCACCAGTCGCCTTCGGCTGGATTTTGCTGCGCCATCAGCCAGCGCTGGGCGTTATCGATCGACCGTTTGAGGTCTCCGGTGGTGGGCTCATCATCCGGATGCGGCAGCGTTTCACGCGCCGGGAAAATACGGTCCCAATGGCTCGGTTTTTTGAATAGTTTACGACGCGACAACGCCGGAACAAAGCGGGCGGCGTTGCGCTCTAGAAGGTCGGCATTGACGTAAGAGACGAGCTCGGAAACTACCTTACGCATCAGTTTGTGACAGCGTCCTTAAATGACTTGAGCATATTTTTGACGCTCGCGGTGGCATCCAACACGGCGGTTGGTTCATAGCCGCAATGCACCATGCAGTCGGCGCAGCGCGGATCTTTGCCCGTGCCATATTGATCCCAATCGGTGGATTCCAGCAGTTCCTTGAAGGATTTCGCATACCCGTCGGACATCAGGTAGCAGGGTTTCTGCCAACCGAACACGTTGCGCGTCGGGTTGCCCCAGGGCGTGCACTGGTATTCTTTATCGCCCGTTAAAAAGTCGAGGAAGAATGAGGAATGGTTGAACTGCCATTTTTTGCGACGCGCGGGATCCACTTGTTCCGCGGTAGGCTTCACCACCTGGCGGAACAGCTCTTTGGTTTTCTCGCGGCGCAGGAAATGTTCCTGGTCCGGCGCTTTTTGATAGGCATAACCAGGAGAAACCATCATGCCGTCCGTCTTTAAATCATTACGCAGGAAGTCAAACAGCTTGTGAAGTTCTTCGGGCTTTTCCCCTTCGAACACCGTTGTGTTGGTGGTCACGCGGAAGCCCGCGGCTTTGGCGGCGCGGATTCCGGCGACCGCGGTTTTGAATACGCCTTCGCGACAGACTAAGTGGTCATGGCGCGCTTCGAGGCCGTCAAGATGGACGCTGAACGTGAGATAAGGAGAAGGCGTAAATTCACTGAGCCGTTTTTCCAGGAGAATGGCATTCGTGCACAAATAAATGAATTTGCCGCGCTTCACGTATTCATTCACAATCTGCGGCATCTCCGGATGCATCAGAGGTTCGCCCCCGGCAATGGAAATGACGGGAACGCCGGACTCTTCCACGGCCTGCACACATTCGGCCACGGATAACCGTTTTTTGAGGGTTTCTTCGGGATATTGGATTTTACCGCACCCCGCGCATTCGAGGTTGCAGCGAAAAAGCGGTTCGAGCATGAGGACCAGCGGGAAACGTTTGGTTCCCTTGATCCGATGCTTCATCACATAAGCGCCAACTTTGACTGTCTGTAAAAGAGATAAACCCATAGCAATCCTCCTATATAAATCTATCTGAAATCGTACCAATCCTGATCGATAGAGTCAAGATTTGAAACATATCTATAAATCAATCTCTTTTGCATGGTCTTCTCGTTGCACTCGAAGGGGGGACCGATTGTTTCGCAGGCCCATGAAATTCCGCCCATTTGACCCAACCTTTTTTGCCCAACGGCCATCTACTTCTCATTGAAAAAACGGCTTAAAATAACCGGTCAATGAACCGATTTATTATCCGACTCATCTCAATCCTCTTAGTTCCCTGCCTGATGGCGGATCGCGGGCTGGCCATGGCGCAGGCAGGGACCCGGCATCAAAATTCCCTATTTGCCAGCGAGGCGTTGTCTGGACGCGCATTCTGGATGATTCACCCCTTGGCCAAAACATTGTCCGCTCGTCCAAGACGGGAAGCCGGTTTGAACTTCATCGAACATCATCAAGGAACAATCCCTTTCGATACCAAAGCCTTGGCTGAAATCACACAAAGGTTAAGCAGGCTGGAAGAAGACGCGGTGCTGCCTTTGGAGATTCAGGGACAGATTTGGGAGTGGGCGAAAAAAAATGCGCGGGTTTTCACGGAAATCGGAATCACTGTGGAAGATATAGTCTCTTTTCTTGCGATGACCGCGCCATTGGGCCAAAGCAGCGCCATTTTGGATGTCATGCTTTTGAATTACATTCGCCGCGGCAGCATTTCGATTCAGGACGTCCTACATAGGGCTCGCGTGACCGCTTCTCCCAAAGTGAAGCTTTTTATCTTGGAAGTTGGTCGCATCGCTGACATCCGCGTGGAGATTGGAAGCGATTCAGGCAGCGGCGGCGCTCTTGGCCTGAGCCTGCGGTGGACCCGGTGGGGTGTGATCCAGCGGTTAAAGAAGCGCGGCTGGTCCAATAAAAATATCGTCCGGACGCTGGGGTTTGTGGAAGAGCTTATCTACAACAGCGTCGGAATCAGCAGAGTCGCATGGTTTTTGCAAAACCAACTGAATGTTCCCTGGGCATGGGCCGTCGACGTTGGTATCGTGTTGCGAACGGCATGGTTTCTTAAGGATCATTTTCGACTGAGACAAACATGGGCTGAGTTTCTGCGACATCCTCTCTTAGAACTGGCCGATGTGCAGAGCCTAGATCCGGTAACGGACGAGATCATCAGCAGAAAGCCAACCAAGGATGACTACCTTCTTGCAGGGTGGGGTGTCGCGATGGGATTGATCTACGGCGCGAGCGTATTTTTCTTCCACGGTTGGTCTGCCGCCTTTACCGGAATGGTCGTTACAGGCCTCCTGCACGGCTTCGTCTACAACGGCTGGCTGGTGCCCAAGTGGCATACGGCATTGGGAATAGGCGGCGCCCCGCCATCTGCCGCAACCCGAGAATCGGAGGGCGAACGTTTATGGGCACACATGCGTGCGCGGACGTCCGACAATTTACTGGCGACACGCTCCCCTGCTTTAGTTCATGGCGGCTATCGTTTGATGCTAGATGGGTTAACCCTGATCTGGCCTACGGGTCGTCCACAGGATGGGAGCGACTTTCTGGTTATTTCCGATGATCAATTATCCAAATATGAAAAAGAATATAGGCAACCGGGCGCCGCCTTGATTAATTTTTATGCGCCCACTCCGGAGCAACAAGAGGCACTGAAAGCCTATCTTCTCAGTCGACCAGATCGCTTTCTTGCCCGCTTTGTTCATCCTCAATGGGGCCGAGAATTCGCAATCGACCCTCTGCCCATAAGTTTCTGGATCGATTTTTTCCGCGACATGCCGCAAGACCACCAAGATTTTGACAATGCGGTTCATGCGTACGTCGTGGGCCAAGTCGCAGATGTCATTCGCTCCATGCGAGAAAATGTGGCGAAAACGACGTTTCGTGTCCTGCAAGAGGGAGCCGGCAATGGAGCGCTGCTGCGAGCGCTGCAAGCGCATGTGCACGCCGAATTCCCGGATTGTGTATTCGAATTTCTCGGCATCGATGCCGCCGCGCGGGAAATTGGATCGGAAACAAGCGAGCCGGGGTTCAAGATCCGGCCCGGATTAGTGGAAGAAACGCTGATGCCCGGCGAATGGCCTGTCGATCTCATCATTGACGATGGGTTGTTGGTCAAAGGGATCGTTCAATCAAAGGTCTTGGCCTTTCTGATCATCCACAAGTGGGAAGAATGCCTTGCGGAAAACGGAGCTCTATTTTCAATCCCTTTTGAACGTCATTCCATGTTTAGCGGCACATGGATTCCCGATTTGACAATTCCTCCCACGTTGCGAATTTTGGGCTGGTCGATACCGGAACATATCTTCGCTGGAAGACATCCCAAGGATTTTATTGTCCTTCGTAAAGAGGTCCCATCGAAGGTCGCAATTTCCAATGTCTTGTCTTACGCGATGGAGCAGTTGGGCGTTAAGTCCGGTTACCGTCTGCTTGCGCTTCACATTAAAGACCAGCGATGGGGCATTGAGGCCAATAGGCATGGACTTCGCGTTCAGTTCTCGCCAGGGACCCATTTTGAACGCGAACTGAGTAAAGCCGATATCATCGTTTTGAATGAAATATTCGTACACACGGATTCAATTGAGGAGAAAATTGTTTATTTGGCAAAACCCGGCGCTTTGCTTATTATTTTTAGTTATACGGGAACATACCCATTCCAGCGATTGCAAGCGCTTCCCTCAGCGCTGGATCCAGATCTAGCGCCTAACATCCGCTTCTATCGTGTGCCCGCAAATCCGTGGGCTATAACAGGGGTAAAGGCGCTTCATCTACTAGATCGGACAACCACAGCGGCGTAAAGAAATCCGCTTATTTCGGCGGAAGAAGGGCGTTGCGAATGCAGGGGGCCAGCTCGGAGAGACGGTCTTTGAGGATATAACCCGCGGCGCCGATTTGAGCGACATGGGCAGACTCCTTGTGATCGCCGGCGCCGGAGACGATGATAAAAGGAATAAGCGGATTTTTTTCCCTCGCCAGCATGAGCGCGATATACCCGCTGAAGGTCGGTCCGGTGTTGTCTGCCAGAATGACGTCGAACTCCCCCTTTTCCAGTTCGATTAAAAATTCCTTTTCAGAATTCACGCAACGAATGCGACAGAAAAGCTTATCCCGCTCGAGCTGCAGAGCGATGAGCTCGGCATCGTTTGGATCGTCCTCCAGATGAAGGATACGAATGGGCGCGGTCATGCTTTATTTTTTTGCGCTCCCGACAGGGGGCTCATTTAAAATAGCCCAGAAAACGCCAAGACTCTTTACCGCTTCGACAAACTGCGTGAAGTCCACCGGCTTGACGACGTAGGCGTTCACCCCGAGATTATAAGTGGCCACAAGATCTCTCTCTTCACGCGAAGACGTCAGCATCACCACCGGGATCGCCTTTAGATGGGGATCCGCTTTGACCACCCGAAGCACCTCAAGCCCGTCCACCTTTGGCATCTTAAGGTCTAGGAGAATGACCACCGGGTTGCCTTCCGCGCGGTCTTTATAGGCGCCTTCCCGTCTCAAATACTGCAGCGCCTGTTCGCCGTCCCGAACCACGACCACCTCATTGGTCAGGTGGTTTTCTTCCAGGGCAGCCAACGCCAGCTCGACGTCCTTCCCATTATCTTCCGCCAGCATAATGCGTTTCAGATTTCCCATGCGGAGGCTCCCCTCCCATTTATTTTATTAAAAGGTGAAATAAAAAGTAGCCCCCTGATCCACGGCGGCCTGCGCCCAGATACGTCCCTCATGACGCTGGATAATGCGCCGCACAGTGGCCAGGCCGATGCCCGTGCCTTCAAATTCGTCAACGGTATGCAAGCGCTGGAAAACGCCGAACAGCTTGTCCACGTACTTCATGTCAAAACCCACGCCATTATCCCTCACAAAAAAAACGGTCTTGCCATCCGGGCCTCTCTCAGACCCCACTTCAATCACCGCTGGATTGCGCCCACGGGAATATTTCAAGGCGTTCGATAAGAGGTTCACGAAGACGACCCGCATCATGGCGGTATCGCCGTGGATTTCCGGCAGATCGCCTATTTTCCATTCAATAGCGCGCCCCTCCGTCCCCGGCGTCAGCTCGGCGATCACGTTTTGGATGATGTCGTTCAGATCCAACCGGCCCTTCATTAATTCGGAACGCCCCATGCGCGAGAAACTGAGAAGATCGTCGATGAGAGCGCCCATCTGCCGGACGGAATCAATCACCATCGACAAATAGCGCCGAGCGACGGCATTCTCCTGCAAAGCGACATTTTTAAGAAGCAAATCCGTGAAACCGCCGATGTGCCGCAAAGGCGCGCGCAAATCGTGCGACACCGAATAACTGAATGCTTCCAATTCTTTATTGACCGCGGTGAGCTGCGCGGTCCGCTCAACAACCTTTTGTTCCAGCTCCGAATTCAGGCGGCCGATCTCCGTCAACATGGCGTTAAACGTCCGGATCAGAACCCCCAATTCGTCCGGACCTTCTCCCTTGGCGCGCACCGAATAATCTTTTTTTTCCGAGATCGCCTGCGCCACCTCGACCAGGTGCAAAATGGGCGCGGATATTTTGCGTCCCACCTGCAGAGAAATCAGGACGGCCACAATGAATGAAACAATCAAAACTCCAGCCGTAATGCCCGTATAGCGTTTGAAGCGTTTCTTCAAACTGCTCAAATCCGATCGAATCACCACATAACCAATGAGGGCTTTATCGAAAATCATGGGGTGCAAAAGGATTAAAGCGTCTTGGGAAAATCGGTGCGTTTCCGATCCGGTGAAGACTATTCCGGTGGAAGAAAAAGGAACGCTTCCCGCCGGTTCCCAGCTCGCGAACAATGATCCCTCCGGCGTATAAATATCCGCGCCAATAATCCCGAGTCTGGCTTTCAGCGATGCTAGGGTCTTGGCGGCAGATGCCGGATCGTTGAAAACAACGGAGGACGCCGCGTTTGAACTGATGATCTCGCCGAGTGTAGAAAGATTGCTGACCAGCCCGGCGCGATAGACGATGGCGTCATAGACCATAAACGCTCCACAGGCGAGGACCAAGGCGCCCGTCGTGGCCCCGAGGCTCATCACCATGAGTTTCTTGCGGATGGAATAGTCTTTAAACGCGCTCATGATTGGACGGCCTTGGCCAGCTTCAATACTTGCGAACTGATTTTCAAGCCCGCCTTATCGGCGGCCGCCAGATTAACGCTGAAGCGCACGCGATTGTCGTCCATCGAAAAACCGATCATGCCGCCGCGATCAATGAACCGATCCATATCGCTCACCGTCAGCACGGGCAATCCGTTTATCTTAGACAGAAGCGCTCCCAGTCGATTATCTTCGGACGCGCTGACAAAAAGAACCTGGCACGTCGAGATGTCCTTGGACTGCATGATGCGCTTGAGCGCCAATTTTTTGTCCCGCACCATTTTGCCGCTTAATTCATCATCCAAATCATTTCCAAAAGGATCCGCGCCGGTTACGCAAAGCGTAAACGTATCGCCGGATGATTTCAAAACCTCGGGAGGCCACTCCACGAACTTCGCGAAATTGTATAGGAAAGCCGCCTGCACTTCGTACTCCGTGAGAGTCAGGGGCTGGACCGGATCAGACCCGTAGGCGATCCCAGCCAGGAGGCAGAGCATGAACCCTGCAAAATAGGGGGATGTTTTCACGGTTCACCATTGCCAGGTGGCTTTGCCATAAAATCCGCGCTGAACCTCCACCGGAAGGGATGGAAACGCGGGATTCGTTTCCGGATGATGGTACTGCAGCAGGTTCTGGCCGTCCAACGATAATTCCAAGTGCGTCGTCACGTGCCAGCCCACGCGCATATCCAATTCCCAGTAGGGCGGAATACCCTCGCTGGAGAGCACGTCGGTATAGCGCAGCTCCGGATCCCATTCGACATGATGCGACAGATCCATGAACGATTGCAGAGAGACCTGATGGCGCGGGCTGCTGCCGGCGGTGGTGGCAGGCCGGTCTGTTCCGTCCGTACTGTCGGGATCCAGCCGCAAATGGATCAGAAGAAGGGAATAATCGGCCCGCAATCGCCACCACGATAAGACATTCCACGTCGAATCCAATTCCAGCCCATGGGTCTCGCCATCCATCTCATTACCTAAAACGACAGGAAACACAAAATGGGCCGGAGACGGCGAAGTTTCGAGGAATACCGACCCGAATTCACCGGTGAGAAGATTGGTGTAACGGTTATAGAACGTCGCGACGTCCAGCAAAACGGGTTCCACCGGCTGCACGCGATAGCCCCATTCATAAGCCGTGAGTTTCTCCGACTGGAAATTCGGATTCCCCACCTGCCGGACAAATAAAGGCGTGCCGCCAAGCGTGAATCCGGGCAGCGTCGCCTGCAGATCCTGGTCGACCTGCGAAGGGGTTTGAACCGCCCGCGAGACGGCCGTCCAGAAGGTTTGCTTTTCCGTCGGCGTCCAGGCCAGGCGGCCGCTGGGTTCTTCTTCCCAACCGCTGAAATCGTTGTGCTCCACCTTGGTGCCGAACGTCAATTCCAAAAGATCTCGGATCAGCGGCACCTGATCTTGAACAAATGCCGTCGCCAAATGATCAGTCCGGTTCTGCGGATCAAATACGACGACCGGAAGAGAATCAAGCCGGTTCGAGGTCAATTGATACTCCAATCCCCAGGTGATTTCCTGAGCCCACACCCAGGGGAAGCGATGCTGAAACTGGATATCACCCGTGTCGCGGAATTCGCGGAAATTCGGATCGGTCCGGTCCGTGCGGTCGTAGTACCATTGCAGCGAGAGATCCGAAACAGAACTGTACGTGCGTTGCCAGCGGCCCAGCACATTGGCGCCGAAAAGATCGCTGTTCTGTTCGAGCGTTTGTGAAAATGGCGGAGCATACGTGGCCGTCGTTAAATTCTGGCCGGCCGTTCCTTTATAAGCGTCGCCCTGGATGGTGAGCTTATCGCGTTTGTCGATGTCCCAGTCCGTGCGGAACCCGCTTTGTCCCATTTGCCACGCATCGTAATCATCGTTGTTTGCGTGATAACCGGAATCCCGGTCAAAATATTTGCTGTACACGCGATAATTAAAATTATCCCCC